>OGDF01000160.1_pt1 | contig 102833 bp, 126 predicted proteins | sample 1570141 | NCBI WGS metagenome assembly OGDF01 (sample SAMEA4370581, study PRJEB24528) | human gut metagenome | reverse complement strand
TCTTTTTTGGAAAGGAAATGGAAAAATTATGAAAAGAGTAATTGCAGAGTGCCCCTATAATGATTATTATCTATATGTGGTCTTCCATAAAAATGAAGGAAGACGATACGCTAATTTGATACCTATAGATGGATCTTCAGGGCTAAAAAGAAAAACAATAAGTTATGCAAGATATTTAATGTCTGTGAAAGAAGGGCGTATTCTTAATGAAGATGAACATGTAGATCACAAAGATGACGATAAAACCAATGATGATATAAATAATTTACAAATACTATCTTTGAGAGAAAATAATATTAAAGAAGCAAAACGAAGAGGTACAAAAATGGTCGTTTTAAAATGTCCATACTGCGGTGTTATATTTGAAAAACCTAGAGTAAAAACATTTTTGGTCAAAGGCGGTCATTTTGCTGCATGTAGCAGAAATTGTTCTTCCCGATTTGGCGCATTACTGCAATTTCATCCTAACGATCCAAAACTTTTACAAGCGTTAAAAGAAAATATTATAAATGAATACATAAAACATGAATAGTCATAACCGGTCGGTCCTGGGTTCGAGTCCCTGAACGTCCACTATATCCCATATACTTATATAAGTATATGGGATATAACTTCTTAATAATAAATGTTTAGCTTTATGCATTTCGTTTTTTTGTATCAGATTTGTTACGTTTCTATATAAACGTACGTTTACAATTGCATTCATTGCTACAAAAGTAAATAATAAATGTTTTGAAACTATATTCTACTTTCACCATTTAATGTATTATTTTCTTATATGTAGTGCGTAAATTTATCTCTATACACTATATAGTGTATAGAGATATTTTTATGCCAAAGTATTTAATTTTATTTTTATAACTCTATATAACCCACTACTCTGATAAATAGCAAGTTATATAGAGGTCTTATAATACATCCTTTATTTTTGTCCCCACATTATAAATTTTGTATTATTACGAATATGTTGTATTTAATATTATTTCACAAAAAATAAAATCAAGTAATGTTTAAAATACGTATCTCTAGGTGGTCGCTAGAGATACGTAAGTCACGTACTTATGAATACATTACTTTACTACCAAGTCTGCAATCCTTGGTAGTCCACACACACATTTAAACACACTTTTCACACACTCTGATATAGGGAGACCTCTCAGAGCAAAAGGCTTTGTTACTCGTTTGGACACATTGCAATAGAAAGGATAGAGAGGTCCCTTTCTATTGTTTCTTCTTTTGACTGTAAATTGAAATTCTATTCTTTATATGACCACTTTATAAAGAATATGTAGAACTGCTAGATAACAATGATTTATATAATCACCATTATCACTATAATAATATATAACTGAGATTCTGAACTTATTCAAAACGATTAAGAACCCCATATACTATATAGTATATGGGGTTAATTTTAATCGCAATGTAAAACGATATTTCCAGTATCAATAGTTTTTCTTACATTAATAACTCTTTGGTTAGATGATCCTCTCCATTTTAAAGATGTATCTCTAAACTTTTCTATATATGGACCATCTATAATTACATCTATTTTATTTAAAATTCCGATAGGCACAAACTTCTTAAGATCATTAAAAGTATATCCTGTGTATAACCATACAGTTTTATTAGGATAAACAGATTTAATGTATTCTATAAGTTCGTACACTTCTTCTCTATTACTTTCAAATAACGGATCACCACCAGAGAAAGTAATGCCGGAAATATAATCTTGAGATACGATATCTAATAATTCTTTTCTGGCATTTTCATCAAATAAAATACCATCATCAGGATCCCATGTTACAGGATTTTGACAGTTAGGACAATGATGAGAGCATCCAGCTACCCATAATACAACTCTTAATCCATCTCCGTTTTTCATGTCATCCTTTGTAATATTATGATAATTCATAGCTATGGCTCTCCTTTTATCTTAATTTAATACATAGCCCCTGTACAGATGTAATTATTCCTGCATGTACTGTAATTTTTCCTGTTTCTGATACATATGTATTTCCAGCATTATATGCAGTAGCTTCCCCGTCCAAGGTTTTAATTCTTGATTTATCATCTGTATAAATATCAGATTTTAAAGCATCGTTATATTGGTTTAATACACATTTCATATCATCAGGCATAACTTCTACTAGGTCTTCTGGTAATGTATTTTGTATATTAACTACGTTATCATTAATAAGATCCATAGATTGTAATGTAAGTTCGCATCTGTAGAAGTCTTTATCACATTCAAATCTATTAAGTTTATTTTTCTTAATATTGGTTACCACAAGAGATAATGTTTTATTTATGGTTCCACCAAGAGTAATATTCTTAGTATCCCCCACTAACCATTTCTTTTCGGCACATCCATTTTCTATAGTGGTGATAATAGCTTCCCAAGTATTATTTTTAAATACAGGATCTACATCTATAGTCTGTATCTTAATAATATCCACTTTATCCCATGAATGTTTTCCTAAATCTGAACACGGAATAATAGCGTAATAATATGTAGTATTAGGTTCTACAGAGCCATCTACAAAGTATTTATCTTTGTATTCATTACGATCATGTATCTCTGTAATGATCTCACCATCCCAAGTATCTTTAGGAGGTTCATCTTTCTTTCTAATAATTCTTGTAAATTCCCATTTAGAGAAATAAATTTTATCAAGTATCGGATCAACTGGATCAGTCCATTTTAAAGAAACAGAATTTGCAGTAACGTCTATGTCGATATTCGTAGCAGGACCAATCGGATATTGTTTTGTATATCGTTTAATAGAATTATCCATTTTGAAAAATCTCCTTTTCGATTATAAGTATTATATTAAAGTTCAAAATATAATAAAAATAGAGGAAGAGCCGAAACTCTTCCTCTAGAATTATCCAAAAATGCTCTCTATAATTCCAACAACAACACCAATCAATACAATGACAAATATTGCCATCCATACAACAAACGATACGCCTATCGCTATTTTCATTGAATATATACATATGACATATAGAACACCGTTTAAGCATTTGTCCGCGTAATTCATCATATATGGTATAGTATATTTATATAGATATGGAATAAGCAATCCAAATACTGGTATTGATAATGGAACAAATAAAATGCATAATAATCCTAATACAGAATTATTGCTCAGAAGCTTCTTCATCATGGTATTCTCCTTTTTCTTCCTGCTCTTTGTTATCTGGTAATAACTCTGTAATGATAAATCCTACGCCTACAAGTGTTAATAATGTTGCAACTCCTAAAATAATATCTTTCTTCATTTTAATAAGCCTCCTTAATAATTTCTTTAAGTAAATTTGCTGGATACGATGAAATCTTTGCACATGTTGATGCATCTATACTGTTTCTATCACGAATTAATTCTGCTGTATCATCTTTGAATTTTAATAAGATGGATTCGATAGCTTTTAATGTCTCATTCTTATTCATTTTATTCATCATAAGATGCTTCACGTCTGTTGTTACTACCGAAAGATTTCTACTTCCGTCTACTGGCCATACAGCAATATTCTTTAATTGTTTACAAATTGTAGAGAATCTTTCTTCTGAAAAATCTTCTCTATCTTTATCCATTCTTCTTAATATTTCTTTTACGGTGTTATAAGATATAGAATTTTTATCTTTAGAAACTCTATTTATGTATCGTTTTATCCTTATATCTTCGCTTACTACCACATTTATTCCAACTATATTAAAGTACTCTGTAATTAATTTATTACCATCAATTTGTAATAAACCGTCTAATGTAGTAATTCCGATATATGTATTTTCACAACGTTTTTCTACACCTAATAACTCTTGTGGTACAATATTAGAATAGAATACTGTTATCGGTTTGCCTTTGCTATTATACATTTCGTATGATCTTGAATCCATCTTTTTATCTGATGATATTGCATTGTATTGATCAAGAGTATTAAATTCAATATCTTGATCGCCAGTTTCACCTTCTCTAGGTTCTCTGGTTATACACCGTTTAAGTTTTTTAATTGATGGGATTGCGTGTACAATTTGGTTTAAAATACTGTCCTTCCCTGAACAGGAAGGACCTACTAATAATATTAATGTGTTCTTTGACATATTAATTTCCTCCTTATTTTTCTATTAATGTAAAGTTTTGACAATTATAAAAATAAAACAAAGGTGCCCATGTATGTTAGGATCATACATGGGCAAAAGATCATCTATTGGAATTGGTTAAACCTAAAGGACCAGATTGAAGCGGTGTTCTTATATTAACTACAGGATCTGTTCCGTCTATACGTACAGATAAATTATTATTTTCGTCTATTTCCATAATAAGAAGATATACCTCCCCTGTACATTGATCTTTAAATTTTTTCTTATTTTCTCCAGGCCATAATTTATAAGCTATTCCTAATTCACAAGCCTCTCTTATACTATACCATGTGTTTTTAGCAAATTCTTTGTGAAATACATTTTCCATATTATTTTCTCCTTTTATCCATAATATTTTTAATATAAAGTTTTAGGGTGAATAAAAACATATACTGTGTGGGGACAGTATATGTGTGAAATTATAGTATGGTGTGTTAGTGTTATAATAATCATATCCATTTATAAATGGATCAATAAATAATTCGTTAAATAGTTTATCAAGGCTAGTAATAGAAGTATAACACATACCTCTACGCTTTATAGAACCTTTCCAAGACTTATATGCATTTAGAATTTGATCGAAAGTCATTCTACCAATATCCATTAAATGTCTAAACTTTTTAAGTCTTCTTCTTTCTCTTGTAATAGTTTTATTCACAACCCTTTTAACAACTTTACCAGTTTCTGTAAGTCTGAATCGAGTTTTTAAGAATGTAAATTGTTTGAATATTTTCATCAACCTACATTTCTTTTCACTGAAAGATAATCCAAGTTTAGTGGCAATTTGTTTTACACCTTGTATTACTTTCATTAAATATTTTTTAGAATGATGTATAATAATACCATCATCCATATATCTATCATATCCATGCACTCTCATTTGATCTTTTGCATAATGATCTATTGGATTTGGATAATATACAGCACTTATTTGTGATATTTCACTTCCCAATCCTAAACCAATTTCACCAAATGCATAAATAAAAGTTTCTACATACTTCATTACATGATCAAATACAAGTTTACTTCTTTCAGCTTCTACTAGAGCATGTAATGGAATACTTCCAAAATAATCATGAAAATCAAACGTATAAATCCATCCTTTAAGACCATATTTCTTATAATGGTCCTGTAGATGCTTAACTACACGTTTAATCTGATGATGTGGACCTCTACCTTTTAAAGTAGCTCCATTATCATAAATTAAGTAAGGTCTTAATACCGGAGTGATGCAATTTTTCACAAAAGATTTTTGTACTACACGTTCTTCGATAGTAATACTCTTTATGTGTCTTAATTTACCTCTCTCCTTAATATCAAAACAATGGAATCCTCTTGGAGTAAATGAACCGGAGTAACATTCTACAATTAAGTCTGGAAGATTAGTCGAAATAAATACACCGTAGCGTTGTACTATGGCTTTCCAATCAGTTCCATTTTTACAAAATTTATATGATTCATATAACGCAGATTCAGAGAATATATCATTAAGATTGGAATGCTTTCTAGCACGTTCCATTCTCTTTTCTAATCTCTTAGCTTTTCTTCTCTGATATCTAGCTTCATGTCTTTCTTTGCTGTTCATAATTTATTTTTAACTAGAAAATTAGGTGCTGTGAACAGAGAGATCTACCATGAAATACATAAAGTACCATGCAAGAAGCGTCCGGTAGCTCCCATCAGCTAATTTAGAAGTTCTAGTTATATTAACCTCCTAAACACATCTATTTATTTAATACTCTAAACGAATATTAAAATGGGTAAATAATCTCCTTCTGCAAGGAAATTTTGTTAATCTAAAGATTTCACACTATAAATAGTGTTACTGTGTCGCTCATAACAACTCTTACAGAATCAGAAGCACACACCATTGTTATTGCTGGCGTTGTTGTTGTTGTTGCTACCGTCCGAGTTGACATTACAGAAGTTGTTGGTGTTGTTGTAATTAGGCGAACGAAAAGGTTTACAGATTATTCCCCTTGTAAAACATAATATTTATTAAGCTACAAATTTAGCAATTTTATTATTTTGAACTTGTGTTTGTGTATTACAAATAGCTTGAGTATCTTTGAATCTCTTTTCATCACTACGAATAATCTTTTCCAAAGTATTAATTTCTTTATTTAACAAACTTAACCATGTGTTTAAATCGGAATCTCTGACAGAAACTAATGGTGAATTTTCACCATTATCAACTTCATGCTTTATATAAAGCAATGCTGATATATCTGCAGAGATTGAACAAGCTACTCCTTTAGCTTGTAAAAGGAATTGTCTCCTCATTGCAAAATCTTCTTTATATTTAATAGGAAATATAGAATTTCCCTGTATACATAAATTATTTAAACATCTAGCTTTCTCCAATAATGGATGAGCTATCATGTAAGTATATCTTTTAGGCATTGATAGACATATACGAAGTGCCAACTTATACAGTTTAAAAGCATCGTATACGAATTGTGCACTAGATAGGTTTCTTTCACCTGCTGGCACACTCATATCAAATCTCTCCTTTCTTTTGTATACTTTAATAAAAAGTTAGGGTTATCAAACCTTACAAGAAAAAATAAAAGGGTTGGTGGATCTGTACAGATCCACCAACGATGGATTTGCTCGACAAGCTCGCAAATCTGATTATACGCAGAAGCAGAAGCACACACCATAGTTAATGCTGGCGGAGCTGCTGCCGCTGCCACCGTCCGAGCTGACACTACAGAAGCGGTCGGTGACGTGGTAATAAGGCGAACGAGTCCACCAAAAATAAGCATCTCCACTTCCATTACTCATTTTCTTTATTCTAGAATTATTATCAGTAAATATAGGAAATTGTTTTTGATTAGATTCAGTATTAGACTGGTATGTAAAACCAACTTCTGTACAACCAGGCAAAAATACTTTATCTTTAGAAGGTCTACCGGCGTTGGACGATGAAGTACCACCACCTAAATTGGCATATGTATTTACTTCTTTAATATAAGACTGTAAATTAGAAGGCATACTCTTAAGAATATTCTGCATAACAGTTTTCTTCATAGCCGTATCGTTCCAACCACCAGAGTTAGTATCAGAGCTATTCATTTGTTGATAATTTTTCATCAAATGTTTCATTCCGAATACTATACCAGCTTTACCAGATCCATCAGATTTGTCAAAGTGTTTGAAATCCCAAATCTGTAAAGTAACAGTCTCATTAAAAGTTCCTGATAAGGTGATATTAATTTCATCTCCAACTTTCCATGTGGATGGAATAGCATCACCTTCACTAGCAGCTTTTATTTGTTCCCATGTGTTATCTTTCAATGTGGGGGCAAAGGACAATGGTATGGCAGCAAAAATCAAGTTGCTAGAATCGTTGTATACTTTGGCAGTATTATATGGGAAGAATCTATAATAATACTTATGGTTATTCGTTAAGCCAGAATCTGTATACCAAGTATTCTTATATTTATCCCTTGTAGTGTTGTCTACTACTACATCACCATCCTTAATAGACTCAGGATAGTGATCAGTATTACGTATTAATAAAGTTCCTTTCCAAGCAGATATAGTAGTCCCGTCAACTACTGTATCTTTTGGATCGGACCATTTGATTAATACTCTACCGTTATTTACGGTTGATGAGATAGAGGTTACATCGCCCGGGGGAAATCCCTTGGAAGAAGATCCAGAGATCGTGGCAGATGCTCCACCTCTTACAATAACACTCACTATATAAAACCTCCTTTATTTTTATTAATCACATATCTCAAACCTATTTACCAAAATTTTCCAATTAATTACCAAATATTTTTCCAAAAAATTGGAAAAATTTACTAATTAATTAAAATATTTATTTACATAAAGATAAAGGGGCTGAAGAACTATGTAATTTATTACATAGTTCTTCAGGTAATTTTATAAAAAATAAAAAAGATTTTTTTAAATTTTATATAGAAGAAGATGGATATACCATATGGTATATCCATCTATATCTTTTTTATATGGCTATAATAAATTCATGATTATTTGTGATATTATGCTATATTTTAATTATTATTTCAACTATGCAAACAAACGTACATAGCACAATTATTATAATAGAAAATAATATAATTAAAATCATAGATAATTTGAAGCGTTCTTGGATTATTGGAAATATTATTATTACCATAATTATTAATGCTATGATTATAACTGATAATATTGATACTACTATTAATGATGGCATAAGTACTCCTAATGTATAATATCTATACTAATTCTCATTATCTTCTGCATCCTTATTATTTTTACAATTTATACTTTTTACTTTTTCGTCTATCTCTTCACATGTCATTCCTGTTAATTCTGAATACTTATCTTTTAATTTATTATAGTTATTCATATATTCATCTCCCTTTTTAGAATGATATCTGCTTGATTCATAAGCACTTAAGATATTTTTGAATAAACGTAGCTTTTCATCATATAAGTATTTTGATGGAATATAAGCAAATGCCATAAGTGTTGGAGATTCAATCTGTACATCTTTTCCTTCTATGAATATTTCTTCTCTGGGAATACCTGCTATATTAGATTGATTGTATGGAACTTTGGTATATAAATTTAAAGAGAATAAAGGTGTAAAATCTTTTTCTGTCTCTTCGTTATATTCCAATGTAATTAGACTTTCTGTATTCTGCATTAAATTGTCTGCAATAAGTTTAAAGTTCCATTTACAATTATTAATTATCGGTTTTCCATTAAAACAAATAGGCTCATGTCTAAATATCATTCTATCTTTACAATTATACATTATATTATTTCTCCTTATCTTTTTTAGTATATTAATTTTCAGAAAAGCCAAGTAAATCATTTCCTAACTGACAGAAATAATTCTTTCCTATAACTGAAACAAATTCTTCTAAAGATGTAATATATGCTGTTGGTTCAGAATACTCTACTGGTACATAAAATCTTTTGACACACTTCACACCGTCCCATAATATATTATCGGAAGTGCACAAAACGGATAACTTTTTAGCTTTGTATATAATTTTGCATGATGATGTATCCATTCTAGTTAAAGATACCTTCTTATCATTTTTCGAAATGATTATATTCTCTCCGTAGTCTCTATCAGTTATGATAATAAAGTCGTCAGGTATACCATAATGTATTTGTACTTTGACTAATGGTTTTTTATGAAACAATTTATTTACAATTATAAAATTTGGCGTTTTATCCTTAGTATTATCGTGATTACAAGAAATTTCGGTCAATTTTATTGTTCCAAAGTCTAAGCAAGTTAAATTATCATATCCGATAGCGTCGGATAATGCAAGTGTATCTACTACGTAAACTGCTGCTTTTGAAAAATAAGTCGTATCGTCTTTAATATGAAATGATATTATAATTTCATTATAAATGCTTGATGTAAGAGCATCACACGATATAGCCACTTGTCTTACATTATTTAAAATGATATTGGATTTTATATCAATTTTAGATAGTATAACATCAGATTTTTCGCCATGAATTTTTATTTTATCTCCACAATCTTTATCTATTATTACAAGTACGTATTCTCCCACAAGTTTAACAAATGATTTCGTTGGTAAGGTTTCTCTTTCTGTCAGATTGGCTGGTTTAAATAATTTGAAAGTTGTCATAATTTAATCCTCCTCTTCATCTGAAGTTGACATAAGTTTTCTTATATTAAATAAATCAATAGATATTGGAAAGCAATTATGTCTAAAAGCTCTTAATGTAATACAGACATCTGCATTGCTTTCTGGTAACTCTTCACCAAAGAGATATTTATTCATTAATTTATTAAAAAATATTCTCGCATCTTCTGTACTATTAAAAGTTGGAACATTCTTTATCTTTTCTTTTTCTAATGGTAATTTTGCAAATGAGATTCCTGGTAATTTGCTAGGATCTTTATAGTTCTCATCAACTAAAATTACATATCTATCATTATCAAAGGTTATGTAATACTTTTGATCGTTATCCATAACTAAGCATGGACTACTACAGGTTATATGTATAGCATTACTAACTCCAAATGCCATATATAACGTTTTCAAAGAAGCATAATATACAGACGGTTTAGTACACTTATTAGAACGATATATAACATTTACCGGTTTCATTGGTATTGAACTATCTATACATACAAGATGTCTTGCCTGGTTTAAAATGAAATTGTCAATAATCTGTAATTTAGAAAAATTAACAGGTTTCGTTTTAGTATATTCTGTACTCATTCTTAATGAAATTTTATCTCCATAATCACTGTCTAGTATCATATACGCTATATCATTTTTAATATAAAACTGTGTTTGAATAAGATCGCTCTTTTCATAGTCTGATGAATTTTTTGGAACAATATTGAACTGATTTTTCATAAATCGTTCTCCTTTCTTAAATATATTTATATGTGTAAATCACAATTATAATATACAATAAAAGCAAAAATTACCCAAGATACTATATATAATATCTTGGGAGTTTAAAATATTATACATTGAAACAGAAGCACACGCCGTAGCTACCGATGACGCTGTAGTAGTTGTCGCTACCGTCTGTGTTGACATTGCAGAAGCAGTTGGTGCCGTTGTAACTAGGCGAACGAGTCCACCAAAAATAAGCATCTCCACTTCCATTACTCATTTTCTTTATTCTAGAATTATTATCTGTAAATATAGGAAATTGTTTTTGATTAGATTCTGTTTTTGATTGACTGATCCAAACCGATGGACCGAATATTTCTGTAAATCCTGGTATAAATACTTTATCTTTAGATAATAATCCTTTACTAGATGATGAACTATCACCGCCTTTGTTAGCATATGTATTTACTTCTTTAATATAAGATCGAAGATTGGAAGGTATACTCTTAAGAATATTCTGCATAACAGTATTTCTCATAGCGGAATCATTCCAACCACCATAGTTACCATGATCATAACTATTCAGTGCTTTACTATCGTTCATCAAGTTCTTCATACCAAAACATATACCTGCTTTACCACTACCATCACTTTTATCGAAATGATTAAAATCCCATATTTGTAAAGTAACTGTTTCATTGAAATCACCTGATAAAGTTAAATCTATTTCATCTCCAACTTTCCATAAAGAAGAAGCTATACCTGATTCTGAAGCCGCTGCTATTTGACTCCATGTATTATTCTTTAATATAGGATCTACACCATAAAATGTATTTTCAATAATCATATTTATATTATTATTACATAATTTATTAGTATCGTATACAAAAAATCTATAATAATATTTTTTGTTTTTAATTACATTGCTATCGGAACATGTGGTTCCATTTCCGCTATATATAGTATTCCCGTCTTTAATACTCGTTGGATAACGGCTTTCATTTTTTACTATTATTACATGATCAAATGTAGATAGCGTGGTTCCGTATATAATTACATTAGATGGATTAGCCCATGATAATATAATAGAAGAAGCATTTTGAGAAGCTTTTATATTAGTTACTTCTCCTGGTCCTATACCATTATTATTAGAACTAATATTATTTCCTTTTAATATTATACTCATAATATATCCTCCTTTTATTGTGTGAGGACTTTATAAAAAAGATATATTATGAGAAATTATACGCAGAAGCAGAAGCACACGCCTTCTCCTACATGAACATAATAACTTTTACCTGCTCCAGCATCTGTCACCATCATACATTCGCCAAAAGAACCAGTCCAAAATGGAGATGTACTTCTTGTCAAATATTGATTATATGATCCTTCTCCATTACTAGATTTTTTCTTTCTAGATTCATCATTAGAAAATATAGGAAATTGTCTTTGTTTCTTATGAGAATTAACTATAGTAATATTAGTGGTTAATCCCAATTCTGTATATCCTGGTAGAAACACTGTATCAGTTGATAATTTACCATCAGATTCGCTTTGGCTTGCAATATTAGCATACGTATTAACTGTTTTAATTACCGATTTCACATCTTCTGGCAATGATTCTATTATTCTAGGAATTACGTAATCCTTAAATGTACAATTAGTCCAGCATTTTTGTGCGGTAGATACGTGGTTATATCTATAATCGGTATCTTTCATTAAATTTTTCATTCCGAATACTATGCCAGCTTTGCCAGATCCATCGGCTTTGTCAAAATGATTAAAATCCCATATTTGTAAAGTAACAGTTTGGGCAGATATATGTGTATTTATATATTCATTGTTCCAATTAGTATCAGAATTATTTATATAATCAATCTTATTTACTTCTGATAAAGCAATGTCTATTTCATCTCCAACTTTCCATAAAGAAGAAGCTATGCCTAATTCTGATGCTGCATTTATTTGTTCCCAACTATTGTTACTTAATATAGGATCAAATTCTACTACAGCAGCGCTATATATCATACTACTATCGTTATTATATATTTTATCAGTATTACAAACAAAAAATCTATAATAATAAGTATCTATCTCTAAATTATTATCAGTATATTCAGTATTTTTATATTTATTTTTCTCCGTAGTTTCTAATACTATATCTCCGTCTTTAATACTTGTAGGAATCGATCCTTTTTTACGTACTAATGTAGTAGATTGCCAAGTAGACAATGTTTTATCTCCAATTACTACATCATCAGGATCTGTCCATTTAATGGTTACTTTTTTATTTCCGCCTTTGATAGTTACATTAGTTACATTTCCCGGAGGATATCCTTTGGATGATCCTCCTCCGCTTGAACTGTCTATTCTTTTTATTAAAACGCTCATAGAGTAATATACTTCCTTTCCAATGTGGGGAGTACAAACAAAATCAGTAATTACCCTCTATATAACAAGTTTATTTATAAACTTGTTATATAGAGGTCTTTTTAACGTATATGGACGTATTACTATAAAATTATATAACTTTTGTCCCCGGAACAGGAGTATATAATGAGTATTTTAATAAAAGGAAATAACGGAAGTGGAGGATCTTCTGGATCATCCAAAGGATTTCCTCCAGGAGATGTAAATATTATAAGCAAGGTAGCATTTTCTAATAAAGTGTATATTAGATGGTCAGATCCCAATGATTCTGTTTATGATCATACTACTTTATCTACATGGGAATCTACTATATTGGTTAGAAATAATGATCATTATCCTCAATCAATAAAAGATGGTACTATAGTTGTAACTAACACAAGTAGAAATAAATATAAAGACAATGCTTTTAATGAATCAATACCTAATAATACTACGTATTATTATAGATTCTTTACTATGTCTACAAATAAAGTATATAATGACAGTAACAATATGATTTTTAAGATATACAATACAACTATAGATACTACATTAAAAAATAATAGTTGGGAAACTATATCAGCTATATCAAATCTAGGTGTAGCGTCAAGCTATTGGAAAATTGGGGACGAAATAAGTATACCTATAGATTCTTACAATGCAAATTGCGTATTACAGATATGGGATTTTAATCATTTTGACAAAATCGATGGAAGTGGGAAAGCCGGTATCGTATTTGGAATGAAAAACTTACTAATGTCCGATATAATGAAAGGTAATGTTGGTAATTATGACGAATCTGTTGCTTGGAATATATGCGAATTTAGAACAACCAAAATTCCTGGTATAGAAAAATGTTTTCCCTCCGATCTGACAAAATATATAATTCCAGTGTTCACTTATACAAACAATGGCCCTTGCAAGGAAGCGAAAGCTACTATAGACACGTTATTTTTACCTTCAATTACAGAAATGGGAGGAACTAATTCAACATGCCCTGGTGGAATATCTGGAGAAGATAAATGTACAGCATTTCCTATATTTAATAGCAATTTATCAAGGGTGAAATATTTAAATGATGTGACATATTATTATTGGACTAGAACTTGTTCTGGATATTCAACTCCAGCATATTATATGTCGGATAAATATGTGTTTAAATCATATTGTTGTATAGACGATGAAGGAGAATTTACTTACCGAGAACAAAATGTATCTAATACAGGATTTTGTATCTGCTTCAATGTATAATTATTATATCTATCCACAGGTATCTAATAATAGATACCTGTGATTTTCTTTTCTTAAACATTATAGTAAGATTTAAAATTTTATTTAAGAAAGGAAATAGATAATCATGGCAATGGAAAATAGATTTGCTTATAGAAACGCCGGTACTGAAAAAGCTCCAGTATGGCAAGAGTGGCTCGCCGCTACAGTTGCTGACTATGTATTTATGGATGCAACCGGTGATAAAAATATTAAAACATATGTAGACGAGAAGATTGCTGCACTTATCGGTGGAGCTACACCTGAAACTCTCGATACACTTTCTGAGATTGCTACATGGATTGAAAGTCATAAAGAAGTTTCTGATGCTCTTAATGAAGCAATTACAAAGAAAGCCGATAAAGATCATAGACATGATAATGCTACTGCTTCTGCAGATGGATTTATGTCTAAAGAAGATAAAACTAAGTTAGATGGTATTGAAGCTGGTGCTAATAAATATACTCATCCTGCTACTCACCCTGCATCTATGATCACTCAGGATGATACTCACCAGTTTATTACCAAAGCCCAAAAAGAACAGCTTACAGGTAATATTACTTATACAAATGCTACACCTATCGTATCTGCTCATGGTGGTGTTGCTGTAGGTGATACATTTGATAATGTACCTATCTCTAAAGTACTTGATAAAATCTTATATCCGTATGTAGCACCAGTAGTATCTGCTTCTGCAGCTCCTTCTAATGGTGGTACATTCGAAATTGGTGTTGGTACAACTGTTACTTCTGTAACTGCTAACGTTACAAAGAAAGCTAGAAGCATCACTAAGGTAGAAGTATTTGGTTCTGACAGTGCTACTGCTCTTGCTACTAAGACAGAGGGTGTTGCTAATGGTGGTTCATTTAGCCTTGCGTTCTCTAAAGAACTTAAAGCTGCAGCTGCTAACGGAACTAGATTTACTGTAAAAGTAACCGATTCTGATAATAAAGTAACTTCTGCCAATACAGGTACATTTAGTCTTGTATATCCATTCTATCAGGGTGTTGTTGCTGCTGGTGCTACTGTTGATGCAGCTGCAGTTAAAGCTCTGACTAAGAAAGTTGAAACTAAGGGTAATAAGAAATGGGCTTATACAGCAGCTAACCAGAAAATGGTATTTGCTTATCCTGCATCTTATGGTAACCTTACAAAGATCTTTGATGCAAATAACTTCGATGTAACTGGTACATTTACTAAGTCTACAGTAAACGTTTCCTGTGCTGATGGAACTTCTGTAGCTTATAATGTATATGTAAATAGTGCATCTACAGTATCTGGATTTAATATGGATTTCAGATTCTAATTAATCCTATTTATGAAGATTTATAACAATAAATTTTGAAAGTGAGGAAAATAACATGGCTTTTGCTGATAAAAAAGGTATTGCTTTAGCTGGTGGTTTTAAACTTCAGGCGGAATCTCCACTTGATACCAGACAGCAGGTAGATACTATTGAAGAAAGAGACGAACTTGTTACATTACATGCTGCCTGGGAAGGTATGCAGGTTTATGTAAAAGCTGATAAGAAAACTTATGAATACCATGGAGCAGATGGTTGGTCTGCAACAGTAACTGGTGTTGCATATGTCCATCCTACAACTGCTGGTAATAAACATATTCCAGCTGGTGGTGCTACAGGAAATATCCTTGGATATGCTGCTGATGGTACTGCTAAATGGTTAGCTCCAGATAAAACTACAGTAGGACTTGAAAATGTAGATAATACATCTGATATGAACAAACCTGTATCCACAGCTCAGAAAGCTGCTCTCGATAAGAAAGTAGATAAAGTTGAGGGTAAAGGATTATCTGCAAATGATTACACAGATGAGGAAAAAACTAAATTAGCAGGTATCGAAGATAATGCTAATAATTACGTTCATCCGGAAAATCATCCAGCATCTATGATTACTGAGACTGAGACTCTTAAAGTAATGACAGCTGCTGAAAGAACTAAACTTAAAGGCATCGAAGAGGGTGCTAATAAATATACTCATCCAGCTAGCCACCCTGCAACAATGATCACAGAAGATGCTACTCATAGATTCTTAACAGATGATGAGAGAACAAAACTTGAGGGCATTGAAGCTGGTGCTAATAAGTATACTCATCCAGCAACTCATTCTATCGATATGATTACTGAGACTGAGACTCTTAAAGTAATGACAGCTGCTGAGAGAACTAAATTAGCAGGTATCGAAGCTGGTGCTAATAAGTATACTCATCCAGCAACTCATGCTGCAACAATGATCGTTGAAGATGCTACTCATAGATTTGCTACAGATACAGAAAAGACTGCATGGAATGCTAAAGCAGATGTATTATTTGCTGACGAAGCTCCTGCTACAGCTCCTGCTGGTGCTATTCTGTATTGTACAAAACGTCTTGCAGCTGCTAAAGCTTGAGAAGCATTTCGTAGTTACAGATTAAAATAAATATATCCCGTATAGCATAATGCTATACGGGATTCTTTTTTTTGTTTATAGTGACTTCCACGAACTGTTTACTTTTGTATAACCAGAAGTAATTTGTCTCCATGAACCATTTACTTTTATATACATGGCTGAAGCAGTTTTAATAGATCCACCAACTTTTATCTTTAGGTTTGGACACACTTGACAATCTATAACTGTTATACGGCAATATCCATCCCCAGCATGACCTGTTTCCGGGCTTCCTGTAGGGCTTGTAAATGAAGTTCCGCCATTTTTCATAGATGCACTAGCTAAATAATCATCTGCTGTTAAAAGACATCCAGAAGGATAATTTCCTTTGGTGCTACTTGTGTAGATATATCCAGAACCGCCAGCTCCACCTTTATCATCGTCGCCTGAGCCGTCCGGATATGATCCGCCACCGCCATACCATCCGCCACCTCCGGCTCCCGCGTAGCCAGAAGAGTAATAAGTTCCTTTGCCGCCAGCTCCAAATGATCCTGGATTTCCGGAACCACCTGAACCACCAGCCTTTTGTGTACCACCACCTCCGGCAGTACCATATCCATCACTTGGTGCTTGTCCAGTGTCACCACCACCATATCCACCTTGTCTAGATGATGCTCCATCGGATCCACCACCACCAGCTACAATTACTCTGGCATATAATGAATCTTTTCTTAAGCGAATATCAGAGCCACCACCTCCACCATTATATGTTTCTCTGGATCCACCACCATTGAACCCGCCACTGGTTTTACCAGTATTACCTGAACCACCAGCGTATACATATACAGTAGTTTTAGATTTTAAAGTTAGAGTACCAACAGAATATCCACCCATTCCACCATATGATGATGAAGATCTATATCCACCTTGAGCACCCCATACTTCTAATTTATAAGTACCCTTCGGCAAAGTTACTGTTTGAACTTTACCTGTATATGCAAAATTTAGTTTATCACCTTTTTTAATAGCCATTATTCATACACCACCCATATATCTCCATTTACTCCATCTGAAGGTGATGGAGCTGATGTAGAGACAGTAATATTTCTAATTTGACTAGAATTTGTATTACTTTGATAAGATGAAACTTTTCCACTTATAATAGGTCTATTTGATAAATTATTATAATCAGATACAACTTTTATTGTCGTTGCAATACCATTTACAGTTATATATCCACTTGCATTAAGTCCAAGTGTAGGAGTTTTTCCTTCTGCTACTATGCCTGTGTCTGTTCCATTAATAATCCAATGTTTTGTATTGTCATCTATTGATATACTAGGAGTAGTACCTGCTCCTGCTATCATTTCAGCTCCTTGATAAAGTCCCATGTTATTTTACCTCCTTTAAATTACACCTGGAATATAATAATGATATATTCCAGGTATTTTGTTTTAATCATTTCTTATAATTGCTTCTATAGGTATATTAATACTTGGTTTATCTCCGTATGCTTTAAGTGTAACACTATTTGCAGCTTGTGTACCATTTACGATACCAGCAGCCATCCAAGCTTCTACTTGAGCATTTGTGGCAGAACCTGGTATTAATATTTCTACATTATTAGATGTAGTTACACCGTTAATACTTAATGTGATAGTGTATGGTGCACTAGACCCAGACCAAGAACTTGCATTCATAGTAGCAGAAACTTTAGAAGATTTATTGACTTTTGTGCCCAATAAAGCATTAGTTTTACTACTAGAATATGCAGTACTTGTACTTGATGCAGAATCATTTATAATTGTAGCAGAATCGAAATCATCTGTTACATAATAATATTTATTAGGGTCGTAAGTGTTATTAGCTAATAACTTATTATATTCTACTCTTGTAATTGATATAGCATCGGATGGAACATCACCCCATACAGCTGTACCATCAGCACTCCATCTAAGAACTTTTCCTGATGAGCCACCAGATGGAATATGCTTATTGCCAGAAGATGTAGGATGAGTATAATTATTAGCATTAGTAGCTATACCATTTAACTTAACTTTATCTGCTGCAGTCATAAGGCCATGTGCAGATGTAGTTACGTCATTATATGTAGTATTAGTATCTTGAGTTATAATAGTTCCGGTAGTACCATCACCTTTTGTATAAGTAATAGTTTTACCAGATATACTTAAATTTTTGATATAAGTTTTGTTGATTTGTTGTCCAGCACTGTCTTGAGTTGCTTTAGAAGCACTTCCAGCACTATTAGCATAAAATGTTGTACCAGAATCAGATCCTGAAACTGTTGCAGAATATGATTGATTGTGCAGCTTAGTACCAGCAGTTGCAATATCTGCATAGCATTCTGTAGAAGTCTTTGGATCAGAAGATGTAGTATTATCTACCTCTTTAGAATTTACCAAAGTCCAAGTTCTAGATATATTACCCCTAGCGCCATTAGCAATAGCTCTAATCACCGTGCCAGCATAGGTACCTGATAACTTAAGAAATGCATCAGCGTATGTAGCTCCAGCTACATTATATATAGCAACCTGAATTGCATCGGCATTAAATCCAGATCTTACAAGCCATTTCACTTCAGCCGAAGAGATATCTTTATTAGATACATTATTAGTTCTAAGAGATATACGAGCTATACCAAATGCCCCACCATTGAAATCTTGTGTAAGCAATACAGTCATAGTTTTATCCGTATAAGAACTTGTAATTGGATCAAGTTTAGCAAATCTATGAAATGGATAATTATTAGTATTTCTATTATACGCAGAGCCATTGTAATATCCAATGGATGCGTTGGAGTTCGCAGAACCATCATAAGAATAACTCATAGTAATATCAGTACCACCGGATACTGTTCTAGCAGTTGATAGTTTAGCAGCGCTATTAGCAGCTCCACCAGCACTAGAAGATCCAGCATAATTATGAGTATGAGTGGTGCTGGACTTACTGTTTAAAGCGTCAGTGATAGCTTTCTGAGTTATAGTACCATCTGTAGCACTTCCCGTTTCTGTATACAACTTTGTTAGACCTGAGACAGAAGCTGTACCTGTGTTATAAGTAGTATTAGTATCCTGTGCAGGAATACCAAGAGCCGTAATGTCAGCTTTAGTTACAGCAGTAGCAGCTGATACATGACCAGAAGCGTCTACTGTTACTTTATATAAACCACTAGCTTTAGCAGTATATCCAGGATGAGTATATTTATTTGCACCAGCAGCAATCCCATCTAATTTAGTTTTATCTGCGGCTGTCATAAGACCATGCGCTGAAGTTGTAGCGTCATTATAAGTAGTGTCTGTCGGTTTAGCCCAAACATTATCTCCTCTTAAAAATAGCCCTTGCGCTCCTTTAGCAGGTGCTGGTACTAAACCTGTACCACCAGCAGCATCAGCAGTAGCTGCTTTAAATACCCCATATTTAGTATCAGAACCAGGTATACCTAATGCGGTAATATCTGATTTAGTAACTGCAGTAGTAGCACTTACATGACCTGTACCATCTACAGTTATTTTATATAAACCGGATGATTTAGCTGTATAAGTAGGGTGAGTATACATTGAACCAGCTAATACTGGAGTCCATGTAGTTCCCCCTCTATATTCATAAGTTTTCTTATCAGTTTTTACATATACATGCATACCTTCCCAGGCAGCATTAATAGTAACAAGCTCATTTCTTTCAGCTACAGTATCTACAACTCTTCTTAAATCAAGCGGACTCTTGGCTTGATACTTGAATCCGCTTGCGAGAGAGATACCGGTTTTACTAGAAAATCCCATATCTACAATTCTCCTTTATTTAATATTTGACGCTCACTGTAAAATTATTTACGGTTGAAGCTTCATTTACATATACGAAGTATTGTATATCGTCATCTCCAAATCTCATAGAAACCATATATCTAGTAAATGTATCTGTAATATTGAAACCATTCGGATCCATAATACTTGATATTTGACCATAAGACGCAGGATATGCTATCATTAATCTTTGATTATCAGAATTAAATGTCAAAGATCTATTCGCTTTCGTCTGTACTAATTTAGTAGTACTTTTTACAGCAGCCTGATCTACAGTAGCATCTTTATCAATAGCTCCATACCACATAGGATATATTACATAGAATGCTCCTGAATCAGCTGTAACTGTTTTACCGCTAGCGTCAGTAATTCTAGCTCTAATTCTAAGATTGCTGGTTAATTTGTCTAATACTTTAGATATAGTATAATTGAATGTACCACCATCTTTGATTCCATCAGTCTGAGTTGCAAGTGGTCCACTAATATCTTCAGTATTAAATATTTCAATTTTAGTAATATCTTTAGATTTCTTTGTAACTCCAACTCTTACACTAGTAATTGTCGGATTTACTCCATATTCATAGGTACCACCATTAGCAGGAGCTGTAACTGTACAACTTACTACAGGAGGTACATAAGGATACAAAATATCTCCAAGAATTTCTGCTAATGCTTTATTATCAAAAGTTGTACCAGCAGGAATTCCTCCATGTGCAGTTAGAGTAGGCTGATCATTTGTATATCTTAATAATCCTTTATCAGCTTTACTTATAAACTGCCTTTCATCAGTCTCTAATATCATATCAGCAGAATGAGTATTTGGATGGGTATAATTATTTGCTCCTTCCTCAATGCCATTAAGCTTCTCAAACATTTCAGGACTCATAAGACCTGATTTTGTACTATCAACAACACTTGTGGTTACATCACTCTTATTAGCTGGTATATACCCTAAAGCATTTGTAATATCTTCTTTTTCTAAATGTCTCCAATCCACTTCCCCAGGCATAGAACCGGCACTTAAAAACTTACCTTTACTGGTAGTTCCAGTAGCAGGTATGTGCATATTTCCATCTCCTGTAGGATGAATATAATGATTAGCGTTATCATCAATGCCATTCAATTTATCTAATTGACTCTGAGTAATAAATTGATGACTAGCATCTGTAATAATATTAGAAATATCTACTTGTAATCTCAGATCTGTTTTTGTAACAGAACCATCTCCATTGTGTTTAAAAGTACGAATTTTTTCTATACTATTGCCATCTTTACTCAGTAAAAACATTACGTCATTATCATTAGGAGAAGCTTCGTTGTCCTCTCCTACATATATTTTACTGAAAAGCTTTACAAATTCTTCTTTACTATTATTCAGTATAGTTTTCATATCTGCACTAGACAGATTAGTTCTTGGTAATATAAAATCCATAGTAATACTGTCTTGATTATAAGTAACAGTAATGCTAGGATTCTCTGTATTTTCTGCGACTTTTATAGTACCAATTTCGATACGCCTATTCGCATCATAGATACCTTGCTCCATATGATTTGCTTTCTCTAAAGTGAGAATAGCATCATTTTCTAAGTTTTCTGAGAAGGTCTTTGAATCATCATAGTTATTCCATCTATTTTTCGTATAGTTAACCATTTCGGAACCTCCATATTTATTTAATATTACTTAGATGTGCACAAAAGTCCATGTTAAATAAAAACCATCTTACCCAAACGAGTAAGATGGCTAACTTTAAATGTCTTTTCTTATGATACATTCTATAGGTATATCTATAGATGGTTTATCTCCATATGCTTTTAATGTAATACTATCTGTATCTTGCGATCCACACAATATACCAGCAGCCATCCAAGACTCAGCTTGAGCTGCTGTAATTGTACTTGGAATTAGTACTTCAACATTATTAGTTGCAGTAACCCCAGATATAGTTATAGTATTAGTATAAGGAGAAGCAGTTCCGCTCCATCCAGAAGCTGATAATGTGGCGTTAACTTTAGTAGATTTTCCTGTATAATTATCATATATAGCTTTTTGAGTTAATGTACCGTCTATTGCAGATCCTATTTCCGTATATAATTTAGTTGTACCAGAATATGATTCAGTACCTACTGTATAAGTAGTATCTTGTCCTGGTATTCCTAATGCTGTAATGTCATCTTTTCCTATAGCTACAGCAGATTTAATATGACCATTTACGTCAACTTGTATTTTGTATAATCCTAGTCCTTTTTCTGGATATGTAGGATGTACATATCTAGTTGCTCCAACTGCTATACCATCTAATTTGGTTTTATCAGCTGCAGTCATAAGACCATTGGCAGTTGTTGTTACTTCGCCATAAGTTACGACTGTATCTTGTCCTGGTATTCCTAAGCCTGTAATATCTGCTTTTGTAACTGCAGTTGCTCCAGAAATATGTCCTGTACCATCTACAGTTATTTTATATAAACCGCTAGCTTTAGCATTATAAGTAGGATGAGTATATTTATTTGCTCCACTTGCTATACCATCTAATTTGGTTTTATCAGCAGAACTCATTAAACCGTCTTTAGATGGCATAGCAATTCCGTATGTTGTATCAGGTGGAGTTGCCCAAGTAGCATCTCCCCTTAAAAATTGTGATTGATTTCCTGAATACGGAGCTGGTACTAATCCGTTTGTACCATTAGTATCTGATGTAGCTCCTTTAAAATTATCGTATGTAGTATCAGTATTACTTTCTGGTATTCCTAATGCAGTAATATCCGATTTAGTTACAGCAGCCGTATCACTTACATGACCAGTATCATCCACTACTATTTTATATAACCCAGAAGTTTTAGGTGTATATGATGGATGAGTATATGTAAAATTATTAGCATTTTTAGCTATACCATCCAATTTAACCTTATCGGCAGAACTCATTAAACCAGGATCTGTTGCGGTTACTAATGTATACGTAGTATCAGTATTGGCTCCTGGTATTCCTAATGCAGTAATGTCAGATTTAGTTACAGACGATACATCACTTATATGGCCAGTATCATCTACTACTATTTTATATAAGCCACTATCTCTTTTTGTATATTTGGGGTGTACGTATTTATTCCCAGTAAGGATTTCTTCCCATGTTTTATTTCCTTTATATTCGTAAGACTTTTTGGTTTCGCCTACATATACATGCATACCTTCCCAGGCGGCATTAATAGTAACAAGCTCATCTCTTTCCGTTATAGTATCTACTCTACTTCTAACGTCAAGTGGGACTTCCGCTTGTAATTTAAAGCCACCTGCCATAGCAATTCCTTTTCTATTAGAAAATCCCATATTAGCAAAGCTCCTTTTATCTTTTTTTTAATATAAAAATTTTATATTATTTATAAGTTTAACATACTTAATATCCTAGCTTTTGTATTATATAGCGTTCCGAAACAATTAAATAATTTGAAAGGAGGTACAGATATGGGTAGATTTCAAAATACTCAATATGTAGACACTGTAAATAATATCACAGATGCTATGGTTTCTTTCTTAGATAACCCGTATTATAATAATATCGATAAGCATCCATGGACCTGTGATTATCTTCACATAAATAAAAATTTTACTACTCTTGATGAAGGTTCTCAGCAAGAGTATGCTTTTAAAGGACAAAATTCTCCAATAAGATATGATTTAATAAAGAATTTTGTATTATTTGGTCCTGGAAATAGAATAGAAGTAAACTTAAATAAAGAAGAGTTTGGTGTATCAGGAGATATAATAGAAGGAGAATTCTATGTATTACCAGATACTATTATACCATATCCTGGTGATGTATTTAGATTATATAATATTAAACAAGACTATTGTTTATTTAAAGTAACTGCAGTAAATAGAGATACTTTAAAAAATAATAAAAACTTTTATAGAATAAACTATAAACTTGAAACTACTCAAGAATCTAGGTATCAAGAAATAAGAACTCGTATAGTAAATAACTATACATTTATTTTGGATAATCTTGATACTGAATATAGTATGATAATGCAAGATGATGCTTATAATGCTATAAATGAATTAGATAATCTTTCTATTAAATTAAAAGATTATTTTCAAGCATTATTTTATTCATCTAGAGTGCAAACTTTCATTTATAAATATATAAATGATAATCCTTTGTATGATTTCTTTATGATAGAATTTATAAAGAAAAATAATTTATTAAAATATGCTTCAGATTATATTCACGTATGTCATCAAATGAGACCACCATCTAAATTCCCTATAGTATATAATAATACTTTCTTTAGATGCTTAGAATTAAAAGATTTAGAGCATATAAGAAAATATACTTATAGAGGTTTTCCTATTCATATAGATGATAGTAGGTCTATCTTTGTAACTAGACAGGAAGAATATTATTATGTCTGCTACGATTGTTACGAAGCTCAGAAGTGTACTATCCCATCATTTAGAGATGACTTAATTTATAATATTGAAAATAATATTAAATACACTGAATGTAAATATACTATATTTAATATAGTAATTAAGTATTTTAATAATGAAGAAATTACTAAAGAAGATATAGAAGCTTTTGACTGTATAGGATGGGATGCTTGTATAGAGTTATTCTATGGTATTCCGATTATAATATTCTGTATAGAAAAATATATAGATAATAAAGCAAAAAATAAAGAAGAATGTAAATGTATGAACTTTGATCTATCCAAAAAGTGTATAAAGGATCAAGACCAGTATACAATCAAAGCCTGAACATATAGTTAATTTAAGGATTAAGGAGATATTGATATGAGTAACCTTAATAAATTACTAGCATATTCTATATGCGAAGAGATGGAGCATAATCTCTTTAATGATGAAGAATGCGTAGCAACAGACATTATCGGTGATATAGAAGATGAACCGGATGGTGATAAATCTATATTGTACGATAATGATAACGAATAATATCCAAGGAGGTATTTTGAAATGACAACTAAAGAATTTGAAGAGATGTTCGGACAGAGTTTCTCAATAGATGTAGATAATACATTTGATAAAGCAATTGCTGCAGAAGAAGTAGACGATGATGAAGATGGTGAATGTATCGATACAGTACAGAAAGAATCTTCATTAGGTTTATCTTTCGGATCAGTACCAGAAGATTCTGGAGATACAGAATTTAACATGTTTGATGAATCTTCAAATGATTTTAATTTATCATTTGGCAGAAAAAATCAGTCTAAATCATTAGAAGAATCTAGCGATTTTAATTTATCTTTTATGAACGAATCTTCTGATGAAGTAGAAGATGATCTCTATGTAGGTAACGAAGATTTTGATTCTCAGTTTGATCTTATGACAGACGAAGATGATGGATTAGATGTTGCTAGTGACTGTGGAGATGCAGAATACATTGACGATGATGACGAAGATGGTGAATGCATCGACTTAGTAGAAGAAAAATAAATATAAGGAGAAGAGTGTTTAAACATGGACAGATTAACTTGTAATTTAAGAAACGTAAAAAGACCTATCAGAGGATTATTTGTAGGTAAAACAATAGTAAGAGATGAATTAGGAGTAGAAATTCCTCTTCGTATCTATTCAAGAATTAAAAGAGACTGTAATGTATTTGCAGTAATAGATGGAAAAGAATATATTATTCCTACAGAAGCAGAGTTCAAAAAGCTTCTTTTAAAAGCTGATACTAAAAAAGCTAGAGGTCTTACAAAGCCAATCATGTATGTAGCTGATTCTAAAGAAGAAAGAGAAATACTTAATGTTACAGAAGAACCTGTATCCAGTATTCCTCATGTATATTCAGCTCCTAATGGTGTATGTCTTCCGCATCTTATGACAGAAGATGAAAATGGTACTCTTGTAGATACAGGAATACCTGTAGAAGGATCAGATGGAGTTATTACAACAGCATCTGCAGAGGTTCCAGTAGAAGTAACAGAAGGAGAGACTGAAGCAGTCGAAGAAGAAACTGCTGCAAATCATCAACAGAATAGTAGAAATAGAAAAAATAAAAATAGAAGATAAATAAAAATCCCGTATATCTATATAGATATACGGGATATATTTTAATTGCAATTAATAATACAAATGTAAGTTAATATCTCTTCACCAATATAATCTGATAATACAGATTTATCTAATAGAATACCATCTACATTAGGTTCATCATATGAAATGATTCTAAAATCTGATGATAATACAGTGGCAATAATTGACAGGATTTCATTGTCAATTTTGGTATCGTTTTCCATATAATTTGATTTAGCTAACGCATAAATCTTACTAGATTTAAGCTTTTCTAGTTCTTTCTTATTGATACTTTTTCTTTCTACAATCTTTTCGATCTTGCTACTAATAATAAATGGCATTGCTATTAATCCATTTGCTTGCAACATTCTTTTTGCAGCAATGATAAGTTTTACATAATCTCTCTTATTAATATTTGCAATTGTAATTGGATCTCCAAAATATTTATCAAATAAATTGAATACCAACTTTTTTTGGAATTGATTAATTATATTTCCTTCAACATCGGATAATCTTGTAATATAATAATCAATCTCGTTATCATCAAATGGACCAAACATTAAATCTATTTTTCTCATGCTTTCTTCTGCCGCTGTTTTATTGAGTAGATATAATTGGTCGTCTGATTTAATCATATAAGCTTCAAATTTATCAAATGCTGAGTTATTCTCTGCATCTCTCTTAGCACTTGATAATGATACATAATCGTATTCATATCCAATATCAATTACTTGGAATCCGTTTGATTGTTTGATTGATACATAATTGAATAAGATATTATTTTTATCATAAGTATACTTTGGTGCAATATTTAATAAAATATTTTGTACGCTTACTAATGTTTGAGTTGTAGGGGATTTACCTCTAATAGGCTGCATATCCCATAATACTTTTTCTCTGTGGAAACTCTGATTAACGTTAGATAAGCATGTCTCATATAATTTATTATATATATCAATATGCTTATCTAGATGAATAATCTTATCAAATATCTCTAACAGAAAATTATTCGCATCTGAAACAATTTTGTGTACGAAGATATAATGTGTAATTAATGGAATAATCATATTTTGTAATAATGAATACCACATCAATAACTTACTATGTCTATCCTTATAAGTTAAGGATGGATTTTTTACATTCTTATATTTCTTAGAATCCAAATCAAGTAGATAATTATCTTCATTCATTAATTGAGCTTTATTCATTATTGATGGAGTAATTATGTACTTGAATAAATCGTTTATAAACATTTCTTTATTATAATCGATAAATCTATCTATAACCAATTTTATCCTAAGCATTCCAGATAAAAGTTCATGATCTCGATCATAAAATTTTTCGAAATAATTGATATATTGTGGTAAATGATATACCATCTCTTTACCATTATAGCATCTTTTTGAAGTTAATATAAAACTATTTAATGCATTTTCTGCTTGTCCGTCATCTACACAAAGATTAAAAATCTTCGTCAACGGAACGTACAAAAATCCCTTACAAGACGTAACTAATACATCTTCTGCATTAGGGATCCATAAATCTACATATTCCCAATCTGGTGGTAATGGTCTTTTATAAGTAGGATCATCAGCATGATAAACTGCTGGATTGTATAACTCATCAGATGTCCCTTTATGTTTATCCAATGGATTATTTAAATATAACGGATTTTCTCTTTTCTTAGCTATCTCTTCTGCGAGTGTCAATGGTTCTTGATCTTTATTCATTTTGTCCTGCCTCCTGCTTTTCGAAACTTTTAATACTTGTACGTACCACCTCCCTTAATATAATACATACAAGTAGTCATGTTAATAATATGTAATTGATTAAGTATTTTTCTATTCTTAATGGTTCTGAATGTCATTTTGTAAGTTCTGAATGTATGAATTGTATATTATCTTATTGATAGTATGGGTTCAGAGTGCTTCTGAACAAGAAAAGTCACTAGCATCATTTTATATATTTTCTATCTTCAGAGTATTATGAGTTTAATACTATCTAAACTTTAGAGAAGATAAGGAGAATACAAAATGATGAATTTCAAAGGTACAGTAATTAGAAGCTATGATGAGGACGACGATATTATTCTGGTTTATTTAGATTGATAATCATAGCACAAAATCACAAAGAAAGAGGAGTACGTAATATTGGTACTCCTCTAATTTCCAGCAATTTATTCGTTTTAATGTACTTGATAAGAAATTCATGCGATGTATTACTCTAAAATCTTTTTAATATAAGTATCATTCGGATTTGGTAACTCTATATGCCATCGGTCTGATTTTACTATATAAAAAGGCTTTGGTTCATTATCTCGATATTCCCAGGATTCTTTATTTACAGATAAAAACTCTTTCATCGGTTCATGTTTACATGATAGTACTTTTAAAGCGCTACTTTTGTTTACTAATTTTGATAATTGATTCATTTTTCAAGACTCCTAAAGGTGATATTTAATATTTTCGATTTAATAGTTACTTACTTCTTGTCAACTCTTTGAGAAAAATATTATATTTCTCGAATTTCTGTACTATTGCGCAATAAGTACCTTGTCCATTCTTGTTCGTCGGCTTCTTCTTGTAAAGTAAAAGCTCTATGATACCGAGTTTTCATCGTGTTTGACATAAATCGGTTACTTTCCATAACACCATTCACAAATATTTTTCTTGCGCATGTATACGTATCACGAATAGAGCGTTGTATTTTTGGTAGGCCCTTTAATTTGTTAGTATATTCTTGTCCATTACGTATAGATTTAAAACTTAAACGAATAATAGAAATCCTATCTATACACATTGATTTATCACAACGTACTTTTCGCAAACTGTCCGGTTTCTGTGAGTTATTCATTAATATATCCAATTTACAATTCACTCCTTTTTATATCATAACATAGTCTCCAGATTCTTGTATTTTTACTTCTTCCGCAAGAGTAAGCGGACAGAAAAAACTACGGTCTAAATGATACATATAATCATAATGTACTAATTTACCATTATTAAATATTTTTCTAGCACCTGCGGCAAAATTTTTCACATCATCTTCATCTATAGCAGGCAATTTTATTTTCCATCTGTCATCATCTACTAGATAGAATGGTTTTATTCTGCTATCATCTAATTCATATGATTCTATATGATAAACCTCTGTACATTCGTATAGTGTTTTAACGTCTGCTACCATAGCATATATTGAATCACATTTGAAGGCTAATTCGGTCAATGTTTTCATGTATTATCACCTCTAAATTTTATAGTTTTTTGTTTATTAGATAATATGCTTATAGGTAATATAGTTTTATTGTCCTTCAAAAGTCCGCCTAAAAATACTTTATTAGCACAATATTCTCCCTTATTCCTAAATGAACACTTATAAGGTAATAAATGTATAGGTTGAAATATTTTAAATTCAGAAATAGGCATAGGACGACCATATCCTATACCATCATCAAATGTAGTATAATAAGCTTCTTGTACGCTGCATTTATATCTAGATTTATATATTAAAGGCCATAGTTTATAAGTTAGATTTTTTATAGTATCTGTATTGTTACATTCTGCTAACTTTTTTAGTGTTTTCATATGTCAATACCTCCTTCCAAACACTTTACGCTTTAAAGGAATTTGATAATGAACAGCTTTATCTATCAGTCTCATATAGATTTTTGTAACTGCTTTTCTCTCTAATGAACGCTGCCGATGTATTTTTCTTTTGGCAAACCGCATCCCGACAAGAAGCAAAAAGATGTCATCTGTATTATTGTATTTTTCAAACATAGTTAAAGTAAATAACGAATTCGGTTTCTCTGTTTCTTTTAATTTTTTCGGTTTACTACTCAATTTAAACATAGATGAGTAGTCCTTTAAATTTATTGACATATCTATCCTCCAAATAAGAGAGTATCTTTAAAGATACTCTCTTATATAATTATAACTCTTCATAAAGTTTGCTAGGTTGTATATCGGAATTATTTAAGTATTTACCTTCATAATTAATCGGATCTCCATCTATAGTATGATAATATAACTGCCCAATTTCTACATCTGGATAGATAACTAGTGGTTGAATTACATAGATTTCTAATGTCCAGAATCCTTTAAATCCACAATCTCCAAATCCGGCAGTTACATGTATACCCATACCTAATCTACCAATAGAAGATCTTCCTTCAAGCATTGGTACATAATTAAACGTTTCCGTATATTCATTAGTTCTACCAAGATATAATTTTCCAGGTTCTAATACTAATCCAGATTTAGGAATAATTATTTTCTTAGCAGTATTATGTGCTTTCATGTCTAATATATAAGAATCATAAACCATTAATTCTTTATGTAAAGATACATTATAAGAATTAGGATTTAATCTATCTTCTTTAAAAGGGGTGATTACAATATCCCCTTTTCTTATTGCTTCTTCTATTTTATTTTTACCTAAAATCATTTTATTACTGTATCCTTTCCTTTAATAAATATTGGTGTTATGTCATGTGCTTGGAAACCAGATGCTCCCGGATGTCCGCCACCTCCCATAAATTCAGAAATTGGAAGTGTGTCAATCTTTGCAGAATATAATGAATTAATCCAAGTATCACCAATAAAATACATCATAGCACAAATATCGTATTTATTAATATTATCTCCGAATGTTGTACTATTTCCTCTACCGTTAAATACTAAGCAAGTATAAGTTTTATTTTCAAATTTAATATTTACTTCAAAAGCCATCTCAATCATTTGCTGTTTATTTAATGATTCATTAAATTTCAAAATATTTTTACCGGCAGTTATGCATTTCTCAGTATAAGCAGTTATAAAAGACAAAGTAGCATCCATGAATGGATCGGCTAAGTTACAAAATGCAGTATTTGTAGGGTCGTTAAGAAGTGCTATACATCCTAAATTAAATTCTGTATCATATTCTTTATCGTGCTTCCACGTGTCCCAAGAATCCACATATTCGATAAACTCGTTTCTAATAGATTCCTTGTCAAATTTATAAACCCCATCATTTATAAGTTTTACTAAAGTAGATAATTTATCATAATATTCTTCTAATGTATACACATAACTCATTTTATAGAAAGCTTTGCAGAATAAATATGATATGGCTGCTCCACAAATATCTGTATTAATAACCTTACTAATTTTATTTAATGGATATTGATCTATAAACTTATAAGAAGTTTTGTGATGATCTAGCCAAAATACATGTTTATCTTCTTCATCTTTCCATAAATCTAAGCATAATCCTCTAAGTCTAGCGATATTGTCTTTATTAGATAAAGAATAATCTACTAAGAAGATAATGTCATCTTCTTTTACTTTATGAAAATCCAATGGAGTTTCATAATTATATAATCTGTAGCATAATCTAGTGTGAAATAATAATGGAGCACACAACCCATGAAATATACAAGCTCCTGCTGTGATACCGTCAGTATCTCCATGATGATAGATGTGAATTGTTGGCATATAAAAGTCCTCCTTAAATATATTATAATAAAGTATTAAATTAAATAAAAACGGATATACTTGATCAAGTATATCCGTATTATTTTAATGATAAACACACGTAGATCTATACTTATATAAGCTAGACATAGGGGTCACATGCTTTCTTAGTCTATAGCTTTCAGTACGCAAATCGTACGCATCGTTCAAATCACACAATTCAGGAATAGAAAGTTTTCTTTTCCCAAACATCTTTATATATTTGATGTCACGCGTTTTCCCATAGTATTTTACTTGAGGGTCAAATCCAGTAATATTACTTCTAGCTCTTTTTATATAAGAAAATACTGAATTATGATGAACTTTACATGACGCTAAAGTTTTCCTACTCTTTTTATATTTTAAAAGTTTAAGTCTAGGCATTATATCTCCTCTTTGCGTTATGTGCATAAATTCCTAAGTGTTTTATAAATTTCATGGGTGGTATTTTAGATCTACTTGCAACATATTTTAATTTGTATAAGTGAGCAAATGATGTAAGAGTAATATCATCATCATCTTTTCCGCAATCATTGCCTTTTCTACCGATTGGTGGAATAATACGCATGTATCCGTCTTGATATATTACTCTCGTGTGGTCTTCGTTCATATTAGTTAGATTCTTAGCCATTGCAAATACATGTAGCCGTTTACAATGATCAAAATATGACAAATCAAGTTTTCGTTTTCTTGATAATTCAGCATTATGCTTTAATGTATTTCTCATATTATTCCCCGTATGTATGATCAGGATCCAATTCCTGATCTGGATCTGGTTTAGTAGCTTCATCAGACATAGATATCTTTTCTATGTCTAATATATCCCTTAATAAAATGCTTATCACTTCACTATTAAAATCTTTAGACGAATCTAATATAATCATTCCAGTAGCAGTACAAGAACTACAACTGCAGCATCCATATGTACAACTTCCATTAGTATCGTAGGCTTTTACAGGAAGAATGTCTTTGATAGTTCCATTCTTTGTAAGTTTCTCTCCATTGCTTCTGTATGTAACTATTACATTATCATCTTTAGATAAAGTCATGTGTTTCTCTGATTTATCATCAAAATATAAATTTATTTCTGTGGTATAAATAACTTTAGAATCGTTTTGAACTAATAAAGCCATAATATTAATAACCTCCTTAAGATTTTATAATTTAGTTACCAAAACGTATTATTAGCACGCTTCGACAAATTAACTACTTTTTTTCTTCTACCTAGTTCAATTAAATTTGTTCGATTTCTCCTTTTCTTTGATTTAAGACTCGCAGCATTTACGGATACAAAAATATCATATGGTATAACATAACAATCTGTTTTAATATTACCATTTTCATGCTTTGTACTTATACTTGTTTTAAATCTAGTCCTTCTATTTATTTGAAAAGATTTACCTTTCTCGAAATTTGTAATTAAAAGACGTACATAATTGAATTTAAAAATCGGTAAATTCCTGGATGGGATACTTTCCAAAGACATAGTATGTCTTGTTATATATTTTAAACTTCTCATTTATTTTACCTTCTGATTGGATATATGCTTTAAAGAGTGCATACATTTATGCCATCTACGCCTATTTTCACCTAATAAAGATATACACTTCGCTTTTTTATTTTTATCACTGGTAATCAACCTTAAATTTTTTATTATAGTACAATTTATATCAACACAAGAAAATTCATGCCATCTTTTCCTTTTGCCATATTTGTCTTTATATTTAGATTGGTATCTATGGTATTCATTGTTTGGACTTATTGTAAAAGAATAGTGGATTGGATTTTTGGATTTCCAAAATCTTATCTCACTTTTAGGCACTAATCTCAAATAAGGTAATTGCTTAGTCTTATTTTTAAATACAATATACCTTAAAATATTTCTTTTTGAATTCCTATAAAATTCTCTCATATTTTTCACCTCATTTTCATAAAAAATACTGATATACCAATTCGGTATATCAGTAATATAATATATAAATTATTTTGAGGTTGAACCTATTCCACCAATTCTTTCACCATCAGCTTTATCATCTTCTGTTGTTTCATATTTCATAAAGATACCTTGTGCTACAGCTTTATGAGATTCTGTTACATAATGATACACCCCATTATTTGTTAAAGATATAATGATATCTCCTTCATTATTAGTATTATTATAATAGTCAGAATCTATAATTCCAGTAGTATTAGTTATACATAAATCATGTTTAATACCTAAACTACTTCTAATATGTACTTGGAGTACAACTCCTTCTGGCATTTTAGCTTTAATGCCTGTTGGAAATTTTACTTTCTTATCCGGATTAATATTAATTTCAAATGGACAATTAAAATCGTATCCAGCAGATCCTTTTGTTTTTCTTGTTGGTACTTCAATTCTATTATAAATATTTTTTAAATAATCACTAAAACTAGGATAATCAGTATCCCATACAACTCTCTGATCTATATCGCATGATAATGCGTCTTTTAAAAATGTCCCAAATGATACTTTCTCGAATTTAATGTCTTTCATAATTACTTTCTCCTTTTATTATTTTATCTAAATGTCTTACTAAAGATAAAAATATATCCCATATATCATTTAAGATATATGGGATATATTTTGTGTTGACTAACAGGACTTAATAATATTTTTCGCAGAAATCAGTTTATCTTCTACTGATTATAAAAAAGTTATATAGTTTATTATTTTTTACATAAATATTGTAAATTATTGAATATATAATCGTTGCTACCAATATTTCCTTTTTCATCTAATATATAGGTTTTTATAAATCCTGATATATATTGTGCTTCACAAACATTAGCGCACTTGGTTATATCATTAAAATCTGTATCCATCTCAAGAGTAGTAATCCATTTATCATAATTATCGTATATAGTTTTTATAAGTTTATTATCAGATCCTCTTTCATAATATCTTTCGATCATTATTGGCTTATTATCCATAGGAGGATATAATAAGAAAAAGTATATATTGTTTTCTATTAATGCTCTTAATACTGGTTCATGTGTAGATACAAAAATAAAATCTACTTTACCAATAAGACTTTTAATATGCTCTATGTAGTTATTTGGAAACTCTGGATTTCTGATCTTGTTTCCTTCTTCATCAATAGTCCAACTAAATTGACTACTATCCGAATCCGATACAGTAAATCCATTACAATTATTCTTGTAAAAGGTCTTTCCCATTCCTGGAAATGCTGCTATTATAATAGTTTTGTTTTTAAGTTTAACTTCTAACATTTTATTTTCCTCCTTTTATTAAAAAAATAAAGAGGGGGTTTAAATCCCCCTCTTTATTTATTCTTTATCAGTAGTATCGGTAGCTTCAGATTCATTATTGAAAAGAGCATTTTCGATTCTTTCTAACCTATCTTCAATACCATTAGAAGGCTTTATTTTATTATGTGCATTATAAGCTCTCGCTTCAAATACAGCTTGCTGCATTTCATCTACTACTGAAACTGCATTATTGTATAATTTATTCAATACATTACCTTCATCGTTATTGATAGCTTCAGATACTTCTACATCCTGTACAACTTCTTCTTTTGGTTCTTCTTCTTTAATCTGTGTGTCTTCTGGAATATCAGATTTATTCTCAATTTTCTTAAGAATAAGATTCTGTAATCTAGACTGATTAATAGTCTGAAGACCAAGCTTATTTACTACTGTATCTCTGATATCTTCGATATCTTTCTGATTTAAATCGAAAGATTTGCACATAGCATCAATACGTTTTGCAGATAATTCTTTGACTTCTACTCTAAGATCGAATCTTCCATCTCTCTTAACAGCTTCATCAAGATTATCTACATAGTTCGTTGTAGCTACGAAGATAACGTTTGTTGGTGATGATGTAGAATCAAGGAACTGTAATAATTTATTGATAATTTTCTTATCTTCTTTATCACTATCCTTTCTATCTCTTGATTTAACTACAGCATCAATATCTTCCATAAGTACTACGTACTTTTCTTTATCTGCATTGATAGATTCTACTAATGCATTTACATCAAGCGTAGCAAATGATGCCATATCAATTGATACTACATCATAATTGTAATAAGTAGCAATCGCTGTTACTAATGATGATTTACCAGTTCCAGGTGCTCCGTATAATAAGATACCTGTTTTATATAACAGAGATCTATCTTTATATACAGGCTCATTTGATAAGAATTTATCAAGATGATTTGTAATCTGTTCTGCTACATTATCATCAAAGAATAAAGTTTCTAATGGTCTTGTGTGTAGGTCTGATGACATTACATTGAAATACAATGCATCTTTATCATCTCTACCATATCCACCACCTGTTCCAGAAACTTTGTAATTGGTTAAGTATTTTGACCCAGTATCATTAATTTCATGAGCCAATCTTCTTGCATATTTCAGCATATGTTTTCCAAAGATATAAATGTATAAGAATTTAGGCTGCTGTTCCTGATTTCTGCTATCTCCATTACCAGTCCCTTCATATCTTGATGGACCTGCATTTACATAGAAGAATGTGTCTTTCTCAATTTTGCATACAAATTTCTTATCAATAATATATCTCTGTGAAGGCATAGATTTATTATCCTTATTTCTGTCTAATAAGGACTGTGGATTGGAGACATGTTTATCAAACTTCTTATCATATTTCTCAATCCATTTAAACGCTTTATCAAATTCTGCAGAAGTGAGATTAAATTCTATTCCAAATTTGTTCTTCACCCATTCCATTCCGCCACCAATAATATATTCACTGGCTAAGTTTCTCAGTGAATACGGATTAGTGAACTCTCTAAACATTCTTTCATATTCTTTCTTGCTGTTACTCATTTAAGTTTCCTCCTAAAATTTATATATTGTATTGTAACTTACATGTTAATAATATACCATTAAATGTAATTTTATTCTTAATCATACGGATGATCATTTGAATAATCTATAAGAGCTTTTATTTTAGATATCGATGGTATATCAATATCTTTGCATTCTTCTTTCAAAGTATAACTTTTTAATTTCATTTTAAGACTAACCTCGTTTCCTACAATAGATCTTTCTTTAAGTGTACGTGATAAATATCTATTTCCATAGGTCAATCTCAATAGATTTCTTGTTCTGAATCCTTTGAAAAAGGTTAAACAAGAATCAAACTTATCAAGCATTTCACATTTCAATCTTATTCTGAATTCGCTGTTGTTTGATCTTATTCCATACGACAATGATTTTTTCATTTTATCTCCTTATCTATAATCTTCGGTACTAACATTTTCTATTATTCTACGTATTTCGGATAATCCTATTGATTTTTTATATAAAGATCTCTCCTTTAAAGAAATTGACTTGTTAATCGCTCTGTATCTTAGTGGACCAATAGCACTCCCTCTAACATATCTCTTTCTAGCAAAATGATCAAGAGTACGTATTCCAGAAGTATCGTGATCATATATAGGATAATATTTTTTAGATTTTTTATAATAATTAATCGGGATTATAACTTTTTCTATCTCTATATGTTTTATAGTCAACTCGTGGTCTTTATGTTTAACTGAGGAACATAACCCTTTTTTCATTTTACTCCTCCTTAGCAAAAATAATCAGGATTTATTTTGGCTCTACTATCGACTTGCCTAATAAATTTAAAAGACGGAACATTACAAGATTCTTCTTTTAATGAATATATTTTATAATGATCTTTATTTTTTGATATCGGCCATGCCGTTTTCGCATCCATTTTCTTTAAAGGACTTACAAATTTGCGACTCTTTTCTTTTATATTTATAGATAATTTATAAATATTTTTTCTTAAAGTTCTTTCTTTCTGTTCAAAATTATCATCTACTACAAATTTATACTCAACAAAAACTCCTCCATTTCTCTTTACAAATAATTGTGGCAATCCCTTAATCATTATTGTACCTCCTATTATAATCTCTAACCATTTTAAAATATTTGGAATAATTTGATAAATTGAGCGATCCTGATTTAGAAATTTTACTAAATGGGTATATTTTTAATGTTTTCGATAAAGGCATCTTGCTATTTTTAAATTTTTTAAATCGATGTATAATCGGTAACCCCATACATTCTCTTCGAATATCTGTCGAAGAATAACGCATCGTATAAGCTTTTTCCGATATACATGTCATGATCAACCTTTTATCATCTGTATTATTATATTCTAAATACTCTTTCATCTTATTTTCGCCTCCTTTTATTCTGGACTATACTAATGCGAGTCATATGTATCATCTCGCGTAATGTCGGAATTTCAAAATCTTCATTAAAATAAGCTATTTTGGCTAATCTTGTACTTTCTATTCTTCTTGCTATAGCTCTAATATTACGGCGGTGATTGCATTTATATGCAATACTATTTACAATAGAACATTTCCATATATTATTGGATCTTGCTTTCAAAGTTTGTTTTTTCTTTTGGTACATATTCTGATTAGATGATTTATAAGAACTTATTGATCTAACAGACGCCATTATTAATTCCCCTCCTTCCATCAATAGAATAATATACATCTATACGAAATATTTCGTATAGATGTATAAAAATTATTTATTTGCTAAACTTATTGTCAATGCATAATATTTTAATATAGATTTAAAATAAGATATCTTAGTAGCTAATCTAGATTTTCTCTTTCTATAATTTGGAGAATTTTCATCTAGCCATTTCTCTATAATCTCTTTCTCTCTAATAATATTTGGGTTCTTAGTATTGGGTTTAGGAGTTATAGATTTGGCTACAAACTCAAGCCCAGTTACAGATTTATTCTCTGAATTAGCCATATACTCAGAAACCATAATTCTTAATAATTCTTTCACTTCCATCAAGTTCTGAGGATCATCTTGTATTCCTTCTATTATACTCTTTATTTCATCCGTCTTTACATTAGCATCTTTACATTTCTTACAAATGGACAAGTCTACTCCATGAGTAGTAATCTTATTCATAGCATTTTCTACATATCCTTCAGCCTTAATAGAATCATTCTCTGCTAATCTAAAATTATCCTGTTCATAAGAATCACTATCATAAGATAAATAAGCATCACTATTCTGATATACATCTTTAAATACTGCTACTATATTGCCTAAGAATGATTTAATTCTTCCATGTAACTGCTGTACAATATCTGCTATGTCCTCATCGTCAGCGTCATCATTGCATAATTTCTTTTCATATGTATCTAACCATGTTCTACATATACTCTTTATAGCTCCGAATACAGTACCTTCTCTTTTTAAATCAAATTTTTGGGACAATACATTATTTACTACATACTCAAGTATATGTCTTTTTGGTGGATAAATAAATTTTTGTGAATGAATAGATGGGTAAAAGTTGCCACTAAATGCTAAATATATAGAAGATATTTCAGCACGTTTTCTATCATTATGTTTTAAAAAATGTCTTATTACCATCATCTGTGTTGGTACTAATGGTACTTTCATACATCTTGGATTAAAGTTCATATCCCAATAATAAGTTTTACTTAATATACTTTCTACATCCTTAGGATTTATATTTAAAGCCAAAAAATAATTATTGGTGTCTTCTGCAGTAAATAATATCCTTGCTTGAGGAATTGTATCGTAGATATCTGCAGATCTTGCTTGAAAGAATTTAGACAAAAAATTAATATATTTGGTTTGATTTTTTGAAATAGCACTAGATACTATTGGATATAGTTCTGGTACTATAATTGACGTAATTTTGGGCATAATGTCTCTACCACCTTTAATGAAGTTTATTACTCCATTGTTTTTGGTGGTAGAGAATTTTTATTTTGAAATTATGATATTTTTATATTCTCGATTTTATTTAATTTTGGTGACGTTTTGGCATTTTTGATTTTATTTAGTCTCTATGATATATTTACAAAAATAATTTTATTTAATTTTCCTGGTGTTTTGTTAGTTATAATTTTATTTTGGTATATGATATTTGATATCTTTTGATTTTTATTACCATTGATATTTTATGATTTCTGATTTTTATTTCTGTTCATTGATCTTTTACCAACTGTGAATCAGTTAGCATATTATGATATTTATGTGTTTCTGGTTTATTTAACTTGTTTGATGTTTTCAGTTGTCTGATTTTACTTTGATAATATGATATTTAATCTCTCTCGGTTTATTTTTAAACTATGATGTTTTTATCTATGTGATTTTATTTGAATAATATGATATATTTCGGAGATTAATTTATTCACGAAGCATGATATTTATATTAATTTGATTTATTGTTTCTACTTGATACTTTTGAGCCTTCGATTTATTCTTGTTTTATGATATTTTCAATATGATGATTTTACTTTCATCAAATGATATTTAAGTGTAATTGGTTTATTTGTATTACATGATATTTTCGCTCAAATGAATTATTCTTTTGGAAATGATATTTTCCGACTGTGAATCACTTTGTAAGTATGATATTTATGCGTTTCTGGTTTATTATTAAAGAATGATGTTTATACTTTTTTAATTTTACTTCAGTAATATGATATATATACTTTGATGGTTTATTTGTTAATTTATTTTGTCGGTATGATATTTCGAGATTTCTAATTTTTTCACTATCATTGATGATTTTATAATTTATGAATTGCTTACATTCTCTGATATTTTTATCAATATGAGTTACTCCATAAATATGATATTTAGGAATATATGGTTTATTATTGAATCATGATGTTTGAGCTTTTTGATTTTACTCTAACAATGTGATATTTATACGCTTTGGGTTTATTTATATCCACTTGATATTTCGAGCTATTTAATTTGCTTAAGGACAATGATACTTTTTCGTTTTCGGCTTATTATTACCCTACGATATATCAATTTCATTAATTTATTAGCGTTAGATGATATATTAGATACATTAATTTATTGGTGTTATATGATACTTTTTTAAGCATAATTTTACTTTTGCAATTTGATATTTAAAAATCCCCTGGTTTATTAAATTCTTTTGATATTTTTGTCGAAATAATTTACTTGCTCTTTTTGATATTTATTAATATTTGGTTTATTATTATATATTGATATTTTCACAGCGAATAATTTTACTTTTTCAATCTGATATTTAAAATTTTCTGGTTTATTTATCCTATATGATATTTTTTACATATTAATTTAAATCAGAGACAGGTAACTTACCTATCTCTGATATATTTTATTTATCCATTATATTTTGGATATTCCGCTCTCTTATCTGGTTTAAATGTAAGTTCTGTTTCAAACGGTACTTCTGGTTTGATATAGTCTACATGACCGAGTCTAGAGATTGGGAATACCATTGGCGGAAGTTCTCCATTTTCATAAATATACATTGCTTCAAATACATGCTCTACAAAGATCTTTACTGTCCATCTCTTCGCTCTTGCTGCAATCTGAGCCGGTGGAAGCATTCCTTTAATGTAGTAGCTATATGCAATGCTATTCTTGCTATAGTTTTTAGCTCTAAGAGCTTTTGCAGCCTGGTCTTTGTATTCCAGGTTTTCGTTTTTACGTGTTTCATATTCCTTTCTTTCTTTGTATAACTCTCCATACATAGAACCTCTATTAGATACTTTAACGAAAGACTCTCCAATCTTCCACATAAGCACTTTCAGTTTAATATTGTATGGAGGCTTAGATAAATAAGAGATTAAGGATTTCTTAGTAATAAATCCATCATATTTATCTTCCTCTTTATTAATAGTAGCTGATTTAATCATATTATTGATCTTTCTTCTACCATTAAGTTTTGTGTACAAGTTGCTCATGATTACATGGGTGATAATATTCTTATCAGATAAATTGATAATATAGTCAACGAAATGATCTACACTAAATGGTTCTTCCATATTAATTACACCGAGATATGTTTCGTATGTATCCATATGAAGAATTTCATCTTCAATAGATTCATATTCTACTTCTGTATCATCAATCTCTTCTCTCTGATTAAGCTGCTTATAGGAACGTAAATCTTCATCAACAATTTTTCTAGCTAATAATATAAGCTTAGATAATTCTTTATTAGGCATTTTGCTGATTACATATTCCTTGATTGCATTTTCATCATATAAGAGATTTTCTGCTAAAGATTTATCAATATCAATATCAAGTTCTTCGCAAGCTGCAGCGAATCCTTTGTTTCTAATATCTCTAATAGACATTAAATCTTTAACAATATTGGTCGCTTTCTCTTTGCCTAACCATGGATTATTATTGTCATTTAACCCTGCATATGACCAGAAGTTACCTGCAGAATTAACTCCATCTACATTAAAATATGCATATAAGCAAGAACTGATTACTGGTCCAATACCTTTGTTTCGTTTTAACCATCTGGTTACTGGATTAGTATCAGAATATGCTTCAAGCATAGCTTTGGTATTATCTTCAATATTTCTAAGCTGTAATAAGTTCCATTTCATAATAGATACATTGTCAGGATTATCATTATTATCATATCCCTGATTTAATGATCTTACCTGATTCTCTGTACCAATTCTGAAATCCTGAATCTGATAATAAAAATCTACTAACGATTTGACCTCGTTATAATTAAGCGTCACTACAGTTTTCTTAAGGTCTTTAGACATTTTTCCAAGACCTATAACATTCTGCTTAAGTACACCATCTTTCATTTCCGCATCAGGCTCAAACTCTTCGATATCTTCTTCTGTCGCTTTTTCAAACTTTAACACTTTCTTTTCTTTCTTAGGCTCTTCATTCTTTTCTTCTTTATCATTCTTTTTAGTAGTTCCGGAAGTCTTTGTATTCTTTTCGTTAATAATTTCTTCAACAATTTTCAAAGATTCTAAATCTCCCATACCTATAAAATATGACCTAGCCTCCTCTAAAGTTTTCATTCTACTTCTTGTTGATAATTCTTTTCCTCTGAATAATAATTTTGTCATAATTCTTTTTCTCCTTAAGTATTTTTATTGTATTCGCGATATATTGAATTATTATATCTTTCGATTTGTTTAGAACCTCTTGAGTTCTGTTTATCTCCTTTCTTCACATCTATAATATATATTTAAAAATGTATTTAACAATATCATAATCCGGTGTGGATTATGGTTTCTTTTTCATTTTTTGTCCTAATTCTTTTGTGAAGATACCCTGTATAGGAAATCCTATACAGGGTATTCTTTCTTACATTTTCTTAGTGTAGCAATTTAAAACTTTGGCTCCTCTTGTAGGAATTATCTTCTGACCTCCAGATATACTAGAAGATACCTTTATATCCTTTACAGGTATATCTAAAGTCTGAACAGTTGTAATTACATGTAATATCTCATTATCATTCGATCCTAATACTTTAAGTATGGAATCCGTTTTTCCAAGATTAATTACATTATTACCAGCTTTTCCTCTTTCAGATTTTGGTATAGCAGATAAATCTATTTTATTTACTTTACCACCAGTGGTTACAGTAATAATACAATCTGCATCTGAATATATAGGAGAAATACCATCTATAGGATTCTTTGTATTCATAGCCATAACGCCTATAGCATTTCTCTTATAATGATTGATACTCTTGCATGGAATTCTTAATGCTTTCTTTCCACTATAGATTAATACGTCACATTTCTGCGGAATTACATCTATAGCAGTTACAATATCTCCATCATTTAATTTAGTATATATGATACCAGATGGAGGTGTATTGACAATATCATCTAGATCTATATTCTTAATATAATTTCCTTTTGTAACAACTGTAAGGAAATACTTATTTGTTTTTCTAGATGCCTGTTTAGCAATAGATTCAAATACAACACCTACTACATTAGAAGTTAATCCTTTTACAATACTACTTAAATCGTACCCTATACTATTCTTTGCGGTATTCGGTATTTTATATACTGGTAACTTATATACTCTTCCATGTTCTGTAAAGAGTAACAAGTTTTCAGTATTAGATACTTTAAATGCAAACTTAGGTACACTATTCTTATTAGTATCATTATCTTCTGGATTAATCTTCTTAATATAATTATCTTCAGTAATAATAACCTTGAATGTACCTTCTGGAATATCATTAATCTGAGATAATTTAACTATTTTACATTTTCTAGGAGTATTATATTTAGCTTTAAATTCTAATAGCTCCTGTTCAATTTCTGCTAATAAAAGTCTTTCATCAGTAATCATATCAATATAATGATTTGATAAAGCTTTTAATTCTTTAGCTTCTTTCTTATACTTATCAAGATAAGCTACAGATAAAGTTTTAAGATTACTATTAATAATAAACTTAGCCTGTAAATCTGTAATTTTAACTTTCTTAACAAGATATTCGATGATCTCAGTATCATCGGTAGTTTTTTGTTTCTTCATCATATCAATAACGTTATCAATCTCTCCAGATTCTAATAACTTGATATAAGTTTCTTTTTCATGAAGCTTAGTACTAGCATTCTGATACTTGATATTATAATATCTGAACTTGACTAATTTTCTGAAATTGATGAAATATTCTAAATAAGATTTATAACTAAATCTCTTTAATTCTACTCCTTCTAATACGTGGAAGTTTATATGGAAAGATTTCTGCATATCTGTATTCTTATAGATTACATCTCTTACATAAGATGGATTAGATCCTTTCTTTAAAAGGATGACTATATTCATATTATCTCCTTGAGATTTATCTATAATATCTGCTATTTGCGGAAGCTTTCCTTCTTTAGCAAGATTTTCAATTTTTACTTGAACACATGTATCATATTTATTAGAAAAGTTTACCCCATCTGGAGTAGACTTTATAACTAACACATGCTGATCTACTACATTAGAATTCAAGCCATACTCTTTCTTTAATTCTTCTGGAGTTAATTCTTCTTCTTTTATAACTCCTCTTGCTACATATTTACCATTACCAGAATTACAGATCTTTTTCCAATTTGTATCTATAATTTCACATGGCATACATTGATCTGGTACTAATACTACATCAGCTTTTGGATCGTGTATAAGCTTAATTGTAGCATCTATAACTTCACCAATATTGTGCGGTGGAATTCCAGCTTTAATTCCAAAGCCGATTCCTAATGTACCATTAATAAGTAAGATCGGAACTTTAGCAGGTAAGTATTCTGGTTCATCCCCGGAATAATCAAATGTTGGCAACCAATCTACTATTTCTTTGCTTTGTTTTAATTCTGAAACCATAGCATCATATCCAAAATTAGATAATGATACTTCTGTATATCTTGTAGCGGCTGCACCATCACCTTGCATAGATCCAAAGTTTGATTTGGATGCTGCTAAAGGCATTTTAGTATCCCACCAATCTACAAGAATCTTTATAGAATCTGCTATACTGCTATCTCCATGTGGATGATATTTCATAACTTCACCAACTACACGAGCAGTTTTAACTCTACTTGTTGGACACATATATGACATTACATATATATCTCTTCGTTGTACTAATTTCAAACCATCTCTAACGTCTGGAAGCATTCTACGTCTATTAACCTCGGTTCCATATACTAAACCATGGTCTTTGTATAACTCCATGACATTTCTTTGTATTATATTTTCCATTTTACTTTATCCTCCAGAATAAGCTTGATTACAAAGAAGTTATAACAAGATTATTCTTCAATAGTATTAAAATTCCAAGTATCTACTTCTATACGGATCATATGGATAAAATCCAGTGCCCATACAATAATAATATCTAGCATTTAATTCAAATTTGTATTTGATTCCGATTATATCTCCAGGAGATATTGATCTTCCTTTATAATCTTTTGGAATATTCTTTGATATTCCGTGCTGAAACATATTGAATATAAATTCAGCTTCCGGAATATACACAAATTCTTCTACGCAGATGGATGTGGATAGATTTATTTCTTTTAATTCATACATCACATCCCCATTATAAACTTTCTTATAATCTTTAAAGTGATTATAAGCTTCGATATCTGCATCGCCTGCTGTATGACAGCCAAAATTATTTTCTTTCTGAAATATCGATACGTTCATAATTACAAGAGTAGGATAATAGTCTTCGGGCCTATCATTATAAGTAGCAACATATTTGATACCAGCTTCATCTAATATGTGCTGAAAATAATCTCCGTAGCATGTATCTTCGTTTTCTTCATCAAACCAATCTTCTACAGCATTTTCAAGTATTTTATAGGCTTTATCAAATTTCTTTTTTCCTCCTTTGATTTCAAATGTTACGTCTATGAAGTCATTCATAAGACTAAAAACATTAATTTTATTACCTTCGGTTGTTATCATAAGTATATCCTCCTTATATTTATTCATACTTATAATATATAAGCCAAGCAAAAAATAAAAGGAAGTTATTTAAACTTCCTTTTATCATTTTACACAATCCAGAATCCTTCCATTAAATCATATACCTTTAATATAGCGACAACACGTAATAAAGTTAGCAATACAACGATTTCGATAAATACTGCCAGTATTCTTATTATCACCGAATAAATCATACATTTATCTTTTTTAGGTTTTAAAAGTGTATCTACTGCACAAAATATATTTTTAATCATAAATGCTATTACAGAGGCTATTATAAAAGATAGCATAAACATGGTGACTTATCCCCTTTCTATAAAAATTTTAATTATATTATAGTAAAGAAGCTTATTGATTTAATATTTGGATTCTCTTAATATAGGATTATAATAATTGTATTTCTCTATAAGAGAATCGCATAGCTGTTTAACTTCAGAATTAATAGGGTTTACTATCCATCTAGCACTTCCTTCATAATGTGCACACATTTGAAGGTCTGGAAAAGAATTGTTCATATCAATTACTTTTAGCATCCATATGAGACCACCTTTAAGTGCGAAATCCATGCTATGATTATCACCATCTCTTTGAATTTCGCAATGATACCATTTATCCCCTATCATATAGTCTTCTACTATAAATTCAGATATTTTCACAATAAGGATACCTCCAATCATTTTCGTGAATAATAGGATTGAAATAATTGTGCTCTCTTAATACATAATTATACGCTTCCATAAGATTTTTGTTTTTAGGATCTGGTTTTATATCCCATGCTCTATCATAATTTAGTAAAAGGTATCCATTAGATTTATCTATTATAGATAGTTTGGATATTCTTCCGCCGTTAATACCATTATCACTTCCTGCAAATGGATAGAATTTCATTTCTATTCTAAGTTCTGTTCCATCTTCGCATATATAATATATTGTATACCACATAAATTATCCTCCTTTTAAAAAGGTAAGGATAGAGTTCCAAGAACTCTATCCTTTTTGTTAGTTAATGATATCGAATCTTGATAACTTAGCATGAGCTATAAGTTCATATTTATTAGACTCGTAGTATTTGATCTGTTCATATTCTTTCTTCCAGTCTTCTATAGTATACTGAAGTAAAGTTCTATTCTCAGGATCCAATGTAGATTCAAAGAATCTAGGTCCATCCATTTCGCCAAGACCTTTATATCTCTCAATCTTAGGTGGTTTACTAGCATCAAATGTACTCATTAATGAATATAATGATACCACTTCGCCATTAAGTTTATATACTAATGAAACATTCTTATTCATCATAGAAATAATATTCTTAGAATCTTCAATAAGACTATCGTTCATAAATACTGTATGAACTTTTCCGTTATAGGTTACCTCTAATACCGGAATACCCTTTTTTGTACTAGATTTTACAAATCTAAACAACTTTTTCAGATTCTTCTCGATTTCTTTTAACGGCTTATCTCTTAAAGTTATTACAGACTCTAATATCAACGGATCTATACATAATCTATTTGCAATTCTATTGACTTCATACGTATAGTCATTATTGTCATATAATAAATGAGATAATTCATCTTTAGAAAGAACTTTTCCATTTATATATTCCACTTTATTAGTCTTACTAAATATGCCTTGGACGTACTTAATATAATCAATCTTATATTTAAAATACTTATATTTCTTTCCAACTCGCATACCATATAATGGTGGTACAGCTTTATATACATATCCAGCTTCTATTAATCCTGGCATATACATCATAAAGAATCTTATAAATAATGAACTAATATGATCGCCATCTGCATCAGCATCTGTTGCTAATACAACTTTCTTAAACTTGACTTTGCTAACGTCAAAATCCTTTCCATACCCAGCACCTATCAAAGCAATAATACCGGATATCTCTTCATTACCTATAAACTTAGCAGGAGCTGTACTAAACGCATTCGGAATTTTACCCCTAATTGGAAAATATCCTTGATGCTTAGTGTCTCTACTATTTCTCATAACCCCGGCTGCAGAATCACCCTCGCATATCCATAATTCCAGATCATGTTTTAATGAAGGTTTTACATATTTAGCTGGTAAACCTTGTCCAAATACAGATGCTTTGTAGTTCTTAGAAATTTTGATTTTCTCTGTATCTGCTTTCATTCTAGCATCTGCAATATCTTTAAAGTATCTACAAAGCCTATTAAGATCATTTGGATTAGCTTTGATCCATTCAGACAATCCGTTACAAATTGTATTATTAACGAACTTATCCATTTCTCTTACTTCCAAGATCTCTTTGGCTTGACCATTGAATACTGGTTCGAGATGAAAACCAGATATTACTGCTATTAATCCTGTTTTAATATCTGCGTTAGTTACAGTTGTTTTGTTTCTAGGATTACTAGACAAATATACTTTGTTCATATAATTGGTAAAGAACTTACATATTCCTTTCATAAATCCATTTATATGATCTCCTTGACTTGTCGGACAAGTATTACAGAAAGATATAATTCTTTCTCCGGATGTAGTATTATCCATATCATAAGTAAATGCTAAATCTACTTTCATAATACCAGTATCTGCTGTAATGAATACTGGAGTTATCAGAGGATTGGTACAATTCTGATAGAAGTATGTCATAATACCGTCTTCATTTACAAGTGTTTCTGACACCTTTTCTCCATTAGCTCTAATACCATTAAATATAATCTTAGCTCCAATTTTATTTAATGGTAAAATAAGCTTAACCAAATTTAATACATTATCTACTGTAACATATCCATCACCAGATTTCTGAAACTCTAGCGCTTCTTCTGCAGGTTTAAATACTACAATAGTACCCTGTTTATTGGTTTTATTTTGTATTTTCTTTTCTCCTTGTTTCCAAGGCTCTCCATTATTAAATTCTACTCTTCTTCCCTCACCCAATACATAAGAATCTACATAGAAGAATTCTGATAACGCATTTGTTACTTTTGCTCCGCATCCATGTAGACCAGATGAATACTCTCCTTTTTTCTTATTATAGTTTGAAGATGTATTCATATCCGTAAAAGCTCTAATGATAGATCCAAACGGAATACCTCTACCATTATCTTCTACAATAATCGTTTTACTATTTTCATCATATGAAATAATTACAGTATCACACGGAGAACTGTCTTTCATTATTTCATCTAATGCGTTCTGGATAATTTCTCTGATCATATTTAAATGACCTTTAAATCCTCTAGAACCAATCCACATACCAATATTCTGTCTGACCTGAGCTACCCAATTATCAATTGTAATAAGCTCGTCACCATAATTCTTGATATTGTCAATCATTTCTTGGGATAATTCTTTTTTAGCCATTATGATTATTCCCCTTTACATATATTTAAAAAATAAAAAAGTGTAGAAGAGAATTCTCTTCTACACTTTTGTTATTCTCTATTTTCAGCATAAATATATGAAATTAATTTTAATTGCGTTCTGAGATTGACCGAGTGCTCCGACTGAATGATCTCCCTTAGCGATTCAACCTTGCAAGGACTTCTATACGCGCGCTTAAGCCCGTTATAGCAAAGTAACCGCATTTCCATATTCATTCCCAATTGCCGAAGTCTTATCCAGCAAACAACGATCGATCTCAGAACTCACATATGTTAAAATAGACAGATGTTTGGCGTATCCTAATATCAACTTAGCTAGTTGTGGACTCTTGCATATTAAACGCATCATCATGTCCATCTATAGCCACTGACTGCAAGGATAATACAGAGATAATATCTCATCTTTTCTTGTCTACTTTAATAATATGTTTAGAGAGATTGTAAATTAATACAATCTCTCTTTAAATTTATGCTTCAAGTGTTCCAGTTGCATTTACTCTTTCTACTGCTCCATTTGCAGGAACTGTTGTCTGCTGATCTGGAGTTGCTGGCTGAGCTGGTGCAGGAGCTGGCTGAGCCATCTGCTGATTCTGTGCTCCATATACCGGATAGTTCTGCTGAGGCTGTGTAGCCGCAGAATAAGTCTGCGGCATACCCATTGGCGGTACAGGTGCGTTAACAATAGGAGCTGGCGCTACTCCATTAGCATAAAATGGATTTGCGTTCATATCTGGTGCTCCATATGTCATTCCACCCTGATTATTCATCATTGGTGATACAGGCTGCTGATATCCATATCCTGGATATGCTGGCTGCTGTGGCATTCCGCCCATATTATACATTGGATATCCCATAGTACCACCATTTGTGATTTCTCTAAAGCTGTTGAATAATCCATTATTCTGCATATATACATCCTGTGTTGAACTTGTACTTGGAGCGAATCTGGAATAATTCTCTACAGCGATATCATAGAGTTTCGGAATCTTATCAACGAATGGTAAGATTGTGAATAACTGTCTTACAACTGTTTCTGGAATATTTACATACATAAGTTTGCAGCATTCCATAACATTTTTAAAATCTTTTACAATCTGTTCTACTTTCTCATGAGTAAGATCATCTGGATTTAATCTTGCTCCACAGATTGTACACACCACGTCACCGGTGCCATCTTTAGTTTCTGCAATAGAGAACTTGTTTGTCCCAGGATATTTATGAGTACAAAGACCTCTATTAATTTCCTGGCTAGTTACTTTCAGTGAGAACATAGCATCAGATTTAGTTAATTCTGCAGCTTCATCTTTTGTAAGCGGCTGAGTAAATTTGATGTTCTGTGGCTGTACTCCATTGAAAGTCTGGCCTGCTACTGGGTTAACAAAAGTGTTGTAAAAATTAGACATAAGTTTGTCCTCCTTAAATTTATTATTCTTTTTTGTGAAACTACAATTATGAATTAGTTTCATCTTTTTTATTTTATTACGTCTACTACCTTTGTAGTTGGCGTAATACGTACAAGCACTAACTTGACTTATTAGTGCTTGTAAATATTCATTGATTTGTTTTAAATTTTTATTTACTTTTTAGCGTATCCTAATCCTACTCCAGCATAGGTTCTAGAACATCTGGTCCTGTAAGCTTGTTTAGATACTGCACGAGCATATATATACTCGTCTTTAGTCATCTTACTTTCAAGACTCTCAATATAATCTGTATAGGTAGCTTTGTCTGGATATAATGTGATTTCTTGAATCGTATCATACTCAATGAACAAAACTTCTATTGGTGCCAAGTCTGCTCCATTTGGTTCTATATTTACTCTGTGAACTTCTAATAGTTCTTCATCGTCATTCCAAATAAGAGTATTTCTTTCTCGACAACCACCATAGTATAACCTCTGATTATCAGCTGTTACCATTATCGGGAACCCTTTGAACTTCTCCCGAATCATTATAACGTGTTCTTTTGTCATTATTATTCCTCCTGGTATTATCGACCACAATGAAGGTATAATTCATACCTTTATTATATTGTAATACCTTTTGAGTCATAATAAACAAAGTATCAATAATAGGCTGTGCTATTATTTTACCAGGTTCACATCTATTGACATAATTAAATACATTATATAATCCTTCATATAATATATTATATGCAATCTGAGCCTGATTATGAATCTGATATACATTTAAATATTCAACTGGTGGAGCTTCTGTTAAAGTTGAGAAATAATTATTCAAGCCTACGGCTGTCATATTATTATATACCCAATTTTCATAACAAGCATTCATCAATTGAGATACAAACATTGGATCTGCATAATATCGTAAATACTTAAGATTCGTATAATCGATATTAGCATATGCCATATCTTTAAGGATTCTTCCAGCTTCTTTTTTGATATCTTCAATCGTCATTTTACTCATGAAGTCTTCTCCAAATTGCTGAAGTCTAAGATCAAACCAATTAGGTCTTTTCTTTTTGTTGTTTTTTGAGTTATTGTGTTTTCCCAATGACCTCACCCTTTCTTACACTTCACCGCCATCTACAGCGTTTGTCTGATCATATGGAATATTCTGTTCACCCTGTCCATATCTTGCTTCTTCTGGGTCTGATGTATTAGATTCTGGAGATTCAATAGAGATATAATCATCAATATTAAATCCTGATTTATCTACAATCTGACCTCTTATAATTACATCTTTCATAAACTTATGAATAGGCTTAGAATCCGTAATCTTCATTTTCATTGTATCTACAGCAATGAAACTTTCTTCAATGATCAATGGATGATTTGTTTCAAAAGAATCGATTATTAAATCTTTGATATGATTGTATACCGCTTCTCTTCCTTTGATAAATTCCCATTTCTGATTGAAATCGCCATCGTCCTCTGACACATCATATGTGAGTAAGAGTAGATAGATTTTTGCTGCACCAGAGTCAGCTTCTTTAACACTGGTTCCTTCCGGTACATGATACATTGGTGATGATGAATTAATATTTATATCCATCTTTTGTTCCTCCTTTTTATTTTTTATATTTGTACATCCTTTTTACCTTGGATGCACAAATATAATATACAATAATACTAAATATTAAAAGAAACTTTTTCTATTAGGAATGACAAATATTAACTGTTTAGAGAATCTAGTAGCCCCTGTATAATCGAGGTTTTTCTGTAATTGTCTATCAGGGAACATGTCTTGAATATAAATACCTACTGGATATTGTGCCCCTTGAGCTAAATGTGAAGTTATAGCGTATGCATATTCAAACTTTTCTCCTCGACTATATTTAGAACTCTTTAAGAAGTTTCTTTGATCGTACGGAGCAGTAAAATATTCATAGTCACATTTTAATCCACCAAAATAAGCATCCAATAGATCTGGTTTAAAATCTATATCAAATGTTTTTCCATCAAATTGAGATGGGTCTAATTTATTTATTACAGTACCGATTAATCCATTTGCTAAACTTATACCAGCAACTTCTGTGTGCCAATTATTTTTTCGACATATAAGTTTTTCTCCAAGAAGCGGTAACCTCGAATGAATACCTAGAATATTATGTCTAACGTAATTATTATAATATTCTCTGGTTCTATTAGTACCACATACTATTATATTAGAATATCTTATCATATCATCTGTAAGATCTTTTCGTTCTACTACAATAGCATCTCCATAATATCCTGCAGACAATGGAAGACCTTCAGAAACTAGATCAGCTATCTGTAAAATAGCTGATCCTTTTCTTTGCCTAACTATCTCTGTTAATAGGTCTATATTATTAATATCTTCGTCTCTTATATATGCTGGTTCATCTTTTACAGGTGGTAATTGTCTCCAATCTCCACATGCTATTATCTTTTTATTAGTTTTTTCTATATCAAATTTCATAGATAAAGGCGTAGTTCTAGCTTCATCTATAATAATAAGATCTATATCGGATAAGTCCCTTGGTACAAAAGTTACATCTACTTCTGGCACATTATATATCGGATTTATTACCGGTTTTCCATCTAACCCAATTCTAGGTCTTTCTATTCTTTCATACATAGTTGAATGTATAGTCTTAGCACTATACAGCCCTCTTGTTCTTAATACAATAGCTGCTTGACCTATATATGTCATTATAGCTATCCTACTTAAAGGTATATTAGATTCTCTGATAATCTCTTTTAAAACTTCAGTTTTGCCAGTACCTGCTTTACCAGCAAATTGATAAACTTGATTGCTACTACCATGAATATGATAATAAGCATTATTTAATACATTTCTCTGCTGTCTATTAAAGTCCATTGTTATTTCACCTTATCTTATATTTTTAAACTCAGGATAATCTAATCTTCTCAAAGCCTCAACTGATTGATCATTATTAGCAACTCTAAACATAGCTTCTATATATTTATATGAGTCATTATTATAATAATCAGTTATAATATCAGCATTAGAATTTCCTATAGTTAAATTACTCTTTATCAAATTAGTGGTTTTATCTATCACTTGTCTATCTTCGTGATATAATCTATAATAAATACCATCTTCTATAGTACTTCTATTTAATACAAAATTTAATAAATTTTGCATCAAACGAACGTTGAAGATATCAAATTCGATATCTCCGTGGTGGATCATTGGATTTCCATGTAGAGTACTTCTTATATATCTTCCATTAAATTCAAATCTATTACAGGTATCTCCATTAATTAAATATCCATCTTTTTCGACAGAAAATCCGATCGCCAACAACAAAAGGTCGGTGATCTCTAATTTTGATTCTTTAAATAATTTTTCCATTTTTTTAGTCATAACTTATAATTCCTCCCATTTATAACTTTACTATAATTACAATATAGTTAGAGGAGATGTAGAAATGAACGAAGTATCTAACTTTTACGACCAAACAGATTATAGATATACAGAAATCGCAGTATGCCTTGAAGAGACTAGTGGACCAACTGGGAAATTTGCGATACCGATTCTAACTCCTTTTATGAATACAGATTATGCATCTAGTAATACAGAATATAATAGTTCTACAAAAAGTTTATTATCAGGTACACGTAAAGAATTAGAAATAAAAAATTGTAGTATATCTAATTATTTAGAATTAAAATTACCTGATATAGTTTTACACGAGATAGAATATCATAATCCGAATATTACAGTTAAAAAAGGAGAAAAATTCATAGCAGTATTTGTTGGTGGAGATGTAAACAAATGTAGACTGATATCGAGGTACTAAATTATGTTTAATGGAATAGATAAGCCGGAACGTACATATACTCTAGAAGATTTTATTGGTTTTAAAGCACAAGATAATATGACTTATTATAATTTTTCTATATTATCTAAATCAATATTAAAAGATGGAATTATGTATAGTAAAGATAATGTGATATATAATTATATTGATATACTCAGAGGAAAATCAAAAAAATTAAAATTAAGTGATAGTGAATATAATAAATATAGATTCAAACCAAAATTATTAGCATATGATTTATATGGATCTTCTGAATTATTTTTTGTAATAATGGCTATAAATGGAATATGCGATATAAAAGATTTTGATATGAAAAAATTTAGGATGCTTACCCCTAAGGACCTTAATTCATTATTATCACAAATATATTCCGCTGAAATTAATTATATCGAATATAATAGGCAAGAGGTAGGAGAAAAAAATATAGTTATATAAAAAAATAAAACCAGTAAGTGCATTACGCACTTACTGGTACACTTTCATCATGATAAATCAATTGTTTTAATTCTGGTACAACAGGTATTTCCTTTTTATACTCAGGATGCATTGCCATATAGAAACAGTTACTTGGATCTTCATCTGCTGGCCGAGCACCATATTCTGTCTCAGATTCTTCTGCATATTGTTGTAACTCTTGTTGTCTATTCTTAGCTACATTCGTTCCCGGTATTATAGTAGGGGTTGCCTGTAAAGTTTCTTTATAAGCAGGAACTGGTGAATATAAATCTTCTACAAGTTTTATTCTACCCTGCATATATGGTATACATACATATTCTAATTCTGTATATACTCTTCGTTTAATAATTTTAAATACCATATGTTCTTGCTCTTTATTTAATATTATCCCTAAATCTACATTATCCAACATAAGCATTGATTCACCTATATTAGATTTTCCTAATAATCTCGTTAAATCTGAATTTGTCGTTCCAGCTTTACTATCAATAATTCTTGCTCCATCTCTATTAAGATGAGAGTCTGTTATAACTGGAATATCTTTAATAATTGCAAATGTCTTCATTTCATTTGCTACATTTCCTAATTCCAGACGTACATCTGGCTGATTCTCTATTGATCTTAATCTCTTAATATGGTCTTGAAGTAATGCTATTACTTCATAACCCTCATCCTCTAAATCCTCAGTTAAAGTATAAAGATAAGATGTATCTTCTGATCTATTTGGTTTATACTTAACTATTATATCTATTGGAGAATCATCACTCAAATATAATTCTCCCTCTCTTTTTAACTTCTCTTCAACTTCTTCTACTGTGAAGTTCTTCATGGATTCTCCAGTACATAACTCAAACATACGCTGAATTGTTTCAGTTACACTGTTTTCCATTGTCAAATATACAATACACGGAATCTTGGTTGGATCTTTAGCTTTAAAATTTCTATTATATTTCTTCATCTGAATTGCTATATCCAACATAGACATGGATTTACCGCCACCGGTAATTCCCAATAATAAATATAATCTTGTATTCTCAAAACCTCCACCAATCAACTTATTAAAACCTTGCATTCCAGTACATAGATATCTATAACTGCTGGTTATCTCTTCGTGAATTTCTCTGATGGAGTTATCAAATAAATCTGGTCTTAAACTAAAAGTCTTCTCTAAAGACGAATCTCTTCTAGCTTGTCTAAACTTATTACAAAGATCAAAATTTTCAGCTTGTATCTGTGCTGATAATTCTGATATACGTGTAGAATCTGCTGTTAAAAATTGTGTATACAGCTCTATCATTCTTTGAGCTGAATCGTATATAAACGTAGACGATAATGTATTGGATATGGTTTCATTGATCCATTCCATCTCCGGATTAGACAAATCCGTAAAATTTTCCATATCTATAATATCATCATCAATAATACCACCATTTATGTATTTTACTATTGCTATAGGATTAGATAGTCCTTTTACAATCTTTGCTTCCAATCCTCTCTTAATAAACGTAATCCTTTTTATTTTTTCTGGATCATTTGCATATTTAGACATGTCTAGCATGTCCATTACATTTCTTAGATTTATATAATGCCCTCTTCTAATATTTCTATTCTCTGAAAGGACATAAGCACACATTAAATTTAAACTATGTATATCAAAAGATATAGGTAATTTTGTCTTGGTTTTGACGTTTTTATGACTACCATTATATCTAACTCTATTTTTTAACTCCATATTATCTCGACCTTTTCTTTCTCTTAGATTGATTAATATATAGTTATACTATCAATCTTTTTATAAAAGATAATGGTTCCCAGATACACGTAAAAGTGTGTATCTGGGATAAAATTCTATCATCGACGAAAATATCCACGCCGTACAGTCATCAAATAATTATTCAAGATTAATTCTGTTCGAGAATTTCTATATCTTGTAAAATTATGAACTTCTCCTGTATATTCAGGTTTAACTATTATGGTAGGACCATAATCTGCAATTATATTCATGAATATATAGATATCATAATTTTTGTAAGTTAACTCAAAATATTTAGTCCCATGAGGACTATTGAAGTATTCATAAAGACTTCTTCTGTCAGATCCGATCAATACTAATTTTATATTATTATTTAAAGCAAAACCAAAAATATTGTTTATTGCTGCATGTACAAATGCATTTGTAAATACTTCATCATTTATACAAGATAAATTAAATATTGACCTGTCTTTTCTATCTATATTAGAGTACAACATATCGTGTTTCTTACTTGGTAAATGTGCACCAAGTAAATATACTGTCTTAAAATTAGTATGGCTAGAAAGATACGATTTTAATTTCTCAAAATCAATCTCATTTATTGGAACTAACGAATATAATGTATTACCAAATGATAAGAACTGGGATTTGCTATATCTAATGGTCAATGATTCTGGGCATCTTTCATTAATGGCATTTTTCTTATATATATCCTCTTCTTCCATCTTCCACGATAATCTATTATACATAATACTCATAAATCGCGAATGATCTGTTGCTTTAAGAGCAGTTTTTATTATGGTTTCCAAGCTTGCAACAAAATAATCTCCCATAAAATCACCCCTTATATATTAATGAAAATATTCTGCAACGTTATCACAATCTCTTCTGAAATGATACCGATCTGCTCCATTTATTATTCTAAGTCCATCAGGATCAGACTGAAATTGAATAGCATCGTATTTTCTTAATTCTGGATTTTCAATTGCAGTTTTCTTTAATGAAGTAGCTTGGTCAGTATCTATATGAAGAATAAGTTTTTTGTTACAGTAGTCATAAATTATATTAGCATAGAAATCAAGAATAGGGATTAATTTTACTATATCTACACCATATCCGATAACATGAACTTTTGTAATATTAGTTAATTTGTTTAATTCATATAAATACTTTCCTAAATCTGAAACTGAATTATATTTTAAAGCCACTTCAATTTCAGAAGTGGCTTTATTGTATTCTCTTGTTGTATATTTAAGAGGAAATACAAAATCGTTCCTTAAAAAATATCTATTCATTTCTGTGTAAACCATAATTTATTTTCTCCTTTTATTATTCTTTTTATTCATACTGATTTTCTTTTTCACATGTCTGCTTCCATAATTATCAGTAACGATATCATATGGATAGATTGTAACTTTTCCAGAATCATCAACTAATTCGTACTGTTCTCTATTTTTATGAAAATCATATCTGAAGTATACTTTAGGTGTATTAGTAGCAATAAAAGTATTTAAGCATTTACATAAAGTTTCTGTGCATGTATGTACAATAATCATAGCTTTAGATTTTGCTGCTATTTCATTGAGCATGTCAAAGAGCTTAAATGTGCATGTAGTAAAATCTAAGAATATATGAATCTTATTAATATTACTGCCATTTAAAACTGTCTTGTTTCCTTTCAGAAACAAAGACAGATAATCGTATCCCTTACTTACGAAAATTAAGTTATGCGCTGATATATAAATTCCTTCGTCTATTCTTTTCATTGCATTGATCTCCTTTTTATTGTATTATAAATTAACTGATTTGATTGTATAGTCTCTTTTTAAGATATTATCAGATCCTGTAATTTCTGATGGATGCGTGTATGCAGTAATTGTAACTTTTTTGCTGCTATTAATAGAGAAATATCTATGTGTATCAAATCCGTTGGTTTCATGAACAAGTTTGATGAGATGATCTTTATCAATCGCATCTGTACGTTTTCTAAGTTTCCAATATTCTGTATGATCATACACAACAATTGTTGGAATTGATGAATAGATATTAGGATTGTGGTGTTTTTCAGATTCTTTGTTTCTATATAATGCTTTTAATGCACCTTCAAAAGCATAATAATTCTCTTCTGATTTTACACGGTCATGTCTTACAATCCAATGAATCTTATTAAAATTGGATCTAAATTCTCTCATTGTAAATAGAGCCAACCATTCTTCCCTACTCGGATAATGATCATTAATAATGATAGCATTACTTGTAAATAAATATGGTCTTTCTGTTATACTATCATCTTTCGTAATCTGAATATCGATCGGATATAGCCTATCTCCATTTGCAGAATATTCTGCTTTAACTCTATTATCTTTATAGAAAACTACCGATTTACTTTCAGTTTTCAATCTAGAGTTAATAGTCTTTCCATAAATTAAATTGTGTTTTGGTACATCTGTTATTCTCATAAGAATTCTCCTTTTATTAATTTTTTAGACTATATTATAACTTAATGCAGCAACTGGGGATATTGCATTGCCTACTAATTCTGATATGAACTTGCAATAAATCGAAGCTGTATCATGTCCTTTGATAAGATACGATAATGGCCTATTTGTAAAATTATATAATCTTATATTATTTTCTTCAACAATGTATCTGACAGTATCTGTCAGATACATACGATAATCCCAAATTGCAATAATTCTAACTTTTCTATTTAATTTTTCGAAGAAACCTGCTAATTTAAGTTTGTAAATAAATAAATTAGATACTGTATAATTAGGAAATATGATTTTGGAGATATGTGGATGCTCATTAATGTAATCAGCCAACGCTTCTGCATTACCATTTTTTATACCTATCGAAGAGCTATTAACTATCGCAGCGTGTTTGTATAAATAAACAGCGGCTTCTCTTCTTATAACTTTTACTGTAGAATTACTACATTTTCCAATTTCCAATGCTTTTAACGCTTCTTTCCTTAAATTGATAAATTTCATAAGTTTTCCTCCTTTAATAAATCTATAATATCTTTACCAGATATATAAATACAGTTCAATTCACTATTAATGAATTGAGCTAATTTATCATACGGTGTAGAAGTATTATCCAATATAAAATCATACTTCTCTATCAGCTTTTCATTCTCTAAAGCTTTTTGTCTTTCTATAGATTTCTTAATATCTATAAGAAAAGTTATATTACTATTTCCTCTATAATAAGATCTAATAACTTCTAGTTTAGTCTTATCTATATCATTTCTTATATCAACTCTAAGAAAATCTATATTTTCTTTTTCCTTTAATTCGTTAATATAATTAATAATATCCTTAGGATCATTCTGTAATATAGTATCAATATCAATAGTTTTATATCTAAAAGAAACTATTTCTTGTAAATGAACGTAATAATTTCTTTTATCCATATCATATAATACTAATAAGAATCCTTTGGTTCCTTCTTCTCCATGCTTATATCTTAAAGCGCTTCCAGTATAATAGAAGTCTGTATGAAAACATCCACCAGTATGGACATGACCACTTATAATAGGTCCTAAGCAATATTGGAAATCTTCCATTGTAAATAATCTTCCTTGCCCTACTCTATCTCCATATACAGCTCCTTGTATAGTACCATGCATAAAACACATATCATACCACCCAGATTCAAATAGGTATTGTCTATAAGTTTCCTCTGGTACTCCATATAATTCTGGTATACATAATATACGTGCTCCTTTTACATATTGAAATTGAATAGTTTCTACTATTCTGATATCAATATCCGGATCTTTCAAGTAATGATAAAACAATCTTAACTGATCGGCTTCATGTCCATCAGTTCCCTTTATTAATAATAAAGTAATTTTATTATCTTTACATAATTGAACCAAATCTCCGATAAACATACTAGCATATAATATAGCATCTGTATTTGACATAAATTTTCTATCAAATATGTCACCATCTACAGATACGAGATCTAATGGAAGATCTCGTATTTTATCTATAAATTGCTCTCTTAATATTTCATAATGAGTTTTAGCAGGTATATTTTTTACAGTAAAATGTAAATCTGCTATGTGTGCTTGTTTCAATATACCCCTAGAAGTTTTCCTTTCAAGTAATTCAAAATATTGTGTTTCTTCTTCATATTCATGATATATTGGGTTCATTTTATTCCTCCAATTCAAATACTGTGTATATTAATCCTTTCATTATTGTATGTAACGGAATATAATAGAACGCATTTACCGGATTTATTTTAGTACCATATAAATGATTTTCCGGTTTCCATCGTCTCAAGTACTGCATGAAATAATCAGTGTCTGGTTCAAATACTGGTATATTGGATAATGCACCTTCGTATAATTTATATCCAGTATTTAATTTAATACGTATTTCTCCATTGATATGCTTATCTGGTACAGAAAACGTTATTTGTTCTTTTATATCAGTGAGGTCCAATTTCTGTTTGTATAGATTATACTCGTATTTTTCAATAGTTAATATATATATGCCATCATTATTATTTATACGACAATCATACTGATTTAATCCAGTATTTACATGAATAATATTGGGTTTTCCTTTTTCTGAAAGCTTATCTAAAATCCATTGATAATCTATAAAAGCCATCTTATGAAATACAAGTTTATCTCTAATCACTCTCTTTAATCTCATTTTATAAAATGGTAATTTAATCTTAGAAATGAATGTGTCTTTCATTTCTAATAATACGTAATTCTTATATAATTCCGCAAGTGTATCGGTCTCTTTCATTTTTATACCCTCCGATCTAATACTATCATCTCCAATATTTCAAACTCATTACCAAGTCATATATTGCATATAGTATTATTAAAATTATTGCTTTTATTTCTAAGTAATAAATATCTTTAAAAGTAATTATTGTATAAGCTTTTGATAATAAATGCATAAGAATACTACCAGCTGCGATTTTCGTAATAAATTTCACAATAGGTTTATTTATAAACAGATTGGGTATTTTGTGAATCAAATATAATATATCCATAGCACCTATCGCGAATAATAAATTGACCATTATTGTCTACCCTCCTTTTTGATCCATAAAACAATATGAATGCTACCCATTATCATTACTAATAAATATATCGCAAATAAGACTAATTCTATGGAACTCATATCCATAGAATTAGTCCAATATATTAAAGTTACAATTATGAATGATAATACGCAAAATAAACTACTTCTTATATAAATTCTCCTAAGTTTATTATGATCGCTGTTATATAAAACGTCCATAATCAATAATCCAAGTATAGCAATACTAATAATAAACCAGTTATTCATGATAATTTAACTCCTTTTATAAAATTATTTTAAAATATCCATAATAGTACGTAATACTATATACGTTAATATTATGATATTCTGAAACTTATCTATATCGTTTATATTGATTAATGCGTATAATACGCTAAGTATAGATATTGTAGCCGCTATACAACATGCGTTATATTTAATCGAAACTCTGAAAGGTTCAGTAGATATTTTGTGTAGTATGGCGATATATGTAATTATACATCCTGCCAATACTATTATGAATAATGGATGTAATTGACATAATTTATCGTAAATAAACATATCTATCTCCTTATTCTTTCAATCCAAATTTTATAGTATATACGTATATCGTATACATCACAATAGATATCATATACTCTTTATCACCACTAAGTATATCATATGCTGTGACTATAAGTATGAATAATCCGAATACAAGAAATATATCTAATAGTACTATCGGTTCTTTTTTGGTTCTACGGGCACATTTGATATCTTCGACAACACAATACTTATAGATATAAAGATCCCAACCAAATATAAAACAAGCTATTATTTTTATAATCTCTTCATTCATATTCAATTCCTCAACGCAAACATAATTAATTTTATAGTCATATTTACTACAAAATAAATTGTTAGATATTTTAATGTATTTTTCATATTTACTCCTTTAGACTTATATGATCGAAAGTATATTGTACTCTCATCACATAGTAATATGTATGGACCAATGATAAGAAAGCTTCTTCGCATTGATCTATAAATTCTACAGCTTCTTCTTTATTGAAATAAAATCCTATTTCTTTAAAGTCTGATGTGTTCTTATCAAGCATTAATATAATGCAACCACCATCTATATCAATTCCTTCTACTTCTTTAAGAAGATATTTATATGCCGATAATTGCATAAAATGCTTGTAGTTAGACATCTTGCTAGTTTTAAAATCTACTAAATAAACTTTACCATTTATCTTTATAAGTAGATCTAATGTACCACCAAAATATTTACATACTAACGACTTCTCAGCCATTAATATCTCTATATCTTGTGATGATATTATTTCCCACCATCTTAAGAATGCTTGAAAAGCATTCTTTGTTTTATTTCTTATATTAGTATCTAATAAAGTATTAAAATCAGGCAATGTCCCATACATAATATAATTATGAATAAAATCATGTACGTATGTACCTATCGCTAATGCTTCATCTTGATATACTGTATGACTTTTTCTTTGAAATCTTCCTACTTTATTGGCCCATTCTAATAAGTATGGAGAACTTATCATATCCAATATATCATTCACCCTAGGTATAGGATGATCTTCGTACAAATAAGTTACTTTTGATGGGTCTATTACTAGACCCATATCAAAAGGTATTACATCATTTACCATATCGTTTCTCCTTATAATCTAAATACTTTATACAAATAATTTTCTTTAATCTAGAATTGTAATCTGGATTATTCAAAACTATATTTCCAAAGCGTTTATACTTAATAGCTTCAAATTGCTTCTTGAATTCTCTAAGGGTATGTGTATCTAATTCAATAGTAAAATGTACGATATCCCGTGAGTTAATCTTTTGCTCTGGTGATAAATCTCCACCATGCTCGAATATATCTAGCATCTCTTTTTCTGATTTAGAGGTAATACAAGTGTCTCCGTTATTATAAACTTCAATTATTTGCCATTTGGTTTTGAATTCTGTATCGCGTTTTTCGTTTAAACCTAAAACTTCAGGTAAGCATTTCTCACAATAATACTCTGGTGCCGCGTCGCTTCTTCTTTTTATGGTTATAGGTTGACTGTCTAAGCATTTTTCCTTTTTGCATTTATCACAAATGCATCTAAATTTCACTACTGATGTTACTCCCATTTTGTTTTCCTCCTTAAAATGTATTATAAGTTAACTTTTACGTTATTATAATATACCATTTATATCAAAGTTAAAATCCATGTATATTTATAACCCGTAACATACCATTAAAATGAGCCTAATAAGGAGGGTTAAGACCATATGGGTGCTGAAACTAGAAATTATGGCAACACTTATTTTTACTCAAAAGGTAAATATGAAGAGGCCGTTTATAAGTTTATTATGTCCGCAGAACGTGTTGATAAAAACGACAAATCATTTGAAGATATTAGATATGAGGTAAAAAGGCGTCAGATTTATAAATCAATCGTAAACGTACTCGACAATCAAAATATATTATTATTATACAATGAGAATGGTCCATTACCAAGATCTTTCAAAATATTCACTTGTAAAGATCCTAAATCTGGTGATGGCAAAAAGAAAGTATTTATTGATGTAACTGGTATTATCTCACAAGTAGATGGTGCATATAATATCAAGTCTAGGTCTGTAGATACTTTTATAGCTTATCTTATTGCTGCTATGATAGAGGCAATTTATTATACGGATCCAAATAAATTAGTTAATAAGAATGATATCATTGTATCTGGTGGAAAATGTTTTGCTAAATTAGTATTCTATATTATTGATTATTTAAGAATTGGTAACGTAGAAAAAGTTAGAGAAAAAACTTTATATTTAGCATCTAGATACTATGAAGAATGCTTATTAGGGAAATCAGGAGAAACAGTAGAAAATAGAGCAAAGAATTTGTCTGGATTAACTAAAAGAGAAATCGATGTATTAAATCTTTACATCGATCCCGATTCTTTTAAGAATATTGATACATTTATATGCACATTATCTAAAGCCTTAAAAGATGATAGATTAAATACAACTATCTTCTTCGAAAAATGGAGATGGTTATTCGGAGCATCTACGGCGTTTGCTACAGAATTATTTACCGTATTTGCTAAAATGATTACTGATGTTTATGTAGCTACTTATATCAATAATCAGAAGACTATTGAAAATGTAACTAAACCGACATATATCGAATTTAGTAAAGCTTTATTGCAGATAGGGAGTGAGTTATTTTGATTAATGTAAAAGACATAAAGTCTCTTAAAAATCAATCTTTATATCCTACCAGTAATGAAAAATATGTTTTGACTAAAAGATCAGAAAGAATAATAAGAAGCCCAGAGTATAAAATTCTGGGCTTTTTGCATAATTTTTGTTATTCTTTTTCTAATTACTATGTGACTAGAAGCAATTTAGATGGTGTAATATTATCCAAAGCTTATATAGGCGATATAGAATATGGAGCTTTTAATGAAAACGTAGATTTCTTTTATTTATATAAAAATAAAAAATTTTATAAAGTTGATAAGAATCTTGATATAGAATGGGAAGTAGAAACAGATGACTATATTAGAAATATTACAGAAGATTCAAATGGACATGCTTTTGTAGTATATAAAAATAGTCGTATTATTCATGAATATCTTCCTGATAGTTCTAGATTAAGATCATTCAGAGATAGTGATGATGTCACTAATAAAACAAGAATATTTAAAACCTTTGTAAATAAAGGTAGAACCGAGATGTATACTATAGGTTCTATATTTGTAAAAACAGATAAACCTTTTGTATCATCCACAAAGCAGTCTTTACTAATTACAGAAGAAGGCAAATTCCTTATGGATGAGAAAGATAATCCTATAATTATATCTGTATTAGTTAATCAGATTAATACTGACTATATGGCTCAGTATGCTGAAACTTTTATAGATACTTATGATCTAATTACAGGATTAAGAACTTCACATAAAATATTATCTAAAGATTATGGTGTTAAATCTACCGATCCTTATTATAATTTCGATAATATTTATGTAAACGGAAATAATATTTATATATACTCTAATGAGTATATACAAAAAGTCAATAAATCAATGGTTAATATATGGAAGCATTATTTTGCCTATAATGCTGCTACTAAAAGATATAATCAATTAGGTCATATAGAATATGATGATAACGATTACAGTGAATCATTATATTTCTTAGAAGACTTATACGAAACAGATGGACATGCCTTTGGTAAATTAACTACTAAAGGTGATCTTATTTGGAAAATAGGTTTTGATAAGAGTATAGTAGACTCTAAATTTTCTTTTGGTATATATAAAGAGAATATGTTTACTTCTCATAAATCCATCATAAATGTAGTAGATAACTATTATCTCGCAGTAAATAACTATAATACTGTGTTTGAAACTAGAGATAATAAGCTTATCAAAATTATAAGAAATAATGAAGATGAAATATATTCCAATGAATATTATGACAGTTATACATTATTAGCAGATGTAATCAAAAACACTATACCTGAATATATTTCTAGACCATTATATATTAGAGGTAATGAGCCTCTTCTAAATGAAGATGGTGAACCTATACTCGTAGACGAGTATAATACTCATTATCTTGATCCAGAAAATTTTGATACTTTTGTATTGAAAGGATTGGAAGTTAGAGATACTCCTTATCCTAACGGAGCTATCGTAACTAAGCAGAATGGATATATTATTCAAACTTTAAAGAAAAAAATAATTAGTACTCTTAAAGCAGTAAAACCACCCAAAATAAACGAACCGTCATCAGCTATTGCTATAGGACAAGCTAAAATCGGTTTAGCTAAAATGGGAGGGTCTACAGAAAACGCTGTTAAAGATATAATATACTTTGCTGGTATAGGTATAGGTCGTATAGGTAAAGCTAAAATACTTAAAGATTATATTCCACCAGAAGAGCATTTTGAATATACTTTTAATCTTTGTGGAGATAGACATATATTCAGAAATAATATTATCACAAAGAAAAAAGGATTAACTATATTAACTAAACGTACTGGAGCTTCTATAATGAAGAAAGTAAAGAATTATTACAAATTCATATTTAGAAGATTCCAAGATTTAGATATAGTATTAGAATTTATTAAGCAAAGCGGCATATTAAATACTAAATTACCTAAATTTGCAGATAAACTTATTAATCATACAAGACATATGATAGAAGATATGCAGACAGCTCATGTACCGGTTTCATATGATTTGAAAGCACAAAAAATGTTTTCATATTATTTCGATTCTTGGGAAATGCCTATTAGAACTTTAAAGACTCAAGTATATCTTTGTCATAATTTACCTTGGATGAGAAAGAGAGATTCAGATAGTATTTTCATTGATAGTATGGCTAATGTAATCAATAGTGAAATTATGAAACCATTTATCATGTTTATCGACGGAAAAGCTATTAAATGGTCTAATATGACTATAGTTCATAACTGGGAGTATGATTATATTATTATTTCTAATATAGATCATGATATCTCATGTAAATACGAAGTAAATAGCATTCTATTACCATGTCTTATTAGATATGGAGAGGATGAAAATGTACTTCCTATTGAATGTGAAAAATTCTTATTTGATAAGAACGGTAGATACGTAAATAATCCAGAAGCAGATGGAATACGTGTAGAAATTATAGATCCTAATATTTCTGGAAATACTTATAAGTACGATATAAATACTAATTATATTCAATTAGAAGCTGATTATAATCAGATTTCTTCTGATAAGAATATATTGATATTCGAGGATAATAAATTCAATCCTACTAATATTGATTATCTTACATATCATGGAAAGAATATTTATACTTATAATAAAGATGCATTTGCTTATATGAAAACTTTCTATTATATTAAAGCAAATGATACTAAGAATATATTAAATAAATTACCACATCAAACTCAGGTTGATAAAGATATTCAAACTAATATATTTGATGATAATAGCAATGGTTATCTTGATAATTTCCGTAATAATGATTTTGATTATTCATACAATAAGAAATATTCTTATAACGAGAATGTATCAAGAGCTATTGAATATATCATGGGATATGATATGTCTTTACTTAATAAGTATTATACCGACGAAGCTAATATATGCTGCATGTGTTTCAGTGGTAAAGATATATTAGACAGAGTAAATGGTAATTACTTAGAAATGCCAAGAGATAGAAAATACGGATTAGATGATTATGTTGTAGTATATAAGAACGGTAAATTATATGAAAGATTTAGAGAGATAGAATACAAAGCTAGTATGTTTAAGATACCGGTAAACGGTTCTATCAATGAATCAGATACTATAGAAATCGTTCATTATAAACACGTAGAAAATATGTCTTATCCTACAAGATTAACTCATATGTCTCCAGAAGAGCAAAAAATATTAGGAAAGATTCCTGCTATAGATTATGCAAAATTAGATTTTGCTCAATTATACGAGAATAATTGGTATTATAGTAGAATTACTTCCGATGGATTACCTGTATATGATTATAAAAATTATCTTACAAGACATCTTAGATATGGAGATTTACTTATATTCGGAAATAATAAATCTGGATCTGAAAAGTATGATGATTTTATTAAAGATGATAATTATATACAATATCCTGTAAAATTTGTTTATAGGAATAATAAAGATGAGTATAATAGATATCAAGATACAGAGATAATAATAGAAGATAGATATTATAAATACAAAATGCTGAACTTTACTTCTAGTAGGCAGTTTAGGCAAATGTATTATAACGTTTTCGAAGAACAATCTATATTTGATCTTGATCAATCTTTTAGATTCTGTCAGAATAAAAAGCAATACTTGGTATTCGTCAATGGAAAGAAATTAAACTTTAATGAGTTTGATTTATTGATTCCTAGAATGGATAAGTATACTATTTATACTATAAGAGCATTGACTGATTCAAATGGTAATGTAATACTTGTGAATGATAAACCATTAGAAGTATTAAATACTGAAGCAGAAGATATATATACAGAAACAGATAGAATGTCTATCAGAACAAATATTCCTTTAAACCAAGGGGATATTATAGATATATTATACGTACCAGATCCTTACGATGAAATTATTTTAAATAATTATATTCCTAATGAAAATGGCGTAGTAGAATTAGACAAAGATATATTACAATATCCATTTAGTAAGGATTTATTCCTTATATATATGAATGGAAAGAAAATATCTAATGATCTAATTGAAGATATATCAAAAAATAAAATCAGAATCAAATCTATATCTGATGATGATAAAGTTAACATGAAGAATATCACTATATGTAAATATATAATTCCGGATAAAGTATTAAAAGAATTGTATAGTTACGGAGATGATTGGTCTGATGCTATAGATAAATTGAATGATTCTGATTTCCATAAATTATTTGTAGATCTTAAGAAGCTAGTATAAAAAATAAAGGAGTATATCTTTTTAGATATACTCCTTTTTATTATTCACTCATCATTTTACGAAACGATTCAAGATCGCTGCTCATTCTTGATAAAAGTTCAGATGTAAGCTTATCAGATAATTTGAACTTGAGTTTTGTCAATGTAGGTAAAGTATTTATTTGTAGTAATGCATCCATGTTGATGCCATATTCATTAAGCTTATTTACGCAGTAATTTATATCGGTACTTTGTATTCTAATTACTTTTTTGCTATTTAAATCTATATGAATAATTAATGATACCATAGTATCTTCTAATGATGAAAATATCATAGTAACTCTAGATTGTTTCTCTGCAAATTCGTGATATGCAAATTTTTTATCATTAGATATAAATAAATATGTTTCAGTTTCATCTGTATTAGTTTTATAAAATTTGAAATTATTATTTTTCTTAAAAGCACCATCGACATCTACTATCTGTTCTAATATTTTAAGCCTGCATTTAGATTCATCTAAAAATATTTGCAAAAGTTCAACTATAATACTGGTTACAAAGAATATTATAAATAAAATATCAATAACCATAATTAAAACATATGTGTTATTATCAAAATAATTAGTCATCATAATTTTCAAAATCTCCTTTTGAATAATAGTCTAAAATAGATATCGCTTTAAATAATTCATCATCTTCAGATTGTTCGGCATCTTCTGCTATTAACGATGATATTGTTTTTACTATATCTTTTCCAAAACGAACTATGTATGTATACATCATAATCTCGCCAGAATATGGATTTCCGTTAATACTATTGTTTTTACATGTTAATATCTCTTGGTCTCTCGTATTTATAACTACATCATATACATTTTTGATAATTCTACCAGCATTCAATATTACGTGCAATTCGGTAAATGTTTCAGATTCGATCGGTATATGTCGCGATGCTGAATAAATATGTATAGTTTTGGTGTTTAAATATATCTCCAAACTACAACTATTATCACTTTTAATGTATTTATCGTCTTTTCCGTATGTATTTACTAAATATATAAAGATATAAGTTATATATAAATACACCATATCATATTGAAAATCTTTTGGATAGTTATTTTGTCTATCACATGAGATAGTTTTAACTGTACTAAACATTTTTAATTTATTTATCTTATTTTCAAATAAGCATATAGTACCTAAAAATATCCCCAGGATTATAATAATACGCATCATCACATACACCTCATATCATGTTCTATATCTAACAACTCTTTTCTAAGCTTACTTAAATTATTTCTAATTAATATTAAATAGCATGTATCACTAGTATTGCCATTAGTTACATTCCAAGTGTATGTAAATCTATCTATCGCATCTACATAATATTCTATATGATTTTCCTGAAAACCGATAGATTTATCAAATGTACACCAATAGTATAATCCATCTACCCCTTTAAATCCAAAAGTATTATGATCTTCTGATATTTTCAATAAAGACTTATCAAGTGAAATTCCATTATCCCTCTCCATAAGATAAAAGCCATAGAATTCGTCTTTCGTTTTATTTAAAGTATCATATATGCATTCTTTTGTTTTGTAATATTTTTCGTTTATCTCTTTACTTTTCTTATATTTTTGAACATATACAATCAGTAATGCTACTAACCACCCTATTTCTACAAGTAATGAAAATATAGAAAATGCTAAATACACATCATTAGATACACTTCCTCTTTGATACTTACATACTATACAGATTAGATATCCGAAAAAAGCTACGAACGAACACATTGAACCGAAAAATAACATCCCATCTTTATCCATTTTATAATCTTCCTTTCTTGAAAATAATAATCCGGTATGAATTGCCATACCGGATTATATATTATTCTGCATCTGCGTTTTCAAATTCTTTGATACTATTAAATACAGCTTCGTAGTCTCCTTCAATAATACAAATAGGGGAGTCTTCTACTTTAGCTTTATCAAGTACACTTTTATATGAAGCTATAAGCATATCTCTTGTGTATTCAGTGGATCCAAAATATGTTTCAAATAATGGATTATTACCTTTAGTTCTAGCTTCACAAATATACTCTTTAGAAATACATCTATTATTAGATACAAGATTATTGACGTTTTTGTAAGATATTGCAAATGTTTTGTATCTATTTCGAATAACGTTTCTAAATATGTAGCCTGCATTATCAATATCTTCTAAGCATATTACAGCGTCTTGCATTCTTAAATAATCGCCTAATAATAGATGGTACATATTGTCAGATTCCATACAGATATTTACAAAATTAAGAGCATCTAATACGGATTTCTGATAGTCATCATTTTCTGAAATATAAATTAATCTAGGTATAATAATATTATCATTATATAAAGATTTTACATTAGTTACATAGGTTCCGTTTACAAATTCCGTATTAAAGAAATAATACGGATATTTATTGGCAAACATTTTCGGAGTAATATCTGAATGATTTACAATGTTTACTGTATATATATTGCACATTGCTAATCTTTCTTCTGATATCATTTTATGTTTTTCTTTCATAGTTTCTATGATATCATCAGGAAGATTATATATTCTTTTCAATACTACAAACTGGTTTGATGGATTGAATTGCACAAAGCAAGAAGAATTCTCGAATGTAATGATTCCCTCTTCTTCATTAAATTCATATCTCTTAACTTTATCTACATCTCCACCGCCAATACAAATATATGTATTTAAAATTCTTTCATCTGGGTTTAAAAATTCTGATCCTCCAATTGGGTCTTCTAAACATAAGTACTGCTTATTTTCGATTGCTTTAATAATATCTTTATTATTCATGATTCAACCTCCATTGATGTATATACAACTCTTGGTCCTAATGGTATACAGCGTTCATATAATTCTGGTTTATCTATATCAATTCCAAAAGTTTCTCCCCATTTACCAAAATTAGCTCTTGCTTTTATTTTTACATACTTTTTGGTATACCATTTGATAGCTTCATTTTCATTTAAAAATAATTTTGCTCCCGATATTTCGGTACTGACAGATTCGACCCCTCTCGCATAATATATCACTCCACTATTACCGACATAACCGATAACGTATCTTTTGTCAACTGTACACATATTAATCCTCCTTTTCAATTTCGATGAAATATGGTTTATCTACATTTATTCCAAACTCCTTTTTCCATCTATAAATATTAGATCTAGCTTTTAATTCTGGATAGCGCATTGTATAATACTCTGTAGCTTCTCGCATATTTCCGAATGTCATAGCATGATCAATAGTTATAGTGCATGGACTTGAATAATTCTCTTGTGGTTAGATAATTACTTTTTCCACTAATTTTGTTCTTAAATACTATTACTATCATAAGTTTTCTCCTTTTTAATTATTTTTTCATAATTATAATATATAACTTATTTAGTTATTCGATCTTTAGAATCTATCAATAATAATTGGTTATTGAAATACTCTAGATCCATATAAATAGTTATATTTACCTTATTCTCTATAACTGGAGAATTTATTATAATCTTGTATTTTTCCCAATCTATTTTTATATCAGATTCCTTATGTACGTTATAAATTTTTATATTTAAAAATATAGAAGGAGATAATCCACTTTCGACATGGTTATGTAATACTTTTAATAGTTTACTTTCTGACAATAATTCTTCAAATTCTATTACCTTCTCTTCATCTTTATCGAAGTAATAATCTGTAGTTATATATTGTCTCCAATTATGTTCATCTACATCTGGCGGATCTATATTATCAAAGTCAAAACTATATAATCTTAATAAAGAATTTCTTTCTTCGAATTCTTTCTTTAAAGTTTTATTGGTATAATAGTAATAAAATGCTGGTGCCGGAAAGTGTAATGTACATTGCATTTCTAAATGAAAGTTTTCATTATTCATTCCAACTTGTTCACCATCATCCTTCTCTATATTCTCCAAATTGTATATTCTCACGAACGTGTCTTTCATTCTAATAAAAAATTCACTATTACCGTTAGCACTCCTAAACTTATAAAGAAATGGTATATGTGAATGAGAATTTAAGTATTTCATAAATCCACATATATTTACTATTCTAGGTCTATTGTGACAATCATTAGTTATTTCAAATCCAGTATCTTCTGCTATATTTAGCATTATTTCATATGGTACATGGATATCCATATTCACATATTTACCAGTAGTACATCCAGATCTAAACGCTAATCTCATATATTCTAATAAATCTAATTGTAGTGATCTTGTATCTACTCTTATTTTAAATACAAAATTCATTTCTATCTGTTTCATTCTTATTCCTAAGAATTGATTATTCTCATAATCTTGCATAAATCCAGTATTAAAAAATTTAGTTCTTCTTGTAAGAACCTCTCTGCCGCCTTCAAATAAATCTACATGATCTCTATCATATTCGGTATTTATTGTAGGTTGTATAGCAAGCATAGGTGTTTCTTTTACTATAGGCATATTCTGGTTAAATTCTTTAAAATCATCAAATATATATTTTCCATCTACATATACAGATTTAAAGAATCCTTCTTCAAATTGAGATAAAAACCAATATCTCATAAATTCTACAGCCAATCCATAACTATGAGCTATAGAAGGAATAGATATATTTCTTTTTAAGGCAATATCATTAAAATAAGTATTGTCGTCTGTTCTTAATATCATAATCTCACCCTTTCTGGTAAATTACATAATTGTTTCGGAAGACAAAAAATAAAGGACTAGAGATACTCTAGTCCTTTTATAATTATTTTAATATCGGAGAATCCTGAGGTAATGATTTTTCAATTGTAAGATCAGGATGATAAAATTCCGTAAAAGTAGCATCTGGATTAGTTCTTACATATTCGTGTATATTATATTTTAATTTTCTTTTACTAATTTTATCGATCTCTTCAAATTCAATACGAGTAATCTCCCTATACGTTTCATCTACTAATTCAGTATATGGGAAAATTGTATAGTCTCCATCTGTAATATCAGGATCTTCTACCATTGTGATTATCCAATTATCTACATAAGGTGATAATGCTTTATATGTAGATAATCCGCCAATTACACAAAATGTAGCTGTAGGATTTCCGATTATAATCTGTTTAATTTGATCAAAATTATAGTATGCTACATTTGGTACTATATATGGACAATGTGTCTTATCATTAGTTAATACTAAATGAAATCTATTGTCCAATGGAAAATATTCTTCATCAAATGTTTTTCTTCCTATAATCATATTTGGATATAATGTAGTAATTGTTTTAAATCTATACATATCTGATGGTAAATTATACATAAGCTTACCATCTTTAGCCATTTCACCATTTGGTCCGATACATACTAATGCTATTACTGTTGCTCTTTCCATAATTAATTCTCCTTTTTATCCGCAATAAGTTCATTTAAATACTGCTTTGGTACAGTAACAACTTCATATTGCTCTATTATCGGTTTATTGATATCATAATCAAAATTATATGACGCATAAGCATTATCAACCATTAGATCTATATAATATGCACGATACCTGCAATACGCTCCGTAGGTACTATCAAATGTATTCGCTGATAATATATCTGCTGTTATAGTATGAATAGGTGTTTTTGATAATTCGTCTATAGAATCGTTGCAATCTTTAGAAATATACACCTTAAATTTATCATTAGTAGTTTTATCTTTTGCTTCAAAACAAATTACGTATTTATTCATATTATTTTCTCCTTTTTTAAAAATAGAGTCTATGGTAAATACATCATAGACTCTAAAACAATTAATTTTTACTCATTTTCTGTAACTGTACTAATTCATCTGCAGTATATAATTTTCTTCCTAACGATACAAATGTATTAGTATTGATAATTACATCTCGCTGATGATTTAACCTATTATCGAATGATCCATCATTTCTACTAATATACATACTCTTCGCAGGATTAAATACTCTATTTGCTGCACGGTAAAATTCATCATTTATAATATACCAAATATTCAATGTATCACCCAATTCACGTTCATCGATTATGGCTAGTAATCAATTTGATCATCTGATCACTCTGTCGTTACAACAGACGTTCAGACTATATCTTCATCTCTATGCAAATTACATATAGAGAGTCTCCCATTTGGATTTAAAGGGGCTTAATCGCGGGTTGCCCTACCAGTTTTATAGCCTTCTGGCTCTACGAAACAAGTTCTAGTCGTTGAGGGTTCATCTTTTTAATAATCGTATACTACAGGCTTATATAATTTATATTTTTCAGAAATAGTTTTTCCTGTCCTTCCGCAGAATACTAAATCTATATAAATCTTAAAGTCTTGCCTATCTTCATCTGGTATCTGAAAATAATCCATAATTTCTTTATAACTATACTCTTTTTCGGATAATAATTTGCAAAGGGATTCTGTAATTTCTGGTGGATATCTATTATATAATTTGGAATTTGCTCTAAATGAATAATCTTTCGATATATCTCTATGAGTTTTTCCATATTTTATACTAGATATTGTTCCTGAAAATCTCATTCTTTCGCATTTATTTAATATCTGAAATTTATCACAAATCTCTGATGATGCTAAACCTTGATCTAAATATTCACAAATGGCTCTTATAATAGATTCGTCATACTTAGCGTTCGGATGATAAATACCACGATTATTATTTAATCCAGTATCCCATCCATGTCTAGTATTATCTATCGGAGTTATCCATTCTAGATTATCTATATCCAAATTGGTTTTTATGCCATCTTTATGATTTACCTGTAATTCGTTAAAATTAGGATTATAATAGAAAGACATTAGCTCTATTCTATGAATTCGTACAGTTTTTACTCCAATTCCTGGAACTTGAATACTAACTCTACGATATCCGTCTTTGTCTGCAGATATACTTAAAAATCTATTTCTAAGTCTATCATAAACTCGGCCTTTATTACTAATTATATATCTTTCTATAATTATACCGTTCCATATTACTGGAACCCAGTTTTCAATACTATTCATAGAATGATATATAGGATTACTATAAATTTCTTCAGTTATCATAGTATTCCTCCTTTCTTCTATATAATGGTATACGATTATTTTAAAAAGTAGCTTCCCTGCTGATCTGACATTATAAAGCACTTAGGCTCTCGCCTTATACCATCTTCAAGATTTTTTCTGTCTTTCGACTGCCATTCGCGCTTATCATCACTGATTACGCTGTAGCTCTTGAAGCCGTTAGCCATTCCCAGCATTTAAAGAGATTTTTCACAGTACCTCGCGGTAGTGTGCGACAGTGTTGTTTATCGAAGTCCGCACCTAATGATACAAGAACTCCTAAAGGAAGTTCCATAGTATAGGAATATGTTATACCTACACAATACATCTGCAATATAGACCCATAGTTAATGGTTGGGTTTCTATTAATAATAATAGGAATACCTTTTCCACTCTTATGTTTCTTGATCATACTTTCGATGATTCTTACGATTAATGGATCTGTATTTATCTTTGCTGCATACCATCTATTGTATGCATCCTGAGAAGATAAATTATATGATTTCTTAAGAATATTGATAATGGAAGCATGTAATAATTCTACTAAAGAATTATAACTAAGTAATACTTGATCGTTTCTTAATTTCGGATTAGATACAATTACACATCTACCAGTAAAGTTATATCTACCAGCAAATAAAGATCTAATTGTACCTTTCTTACCTTCACAAATTGTAACGATATTATCATATAATTTCATGAATTCTACTTGGATATCGTATAATAATTGTGCTGTAGGTTTAATCTTCTTATTAGAATTAAACTTAGATTTGGCAAAGTTTAATTCAGATACTAACTTATTAATCTTAGTATAAATGGCATTAGATTCTTCAAAATAGAATGATTCTTTATCTTCATTGAATGGTCTAAGCATTGTACTGAATACAGGAATAGATTGAGTAAATACTTTATCTCTATTCTCCATAATATTCTTATAATACTCGATTTTATTTGGAAATTTTGCTTTATAATAATCCATAATCTCATCAAACCTATTATGGAATTCTACCATACCAATTCCATAGAATGGTTGATCTTCGTTCTCGATTATATGGATATGTCCATCTTCATCAATCTGAGCATCATATTTGATAATACTATCTAGTTCTGTTTTACCTATTAAGAATTCGATAGATTTAAATAGATTGCAATGTATAACAAAAAAATCGTCAGATTGGATTACTATCCAACCTGTATATCTGGGATTTGTTTCTACATTCTCTACTTTCTGTCCACAGAATTTACATTTTAATCCAAGATTGATCTTGGATCTTGTCATTCCACATTCACATCTAAATGTATTCTGGAATTGATCTTGATCAGAAAGATTATTTCCATATTTAGATGAAAATATAGAATGATCATCTTTAAGATCTTTTTTGATTCCATTTGTGGGAGATACAATAAATCCGTTACCAGATCTAATGTCTTGTACTCTCTCTTCATCGAAATTGATTCTTTCCAATTCCGTTGTGAATATCCAGTCTGGATTGTGTGGATATGAATAAGTAAAATCCAATCCAACTCTTCCATCTGGAAGTTTCTTTAGACATTTCATAATTATCTAACTCCTTTCTGTATAACGCTATAATAATATATCGTTATTTAAGTGTTTCAGATATAGTAAAAATGGACATATAGGATATCCTATATGTCCATATATTGTTTTAATGCATGTCTACATCATTTTTCTCTTCCCATGCTTCAGCTCTTAATTTATTTACTATTTTCATTATATATCTTTCTTTAAAGAATCTTTTATTTATTTCTTTAATATATCCAGATTCTTTTAATAAATAAATGATCTGAGTATTGGAAATATAATGTCTAATGCAATATCTTATATACTTTTCCAAAGCATCTTGCTTAGCATTTCTAAAAGTAAGCAAAGCATTAGTTTCATCAGAATTAGCCCACATTAAATTTTCTGGTCTGAAATTGCTATAATCTCTATCCTTGATATATACTTGATTTCTCTCAAAAAACTTATCTGATCCATTTCTAGGAATATATGTAGTAGCAACTAATCTTGAAATCTTATATTCTTTTTCTATCGCATATTTATCGTAATATACAATACCATCTATCATATTATATTTACAAACTTTTAGTTTTACGACTTTACCTTTATCAGAGTTGTATGATTTTAAAGGAGTATTACTTCCTTTCATATATACAACCCCATTAACCGTTATAGAATATGATTCAGCCAACGTATATTTGTCTGAATCTAAAACTAAAGGCATTTTTTGCATCATAATTATTTATCCTCCCATTCTCCGAATACTGTATCAAGTGGTATTTCAGTTAACTGCTCTGTAGAATCGTGGAAAGACTTCATTGATATATTTTTCAAAGTAGAAGGAATTTTAGATTCTGTTATACCAGCATTCTTTATACCTATTCTGTATAACATATTACCTGCACACTTATTGCATATACCTGTCTTGGATTCACACATAGAAGCAAATCTGAACTTGACAACTTTATTTAAATAGTTATCTACATTTTCAGATGTCAATTCTACAAGCTTGCCTTTATCGACTATATAAGAATACATCCAAAATGATACATTCTTTTTGGTTAAATGAACTTCTACTGTATCTTTTGTGTGGCAATCTGATCCAGGAGCGTCTAAAGTGACATGTTGTAGTGTATATACAAATAACTTTTCCCAATAACCACCATCAGCAGTTTTTCTTGCTCGTTTAAATGGACCAGCAGCTAATGAGTTAGCTATCAATGAATATTCATCTGCTTTGATTCCATCTATATAATTAGATGTAGCAAATTTGTATTTCTGCTTAGCGTAAGGATCAGGATCTTTAATAACTCCTTTTACAACGAATATATTCTTAAAGTTATTACCTACAGATCCTCTGGCTTTGGAGTTATATACATCCATAGATGGATCATCTCCCATGTAATCTAATGCGTACTGTAATAATTCCTTCTCAACTTTATTACCTACAACTTCATCCCCTCTGTCTAATGCTTCTTTATTTTTTGCTAAAAGTTCTTCTTTCTTTTTTTTAATAGCATCACTACATGTAAGCATTTTATCAGTATAATTAGGAGCAAGTATAGTTACATAAGGCATTATCTTTTGAGTCTTATTTAAATAATGCTTTAAATAATCAAGCTGTATTTTATCTTCCAATAAAGCATAAGATAATTTCTTATTAATATCTCCAAATAAATCATCATCTACAGACTTATTTATATAATGAAATAAATCGAATAATTCATTTTCAAAAAAGAATTTATTATATATAAATAAACCTACTGTAGTAGTAAATGAATTTTTGTTTTTCTTTTGCGGATTTGGACCGTAAGAATTTGCAGGGATGGTGACTATATCATACGGATTATATTTTCTTTTTCCGTCAAATTCCCCAAAAGTCTCCATTATAAAAGATAGAGTTATATCTTCTTCTTTTAAATCAACAAGAGCTTTTATTTCATCTGGATTGGTGATCATTTTTGATTTACGTTTACTAGCCATATAATTATTTCCTTTCTTATAATACTAGTCTTAGATTACAGTATTGTTGAACTTAGGAAGAATTATAGAAAAAATAAAAAAGAATATGATATATTGAAGTTTAAGGTCTCTAGTCATATGACTAGAGACCTTTGTATTACTTAGCAATCTTTCTTGCTAAGCTTTTTACAAGCTTAGCAGATTTTTTACCTGCTGCTTCAATCATCATACCACCAGCAATTGAAAGGACGCTAAGTCCTATCGCTTTACAGATGTCTTCAAGAGTATCATCGACAACTTTGTTTCTCTCTGCACGTTTTTTATCGCGTACTTTTTTGTTAATGATACTTTCCCCTTTCTCCTGCGCAAGGATAAACAAATCATCCTTAGTAAAGGTCTCTTCACCTGTTACGTTTCCGTATCCGTCTGTTACTGTAACGGTCACGGAATTGTCTGCGTTGTATCTCGAGGATACAGATTTTCTAATGCGGCGTGCTCTCTCGTTTTTATAAGCCTCATTGTCATGTGCTTTGAGAGAATCATGATATTTCTTTTTTGCTGCTGCTGTTAAATTGTCGAGTTCTTTGAAGTTTGTTGTTTCCATAAAATTACCTCTTTCTGCGTGCTTTCGTTGCACGACTTTTTAGATTTTTAGTTATCCTAGCGAGTCTAGGCACTTGTTAAATTATCAATAGTAGGTATATGTATGCTCTTGCTACTATTTCACTATAATATTATATAATCAAAAAATAAAGATATTACAAATACCCCATAGTGTAATATTACACTATGGGGTATATATTTCATTTGAATGTATAGATATTGTCTAATCTTTTGGCACATTCTTCTAGATTACCATAAGCTCTCTGTCCTTCAAATTGAGATTTAAATATAACCAAGAATTCATTTATTCTTCTTCTTGTACCTGCTACTTTGTTCCAGAAATTATCTCTTTCTTTATCATCAATCATCCATTTTTCTGGACTTTTAGCATAAGCAAATCTCATTGCAATGTGCTCATTTTCTATATCATATACTTTCTGGCAATATTCTTTTACTATCTTCAAGAAATCATTTACATCTGCATATCGATAATTATATTGATATACTTTGTCAGGTATATCATCATTTACCACGAATAAATAATCATATACTTTTGTAAGTATAGTATCGTAGACTTTATCTCTATTTCCTTTTACTTTGTATCTATAACTCGTTCTCCAGAGATTGTTTCTTGTAGATATAATACCAATAGCAATATTTCTATTCTCGTATTTTACATATACAAGTTTATCTAGCTCTCTATTATATTCTCTATCGAATAATTCGTGTACCCTTTTAATCTCTGTTTCGGGTGATCTATATTTATCTTCTACAATCATCTTATCCATCACAGATACAATTTCTCTATCTACAAATTCTTTGCTAAGTTCAAATGTATAATAGTTAGACATTTTCACTACTCTGGCGAAGTCTTTATCAGACTCCGCCTTTTTTGTATAGAATACTTTGGTTTCTTTCTTGCCTGTTTTCATTTTTTGTTCTCCTTTTTAATTCTCACTTAATGGTATTAATATTTCACTACTTACAGATTTGGTATATAATTTATCGTTTCCTGGTTTCTTTATACTGATATCATATACAACTGTTAATTTTTCTGCATATGTACCAAGTTTTAATATATTCTTTTCTGTAAGTCTTTGATAGCTTGAATCAACAACTCCAAAATCACCAAATGCGTATCCCCATAATTGGTAAAATTGATCGGTATATCCTTCTATACTGAATATATTGTAATATGAGTTATTGTCATCAATCCAGAATCCATCTTGATTAAGTCCATGATAAGTATCATCCATAGTATCTTGCGTAATACCATTAATCTGCGGACTAGTAGATTTTAATAATATATCGGCATGTACGTGATCAATGTATACCTCATATCCATCAGGTAAGTCAAGAGTTTGAACTTCCATACCAATATTTTTGGAATCTGTAACTCTCCATTTACTAATATTATATCCTTTTACGGTATAATTACATTTTAATTTAAAATCTTCACCATTGATTTCTAATTCCTGCTCTAGTTTAGGTTTTTCTACATTGACGTTTATAGAATCCGTAGTGGTGTCTTTTTCTATAGTTTCAGATTCACATCCGCTTAATGATAGTATTAATACTATCATTAAGCACATCATAATTTTATTCAGTTTCTTCTTCAATTTTTGGTACCTCCAATTTATTAATAGAATTTAATTGTAAAGTAATTTTTACAATTTCTAATGTGTTAATATCTAAAACTTTATTTATTTTACGCGCCATTAATTCTTCAAAATTATCGCCAAACCATTCTCTCGCATCTTCAATGTAACTGAATAATTTAGCGCACATTGGATTAGAGTGTAATATCATGCTGGTTATATATACATATTCACCGGTGTCTTTTCTTTTACCCCTTATGACATATTTAGTTTCTCCTAAATTCATTGTGCCCAATCTCATATTACCTCCTCAAATATTTAAATAATCATAATGTATATCAAATTTAATATATCCTTCTTCGCCAATAGTATCAATTGAAAGTATATAATCGTCTGCAGTTATTAAAGTCTTCTCTTGTTTCCCAGTGTATATATAATGTCCAAAGACAACATCAGTTTCTCCGTCTATATCAGATAATACTTTTTCTATATCTAATAAACGATTTATACTTTCACTATAAGATGGATTAGTATCATCATTAGAAAATGTAATTATCTTTTCTTCTTCCGAATATCTATAATCGTTTATAGGAGCAACTATAGAAGAATTGTATTCACCATTAAATTTAAGAGAATACATTACAGTGTAATTTATTCTATCGTGAGTATCTAATGCTTTTATAATAGGTAATAACTCTTTTACTTTCATATTAAATTTCCTCCAAAAATTCTTCAGTCTCTTCAACTTTCATTTTACATATTTCAGGATGCTCGGTATCGAAGAAATGAATGAATGGTCTTGCTTTTTCATATTCTTTACTAAACATCCAACCATATTCTTTCCAATGTTGTTTAACTTCTTCAATCGATCTCCATTTAGAATCTGATGAGTAAATACTAAAAAATCCAGGTTTTACTGGATTTATAAAAACATAATCTTTATCTATAATTTTATCCCATATTATGAAGTGATCATCTTCTATTAGAACATTTGGTCTTCTTTTTACTCTTATTACATATCCTTCTTTTAATGTAGTACTCAAATTAAATTTCCTCCATAATCTCTGTTGTTCTAGTAATTTGTATCTTTACAATTTGTGGATGATCGATATCAAAATACGTTCCTATTTCCTTCATAATCATAGAATATTGATCATCTTCAGTCATAAAAGATTTCTTACAAAAATTCCATAAGTTTTTCAATTCATTTATAGACAAATTTTGACAATCTGCTATATATGGATATTGTCCGAATTTGCCTAATCCTCGACGTGTAGGATTAAAATATAAGTAATCTCTTTTCATTTCAAAATTGCCTTTTGATGGTAAATATGTACCTTTCTTTTTGAATCTTATAGCATAAGATTCAATAGTTGCTTTATCCATAAGTAATTCCTCCTTATATTTTATTCACGATTATAATATATAAGAGAAATCCCATTTACCTTATAGGTAAATGGGATATAATTTTTAATAATAAATTTGATACGTAATATCAATACCTTTAGTTAAATCTCTCAAAGATTCATTACTAAAGTTTAATTTAGTTAATGGTTGGATATCTTGATATACTGTATATCCATCAATAGTTTTCGGATATGCTGTAAGTAAGGATATTGTATTAACTTCACAATTATTAATACCTATAGTAGCTTCATAATAATCTCTAAAATCATATTTATTTACAGACATAGTAAGCTCTACATACGTTCTAACTTTCTGTTTGTTTTCGGATGTATATACATTTTCATCTACCGGAGTTCCATCCATATATATAGACTTACATATAGGATCAGCGTCGAACGCTTTAAAAAAGTAAGCAACTCTGTCTAATTCTTTTAATTCTTTTCTACCAAAATATTTCCCTCTTAATTCATCATTAAGATCATTATCAGAAATGCAATATCTAAATGGAATTAAATGATCTTTATCGATCCATTTAGTATAATCTACATCATAAATTTGAGAACCTTCTGGTCCACAACCATCTGTACCCATAGCGAATAATACTACGATTTCATTCAATTTTTCTTCCGGAGTTAATGCTACAGTATTGTCAAGGTCTAATTCTTTATTGTAATTAGGTAGTTGTACAGGTAATTTAATACCAGGGAAATGCTTTTGTAATGTATAAAAAGATCCTGGTAATATTACTTTGTTCCATTTCTCAAGTACAACGGTTTTAGTAAAAGGATCTCTAACTATAACTCGACCCTCATGCTGAGCAAATTGCACTTCATCTTCATTTATTTCATAGCGAGGAATATCCTGAAACACTTTCTTTTTAATCATTATATTAAACCTCCATTTATTCGTGTCTACAATTATAATTATGTTTCAGGCTATAAATTCCTAGTATCGTAGAAAAAATAAAAACAAGAGGCATCAATTAGATGCCTCTTACAAATAATTTTATTTATTATCAGTAGATGATAAATTGTGAATACTATCATAGTTTACGAGCATAATATTATGATCTTCCAAATTACGATTATATAATCGTAATGAATCATTCATAGAATTCATAATATCATCGATCTGCACCTTTATATGAGATTTCTCATACGGTAAAACATCGTCGTTAATAGAGGCATATTCTTTATATTTATTGACAATACACATCACCGCAGCATTGAAATCTTCAGCGATGCGTTTAACCTCAATCTGATGTTCCGGGTTAAAGAATGTCCCTCCATTGAAGTATCTCATTCTGGTATACATGTACGTTAAGTACCACATTCTAGTCTTTTTACTGTTGATGAGACGACCTTTATCATTGATCTCCTCACTTGTGATTTCTTCATTGAAAGTACGGTAGAATCTAGTTCTTATTGTACTTCTGAAATCTACATCACTATTAATGCCGTTTCTTGTAGGCTGATCGATATACTGATCGACTTCGTTCAGCAATTTATCTAATTTATAAATCTGCGAATCAGGTAATGTCATTAATGATAACTTAATATTATTAAGCATCTCATTAATTTCTTTTTCTGTTGCCGGTACCTTCCCTTTTGCTAAAATCTTCTGTTCACCCATCGTTTCTTTCCTCCTTAAATTTCCCCGTCTCAATGTAATATTCTACAACTTCGAAATCTTTATTATTTAAGATATTTCCTAAACAAGTAGATTTATTAAGCTGCATTCCTGCTAATCCTACCAATTTCTTGAAAGAATGGCAGACTGTTATCACTTGCCATGTAGATAACTTAGCAAAATTGATCTCTTCATAGTCATTTATTATATTCAATAATGTATTACTATGAATAGCGATTTGTTTGATGACATGCATATCAGTTTTACTTTCAATATGTTTTGATAGTATCTTTAATGTAAAAGATATATGCGTCATCAAATTGATATAAGCTGTACAATTTTCTTTATATAATGAATTTAATTCATTATAATACTTATTGTACAACTTATCACAGATCTCTTTTGTTTTGTTTATATCATTTGTCCATGCTAGATCTGCAAGAAGCATTATGTCATTTGACATTTATATTCTCCTTTCTTTTGTATTTTAATAGATATTCTTAATTATTCTGAATACTATCAATATTATAATATATCATTTTACTAACTTATTATTACATTCTGAGCTATTAAGAACCCCATATATCTATAGATATATGGGGTATATTTTAATCTAAATATACATAGTCTTCTATCAAACAGTTATCTTTAAACGTAATTTTTGTATTGCTACTCATATTATCAGTATTTCTTATATACTCTTCCCATTCGTATGTATGAATAAATGACTCTAATTTATCCTCTATACTTATAGTATCGTCATATACGATGGTTATTAATAAATTAACTATCTTATCAAATACGGGAATAAATTCGTTTGGTATAAACGGTTTGAACCAATAAATATCCATATACATTTTATCTTTAGGCACACAGTTACTCATGTAAGTAATATGATTTAAGAAATGTTTAAAATCATCAGATTTAATGTACTCAGGGAATTCTTCTGATACATTATAAATCATATCATCTATTACAGGTATTCTATTTTCATATATATCATCGAATATATACATATTATTTGTATGGATCAGATCTACTTTATGGGACTTAAAGAACATTATTACTTCAAATAAATATTCTTTAATATAATCTAATGATACAGTAGGTATATTTTGGAATATATATTTAAACTCATCTCTATCTATATATAGATATATGTTTTCTGTAATATAATTTATATATTTAGATATCTCCAATTGTCTTTCGCTTTTCTTAGTAATAGATTCGCATTTCTTTATTATTGTATATAATGGAGCACACTTATTTCCTAATACTTCTCTATAAGTTTTAGGAGTTTTTCCATTATTTCCATATTTATTAAAGTATCCAAAATTGCATTTAGTTATGAATAATGCTTCATATAAATCGTGATATATGTCCCACTCTCTTCTATTATTAGCATTATACATAGCTTCTTGTAAATATTTATATACTTTCTTATTGGATCTATATACTTCTACTAATTGATCAAAAGATAATATAGTATTAGGATTTTTAAATCCACTTATTCCTACATCTTCTGGTGTTAATCCTTTATTAGCTAAATCGGAAGTTATTAATTCCATATTAGCTTCAAAATTAAAGCCTTTTATAGCTAACGCTTGCACTGGATCGTAGATAATATTATCTTGTGTTTCGTTATATAAATACATCAGACTATATAAGCATATCATTAAATCTACTAATTCAAATTCCGTTTTACTATTTAATTCTGGCACTTGTAATTTTACCATAGTTAAATCTATATCAGAATATAGAATCATATTAATAAAATATGCTAATTGGAATGACATTTCTGCTACAGAATATATAGCTGATACTGATATATATTTAGTAATTCTAGCATTAAATATTCTTTCAGATATAGTATGCTTTACGAATTCTTTAGTATAAAACCCTTGCCAATATATATCTTCCCCAGCAATATCGTCATATTTCTTCCAATTTCTTTTATCTCTTACACATTCATCAAAACTACTATTCTCAAATGGTACTTTTAAGAAAGTTAATTCATAATTACTATCAACGTCATCTATATCATCTCCTGTTTTAGGATCTTCTATAACGTCATTTCTATATTCTCCATTGTCATCAAATAATGGTACTTTCATTAACCAATATTTGAATAATTGGATATTATCAAAACCGAATAATTTAGATATATCTATTAGGTTCTTATCGCATGATTTGTATTTAATCAATCTATTTAAATTCTTTACTAATCTCTTCTGATATTTCAATGGTATATCAGGGAAGAATTCTACACCGCATGAATCGAATATATATTGTATAGTACGTAGATCAAATACATCTCTTCTTATGATATATTCTGGCGCTCTTATAATCATATCATCAAAAGCCTGTACTATAATCATTATCATCATTATTCTATCATAATATTTATTTCTATATTTATATGCATCAGAATAAGAAGTTTGCAAAAAATAAACTCTATTTATTTCGAGTCTTTCCACAAACTTATTATATACTTCAGTAGTTTCTACTGGAGGAATATATAATACCGAAAACTTTTGCGCTCTTCTAGCAAAATTAGGATCTATTTTCTTTTCTCCTAAATGCCATAAATACTTACATTTTAAATCACCGTTATCATCTAACGTATCTTTATACATTGATTTATATTTATCTATTATACCAAATGCTTCTAATATAAGTATTTGATCATTAGTCATTTTATGTATTGGATTTCCATCGTTCTCAAAATTTACTGTTATAGTATCTAAATCTTCTCTAGTTAAATATATGCCAGGATCTCCTACATTAGGTAATCCATTAAGCATTCTATAATAATTATTTAATTCTTCATAATTCTCTAAAAATCGATTTTTAGCTAACTCGGTCAATTGAGGTTTGATACTATCAGGAATAAGAGAATTGTCACGAGCATATGTAAGGCAATCTCTACGGGATAGTGTTGGTATTCTTTTTAATAGTAATATGTCATATTTAAACATAGTAAAATTATAAGTGCCTCTTATAATATTAGCATATATATCAGACTGTCTTAAAGATTCTACTGTTTCATTTTCATCAGCTCTTGTTTCATCCTTTAATATCAATCCATTCATCATTATCTGACATTGATATATGATCTCGTCTAATAGAGGATATTCAGACGCTTGTTTACGAATTTCTTTGTCCATTGCATTATTCTCCTCTTCTCATAATATTACATAAATGTGCTCTATATGACCAAAAAATAAAATTACTTAATTATTAAAAATAATGGGTAGAGAATACTCTCTACCCATTATGTATTATAGTCCTATTTTATCCATGGCTAATATAGCCATTTTATTATATTTAGTACCACCCCGATCTCTTCCTAAATAAGGAACACCATCCATAGGCTCATCATATTGTAATGAGAAATAATCCATTATATCTTTCTCATTATTATAGTTTTTGTCATTCTCACATCTAGCGACATAAGAATTTACTACGTTCGCTTTTTCAAGCGAATCCATTTGATCATAGTTGTCTTCGAGATCTATTTGCGAATCCCATAAATCTCCTATAGTTTTAATATTATTATTTTTAAATGAATAATTAGACATAATAATGTCCTCCTTGTAATAATATTAATATAGCTATTCAACTATATCAATATAATAATATACAATTATATATTTCTTATTGTACACTTTTATGGAAGATAAGAGCATCATAACCATATTAGGTTATGATGCTTCGTTTTGATTTGGTGTAGTATTCATTTCGCTAGCATAAGATATTACAGCTAATTGTACTTTTTCATATATTATATCTTCTAATTTTTGATCATTATAAATATATTTTAATTTCTGTAATTGTAATTGAGATATATTGTTGAGAACTTTGGTTAATATATATTTTTCCATATTAGAAATATTTTCATCAGACATGTATTGAATACCATTAGGTTCGTTTACTATAATATGGTATTTGCTGACTTCCTCAGTTATCATTAAATCTATAATATCAAAATCTTCTTTTTTAGGTTCTATTGTCATTTCTAATTTTAATATTTCTAAATCATTTTTTTGATGTAAAGAATTTGCTATGCTTATCATTAATATTAAAATTGTTACAGAAAAGCATAATATTATTGATAAAATTATAAGATATACATAATTCATGCTCTGATTTCCTCCTAGTTCACTTATATTTACAAATAATTAATATATTAATATGTAAAGTGAGGTTATAAAATATATGGATTATATAATGGAAGCTGAAATACTTAATTACGAATCACAAATAGACATACTTAAAGAAGTAGCTTATAATTCTAGTATAGATGAATATTTAATCACTGAAGGATTTTCTATAAAGAAAGCATGGGATGCTTTTGTAAAATGGATTAAAGAAAAAGTAAGTCCAATAATAAAATCAATGATCAATTGGTGTAAGAAAACAATAAATTTCGAAGAGAAAAAAGATAAAGAAGCAAAAGAAAATATAGATTTTATATCAAAACATCAAGATCAAATAAAAAATATACGTATAGATGATAGTGCAGAAAAGATATATTTTTATACATTTGATAAATCCAAAGATAAACCTGTATTAAATATATTAGTAGAAAATGATATTAATAGTTTAAAATTACCATTAATGGAACTAAAAAAGGATTCTTTTATATTTACTACAATAACTGGATTGACTGATGAAAAATTTAATGAGTATAAAGAAAAACATATAAAAAACCAAGAAGAATTAGATAAATTAAAAATGGATAGTGTAGAAGACTGCTTCTGTAAAGAAGCAATCAATAGTAAACTTTTGACTACATATCCATTTTATATTGAAGAATCGATAAAACGTGTAATTGTCGATAAAGATAATATTAAGGCGTCCGAAGGAATACTCAGTGATATAAACGATACATATTATTCTATACAAAAAGTAGTAAACGATTTTGATAAAAAATGTGGAGATTTTCAAGATAGTAAAATTAGAAATGCTATAACCTACGGAAACATGCTTGTTAAAGAAACTATTGATATGGGAACTATTACTAGAACTTGTATTGAAATATATAAAAAAGATAAGGAATACCAATATCTATTTTTAATGCAAGTTAAGATTTTAATGAAAGATGCGCTTGACCGAGGAGAATCAGTAAATATTCCTAATTTCTCATAATTTATTTTATACTCCTAACCTCTAATTAAGGAGGTTAGGAGTTCTATGGATGAAAATAAAGTAAATGAAATACCTGATATATATTTTGAATTTGATGAAACACAAAACCCTATAGTATCTTCTCCTAATAGCGAATTTTCTATACAGTTTGAGCAAACCAAAGAATCTTTATTAGAGATAGATACTTATAAGAATTTTATATCAAATGCTGTTGCTCAGTTTAGACATTCTAGATTCTATAAGCAATATAAATCATATTTAATAGATCTAGGTCTAAATAGATGCCAATACTTTCCTAATATTACAGTAGATTTATTAGGAGCTAATGGTATAGAAATGCATCATAATTTTTTAACCATTTATGATATAGCACTTATGATATGTGAGCATGTATTAAATACAGAAGGTCATATTACTACATTTGAATTGATTCATCTATTAAAAGAAGAGCATTCAGAAAATAGAATACCTATAGTGATGCTTTCTAAAACTGTACATCAAATGTATCATAATAATGAAGAATTTGTTATACCTGCAAGTCAATGTTTTGGATTCTGGATGGAGTTATTATATAAGTATAGAAATGGTATTACTATCAATATAGCAAATAAAGTAATAAATTTCTTACAAGCTAGTCTAGAAGAAATAAAAGGTATAAACAGTTCTTCTAATTATGCTAATACTCTATTACAATTAAGAGATCATGTATACAATTGGTCTATATATAATGAATATCTAGATAGAGCTAAAATAGGACAAATAGTATATTAAAAAATAAAAATTATCTTTAAACACATTATACCCCATAAGCAATTTCGCTTATGGGGTATAAATGCTTTCATACACTTTAAAAAGGAGTTAACTTATGCAATTACCAAAGTACGTAACCGGTAAATTTTAACACAAGATGGAAATCAAAGCATCCTGTATTATTCTAAATGTTACAAAAGTTTTAATTTTTACATATATTTTACAGATTGTAAAGCATTTAAGCTTTTTATTATATCATCATATAATCTTTTTGCAACTTCAGTTTTATCGGAAATGTAATCTTGATATATGTCTAACGTCTTTCTAAAGTATCTTGTAAGATCTGTTATCATATAAAGATTTTCGTATGGGCATTGTTTCTTTAATCTTTTATCCATAGCAGTAACACTACTTCTCATTCTTTTTAATTGGTCTTTAGCAAATATTATGTTCTTGTCTGCTAAGATAATATACTCATTCATCTTTCTTTTGATAGATGCTTCTTTAGAACGAAGATCGTCTGTTACTTCGCTATATGGAGTATAAGTATGAAGTTTAAACTGTTCATACATATATTTCAACGGAGCTTTTGGATAATTAGGATCTCTGTCTAATCCAAGGTCATCTTTCATAAATTTGTAATATAATTCAGTATTACGAAATTTATCTACTGGGGTTAAAATTTCTTTGTCAAATCTATCTCTATATTCTTCATAATGAGTAATGTAAAATCCTAATTTAAGATAAGTAATATCTTTAGGTGCTTCAAACCCTTCTGGTGGAAAGAAATTTTCCAAAGTATCTAAGTTACAGTTAAAAATATTATTTATAGAATTATCATTATCCATATTTGGTAAGCTAATTGTAAAACTCATATTTTTAATCCTCCAATTTAAATGTACCTAATTCTTCTTTTTCTTTAGTAAGGGTAAATTTCACTAAAGTTATTTCATTATCAAGTTGATCTAAATATAATTTGTTATAATTAGATATAAAATCTAATATCGCATTTTTATATTTATCTATAAACCATAAAGCGTATTCTTTATTACAAAAACCATTTTTGACTATGAGTGAATATGATTCAATTTTGAATATATTGAAATTAACTGTAAGTGTGTTGGTTTTGCTTATATCAAAAGCGTAACTCGGTGAAATATATAATGCTGAATTATAAGTTATATTTTTCAATTTTAATACATACATTTCTGTGGTTTCCATAATTATATATTCCTTTCTAAACTGACATTTCAAAATAATCGAATTTTACATCTGGCATATCATTTGTACATAACACTATACTTATCTTATTAGAAAGATGCCTAGTCGTAATAATGTCTTTATTTACTTTATTTATATATATCTTGATATTGTCTGAATATATGGTGTAATAATATATAGCTTCTGCCATATCATAAAATGAGTATTTTTCTATATCATTTTTATTTAAACACTTACCAATACCACGTGATAGAAATTTTGGTTTATTCCTTTTGAAAAATTTATCACTTTTACCTATATACACTATAGGTTCATTTCCATCTTCATATGGCTCTATTTTTAAAAAGAATCCTTGGGCATTGCTTGTTAATCCTCTCATATTATCTCTCCTTTTCTTCATATTTAACTATCTTGATGCATTTATCGGCAAATTCTTTTGAATTCATTCCCGTAAATGCATCTATTACTTTTGCAAGGTACCATGTGTAACTGGATATTCTATGTTTAGCCAGATCTTCGCTCAGACATAATTCAGCTTTAGTAATATCCTTAGTTAATCCATTACTAGAATCTATATAATATTTATCGTTTATACAAGCTACGTATTTCATATTATTTCTCCTTATTATCTAGATTTTTATATTTTATTATTTTGATACACTTATCTAAAAATTCATTATAAGTCATTCCAGATAATGCTTCAAATGCTGCGCTATCTTTTATCGCCATTTTCGTGATAAAAGATTTGGCTGCTTGCTCAGTATCAAATAAAAGAAATATACCTTTTTGATCTATTCTACTAAAATATTTAGCCTTATTTAAATAATATTCACCATTGACTTGTATTACATATTTATCATCTTCGTGAATATCTACTTTTAACTCAGTAGCAAGGTCCGATTTAATATTTACATTAAAATTTACAGTTACTGGTATTATTTCGAACAAAGATTCGGATTCGGTTTTTAATCTCTTTTTAAATTCATCATCTTTATTTAAAAACGTTAAATGGTATTCAATATCATTTTTATTTGACATTATAGCATTTTTAGTTTCTTCTAATGTATTAAACCCATAATCCAGAACTTGTTTATATAATTTTCTGTATTCTAATAATTTAAAATAATGTCTATCATTAGAAATGCATGATTTACCGATGTAATAATCAGTCCCAGATACTTTATCTGTATATCTGATTAAGTATTTTGTACTTCTAATATCTATAATACTCATATTATTTTCTTCCTCCTAAACTATATTCCATCACATTTGTGTATAATTCCCTCAATAAATTTCCATTATACGATATATCTAATAATTCAAGATTTTCAGGAGTATTATTTAAATGATGTACTCCGTATCTATGATTATACATCACTATATCATACATGGACATATTATCAAAGTTTCTATAACAGTCGATAGATAATTGCTTATTTATATATTTTTTATAGGTATCACCTATATAATCAATAGCTGTTGGGCTATCGCCATTGCTTATATACCATAAAGTATTACATATGATATCTAATATTCCATTCTTATGAAATTCTAATTTAGTATCGTTAATACCTTTCACATCTATTATTTCGGTATTACTCTGCCTATCTAATCCATAATATATTTCCATATTTGCTAATTTTAAAAAAGAAGTATATGTGTTTTTATTAAGGAATCTTATATTTCCTATTGACGCACAAGTAGGTATCTTATTTATAACAAATATAGCATCGTTCTTGATACTTAAAATATCTTCTTCATTTAATTCATTCATTTCTAAAAAGCTTTTTCTAATTTCCGCAAGTCCTTCTTCAAATGCTCTATTAATTCTTTCATCTTTCAAAATATAACCAATATGAACTTGTCTATACTCTCTAGACAAGTTCATTATTTTCGTGTATTCTTCTTTATTTATTATCCCTTTATAAAGTAAAATATTCACATTACATTTTGAGATATCGTATTCCCTTATATAAGTATTAAATAAATACTTGATAGGTAATGTATAATTCTTTCTTTCATATAATTCTGACATTTTTATTAGCTCCCCCAGTTATTTTACAATAATATTTTAATGTTTTTCCTTTGCGTTTTCTAATGTACCTAAAACGGTAGTTTCCATAAATGCAATTTGTTTTTAAAGCCCCAATATTCTTTGATTGAAATTCTAATCTGTGATTTCTATAGATAAAATGATAAGGAACATACATAACACAATGGAAAAATTTCAAAGATACTAATGAAATTATACTCTCGTCCACGTCCATATTATTTACTATCTCATATAAAGTTAATTCCGGCCAATCTAATTCTTTTAAAGATTGTACATTTGATTTTAAAAATTCTTTCATTAGTAATACCACCTCGATGCTTGTGCTTGGGTTCTTAGAGTATTTTCGCACAAACGTTTTCTAGTTTTTAAAGATCTACTGTAGTTAGATGAGCGTTTATATGAGTATAAAGGAAGAACACCTTTAAGTATCATTCCTTTGTGTATGCCATCACTTTCTCTATAAGAATGGCAACCAATTTTTCTACTAAATTTATATACATCTTCATCCAATTTCTTTAATACTAAAAAATATAAATCAATAGGATCTCCTGAATAATCTTGTATTCTGGCAGCCGTATTCATTGTTTTAAATTTTTTCATGAATCGTTCACATCTCTCTTTCTATAATAACTTATAGGACGTCTAGTACCGTGTGATTTAAACCAAAATGGAAAATAACGTCGTATATATCCATATTGACATAATCTTCTACTATACATGCGGGTTGTCGGTTTATCTTTAGAATATACCATTGCAACATTACACTCATTTTTTAGCTTATATTCTTTCAATATTTGTAGTACTTTTTTATCATTAGAATTAATAAATTTAGCAATGTGTCTCAAAGAAGGATATGTTATAACTCTATACGATGTAAATGGTTCCCATTCATATTTAGTTTTAAATTTTTTCATAATTTTCACCAAATATACCACTAGGTTTTATCCTAGTGGTATTCCTCTGTTTGTCATTATCTGCATATATCTTTCTTGATCAATATCATAATTATATAATCCTGGAACAGAAAATGATGAATCGTCATAATAATCTATATCAGATATGTCATTTATCATCTGATAATTATATCCATATCTCTGCTGGATAAATTTTGCTAATGATTCATTTAAAAAATCTAATACATTACCATTACTGATACATATATAGATATCTTCACCAGCCATTAATAATTGTATAATTCTAAAGAACGATATAAAATTATCATCATTATTATATACAACTTCAGCAAAATATTTATCAAATTCTGGACTAGAAACATCTATAGATTCCATTCCATTAATAGATAATTTCTCTGTAGATTCATTCATCCCGGTGAAATTAACCGGGATGAAATTATCTGGAATATTATTAAATTTTCCAAATACAAGCATTACTTGCCTCCTCCATTTAATAATACAGAACTGTAATCATGATGAATAACATCTATTGGCTCTCTACCAGTACTAGCTATTCCAATCAATGTATTCTTATATTCCATTATAGCTCTCATCTTTTCATTATAATCATTATAATTCACAATTCTGAGTCCTATCTGCATACATAATCGATCGATCAGATCAGGAGTCATTTCTCTACTGTAATTTAAGAGAAAATCTATATGTGTGACAAGGTTATTTATATATAATAACAATATATTCGCACTGTCATAAGAATCATTATACATATATTGATTCTCTGTAGTTGCTCCAATAATACCAAACTGCTGTTGTATATATTGTACTAATACTGCCGGGTATCGTAGATCCATTACAGATCTTGGAAAATACATGACTATATTTATACCCTGATGTAATGCTGCTAATATAGAAGCGAAAAATGACATCGTATCTGGATTTCCTAATTGATCAGAATATTCTAAATCAAACTCATCCTGATATCCATCTATAAATTTTTCCAGAATTTTATAATCTGGAACTAATGGCATAGATATAATAAATCCATATCTATCTATTATATTTTTTTCTTCTATTGGATCTCCTAAATAGAGCACCTTCCATCCGGAGATGGAAGCGCTCATTGCTGTATTGATATCTGTTGTTACGGATAAAATCCCTCTAAAAATTGACATAATATTATCTCCTTTTCAAAGATCAATATCCATCATCCTCAATATCTTCTTCTGGAATATGATCTTCGGTATTTTCTTCTTGCGGTTGAATATATTCTTTATTTTCAACAACATTTTCTTCTTGATTTTCCAGATCTTTAATATCTGGAGTATTGTCCATATAAGTTCCTGGATCAACATTCGTTTCTACAGGAGCTGGATCAATCATATCTTTGTTTTTGTAGATATTACTTTCAACAACAGGGGAATCTGAGACAGATGTATTGTTATTGAAATTATCTTTGCTATTCTTCTGGGTTGACATATTGTTTCTATTATAATATCCAGGATCATTTCTTCCTAAATATTTTTTGTTGTTGTTCTGTTTGTATGGCTTATCCTGTCTAGGCCTATTATCTTTGCGATAATTTCTATCTCTTTCACTATGATCTTTATAAGTCGGTTTTACAGTTACAACTCTTTCTTTTACAGGCTCTTCTTTAACAACTGGAATTACTTCTTTAGGTTCTTCATTTTTAGGCTGATAATCTGATGCGACCTCTTCTACTTTAACATCACCTCCATCATGCGTAATTTTTACACGACTCTTTGCAGGAATGAAGTTTGTCTTCTTCATATTATTTCCTAAATCTCTTTCCATTACAACCTTACTTCCTCTTGTGACTTTGATCTTCATATTCGGACCTCCTGATTTCTTAATAAATTTTTGGTTATTTTCTTCTGGTTCTTTTGCTAACTCTTTTGCAAATACTCGTTTTCCGCATTTAGTACATATAAAATTATTAAATCCGATATCATAATCAATCTCTCCCAAACAATATCCTGTTGGAGAATATGGATCTTTATTATGACATACTAATTTAGCAGGATCTAATTCTACCAAATATGGAAAATCTAATAATACCGGACCAAACCCTTTTCTTAAACCGTAATTTAAGTAATAATCTGATCCTATATCCTCTAGTGCGTAAGTATTGTTTGATAAAAATTTATATATCAAATCGAATACGTCTGGTGCTATAGACATGAACTGCTCTAAAGATGTTATTGGTTCTACCCTTTCAAACATCCCTACTTGCCCAAATTCTGATACTTCAAATACTTTAGTTACAAATGGTTTTAAAAGCATTTGATTCTGAAACTCATCTGGAGTATCTTTAAGTCCAACTCTATCTATTGCAACTTTACATACTATTTCAGGATATGTAAAGTTTTTATAGCATATTCTATTGGTACCCTGAACTAACTTTCTAAAGTTTCTTGATTCCATAACTTCGTTTAACAACTTAGTTTTCTTCGATATTTTAGAAGCTAATTTTGGATTAGTAGCTATAGAATTCATATATCTTATATCGTATGGTGACAATAAATCATATAAACCAACTGGCGGTCGTAATGATTCAAAATGAAACTCCAGAGGAGACATCTTTTTCGTATATAAAATACTTAATAAATCTGCTCTAGCCATTTTTCTGTCCTTGCCTTTTCATAAGTTCCTGCAAGAATTTTTCTCTTCTTTGTTGATATTCATTCATAACCCTTAAATTTGATGGTAATGATACTTCCATATCATCTAAACTTATAGGTTGAATATTATCATAATTCTGCTGATAACCAACTACATTATTATGCATATTAAGCAACTGCTGATAACTCTGTTGATTATACAACTGCTTCAAATTCTGTTCTTTTTCTCTCTTCTCCCTTTCTACAATATCATACGTAATCTTATAACCATTTTCCATAAAATAAAATAAATCAGCATCTGGCGGCATGATAGAATCATCATGCTGTTTCTGCTTATTCATATTCATCAAATGATTTACTTTCCTTGATGGCATATAAGATTTATTTTTCTTTGTTGCGTGATAATTTCCTCCAATTCTCTGACTCGTAATACACTCTTGATTATATTTTTGAATATCAGCTAATTGCTCTTGAGTGTAATGATAAACGTCTCTTACGATTTCTGGAGAATCCGTTTCATTGTAAACAAAAGAAGCTTTATTTAGTCTCTTAGCTAAATCTTGCTGTTTTTTCATTTCTTTATTATAAGCTTCTTGTTGTCGCCTCATCATCTCTTGATAGGCATATGGATTATACATATTATAATTTCCATTATAATATCCAGGCATATATCCTGGTATACCTTGTTGGTAATATGGATTATTACCAAAATTATTCGGACCTACTCCATATTGGGTAGGCCCTGGTCCTGTATAAATCATAATTGTTATCTAGTCCTTTCTTTTAATTTAGCACTTATATAATATACAAGACAATTATTCATTGCTACAATCTTTTATATAATCTCCAAAAGCTTCTAACTCCATAGACTGCGATATATACCGCATGATAGATCTTAACAGTGAATCATGATATACTACAAGTAATGGATAAATGATACCAAGCATTTTACCTTTTTCTGCATCAGATATTCCGTTTTCTACACACATAACTAAAATATTAGCATGTAATTCGTTGAATATTTCAGCGACAAATTTATCAACTGCTAATATGGTATTACTAATAATATCCTGTGGTGGCATTGGCATTTTTGTCATCAACTCAAGAATTGATGAAAATAAATCTGTAGTTATAACAGGATCCATTTTTGTAAGATTCTGTGCGAATCTAATGCCTGTATCTATATTGTAAAAATACTCTATAGTATTTTTTACAGATGCTCCGAGTGATGCTAGAGAATCCATCAAAATATGGATAAATCTATCAGAATTCACCATAGCAGATAATTGCTTAGCTTTTGTTGCAATACATCCTTTGCATTCATATCCCTCATATATAGATTCAATGTCTTTATTAATACATTCATACACTGAATTATATGTGATAACTTTAGATGCTTCTCCATTCGGGTTGTATTCGTCTGGATCATCTGTACCAATTACGTTTTCTGTAAGAGATGAAAAATAATCATGATAAACGACAACGCTGTCATCTGTAACATCTGTTGGTAAATTGTTTTCTTTCTGCATAATAAATTCTCCTTTCTTATTCTGCAACTGGAATGTTCTTTAATTGATCATGATGTTTATAATCAATAAGTTTGACATCCAGTTCGGTGAAATCATAAAATGATGGGGTTTCTTCGTTACAATTTAATTCATATTTTGGAGCTTCATAAGGCTCTCTAGTGATCATCTCTTTAATCATATCTATATGTCTATCATAAATATGACAATCACCAATTTGATGAATTAATTTTCCTGGTTTATATCCTGTAGCTTTAGCAATAAAAATAAGCAAAGCTGCATACTGGCATACATTCCAGTTATTTGCTGTCAAGAGATCTTGAGATCTTTGCGTAAGCATCATATCAAGATACTTAGTTCCGCTTTTATCTGTTCTTACATTCCATTGCGTTAAAAATGCACATGGTTCTAATCCCATTTTAGAAAGATCATCAATATTATAAATATCTGTAATGATTCTTCTAGAAGTAGGATTATGTATTAATTCATGAATGATATAGTCTGTCTGGTCAAGCTCTAAAATTTCTCCAGTACAGCTTCCATCACTATGCATGTATTCTACGTTTACAGGTCTAAATCTATTTCCAATTTGATATCCATAAGCCAATCCGATCTTTCCGTCAGATGTAGCCCATTGGTCCCAAATATGGGAATTTAATTTTTTAATGTCATTGGATTTCTTCTGGAAAATCCATAAAATTTCATCCACACAAGCTTTAAGATTAACTGGTCTTAAAGTCAATGCAGGAAACTCTCCTTTAGATAAATCGTATACTGTGTGTACATCAAATACTTTTAATGTTTTTGCTGGAGTTCCATCTGGCCATATAGCTCTTACTGGAACTTCTTCACCTTCATCTAAGATTCTTTTTGCGGTTTCAATAAATTTCTGGTCTGCATAACTCATAGTTTGCTCTCTCCTTTTTATATGTAATTTTATAAGAAAGTTGCCCAAGATATCAAAAATGATATCTTGGGTCAATTAACTTTTTATATTTATTGATTTCTTCTATAGTGAAATTAGATAATTTTTCTATAGGTCTTAATAAAATAGGAATGTTTTCTGAATACTGTAAAGATTCTCTTGTACTATTATCTACGTAATCATTACACTCCAGCATCTTTATCATCGTTTCTTTATCTATTTTTCCTATACCTACAGTTCCATTATGTTGATCAAATTTAGACATAGCTTTTTCCACTTCGCTATCTTTATTAAAATTTATATGTCCTTTAATATGGAAGAAAGATACATCAATATTATATGTAATAATCATATTCATGATACTAGTTATAATATTCTGATTTGCTACCTTTTCTCCAGATGAATTTAATAGATATCCTTTATCGTCTAAAGTCCATCCATTAAACCATTCTCTTAACCCTTTGACAGATATAAGCGAATCGCTAAATATATTAATGTATTTAGGTTGTTCTGTCATCAATCGTCTTACATCAAAGGCTAGTTGTACAGCCATTTGTATGGCATAAATTTCGCCGAAATTATTAGTAGTATTTCTATTGATTTGTATTTGTTCGGCAAGTTTCTGATCTCCGATCATAGCAACAAATCCAGAAGCTGAATCAAATCCATAATTCATATTTCTGACTGATGCGTCTGTGAAGATATTTAATGTTGTTGATTTGAAATTAATTCTTTCGTTCATAAGCTAATTCTCCTTTTCTTAAATTTCATATAAATAATATACCAACAAACGAAATATTCCTCTATACTACAATGTATGTAGTATAGAGGAATACACGTACTTGTACTAAAAGAAAGGCTAAGATAATAATTATGATTATATCATAATTATGTCATTTTATTTATTATTTTCTAATTACTCAGTATACTTGACGAAATTGAAATCTTTTTTCAATTCTCCAATATTAAGTTTTCCGATGTCGGATTCTCTTAATACAATATTGATTCTCTTTCTATCAATATTGTATAAACTTTCGATAGATGACATAGCTTCTTCTAAAGTTGCTTCATTTTCAGCCATATATCTTTCCAAGTTATTAGCAAATTCAACCATGAATGGTCCTTCAGATTCTCTCATTACAATGATTTTTTCTGTAGTAAACCCTAATAATTTAGCCTGATTTTCAGTGATTTCCTGTAAGGAATTAAAATCAGAATTAATCTTAAGATCAGAAGTTAACTCGCTCTCTAAAAGAGACATAACACTTTCTTTCATGTATTTATTCCTCCTATCAATATTAATTTATTGTTTACCTATACAGATGTGTACAAATCCGAATAATCATGATAAATAGGCATAATCATATTACCATCTTTAGAATAATCATGATATATCGGATTTATCACAATTACATTATTATCGTAAGTATTAGTTCCAATAGCTTTCTGTTCTGGTGCACCTTTGATCTCTTTTATTCTATTAAACATAGAATCTATCAAAGCTTCCATATTCTCTGCATTTGGAATTATGTACGATCCTTCTTCTGGTTTCAGTTCTATATAAACAGGTTTTCTTTCTAAAATAGACATATTATATGATTGATTATATAATTCAGTCTGTTTTCTCATAGCTTCTAATTTAGTCTTGCTCTCTTCTGGTATAAATTGAGAGTAATTTTGTTCAAATAATTGATAGTTTCCCATTACATTATCTAATGGTATAAATAGTACTTGCTTATGCACTAAATCATGCACAGTTTCTGCTAGCGGTATTAAGCCAACCATTAAGAAGTAATGTAGATACATTACTTCGTGAGCTACAAGTTCTATATTTAAAGGTTCTCTCATATACATACGTTTATTAAATACTGTAATAAAGTATTCATATAGTGTGAATGGGCAATGATGGATATGTATTTTTATCTTAAAAGATTCCTCATTAGATACATTTTGAAATATACTGCACTTATTCATATCCATATAATCTCTCAGATAGTTGACAAGTTGCCTGTATTCAAATGACCCTCTTATGAGTTTTTCTCCATCAGCTACATATTTAGCAAAATCTTTTTTATCAAATAAATCGTATTCTTCCTCACAAAATGGTGGTATGTTATCCATTACAAGTATACTTTTATCTTCGTATACTGTTAAATCGTTCATGTTTATCACCTCTTATTATTTTACTTAGTTGTATACTATATTAATAATAAAAGAAAAGGAGGAAGTTGTAATTATGAAAACAACTAT
>OGDF01000153.1_pt1 | contig 105702 bp, 138 predicted proteins | sample 1570141 | NCBI WGS metagenome assembly OGDF01 (sample SAMEA4370581, study PRJEB24528) | human gut metagenome | reverse complement strand
CCTTTATAACGCCGTTACTGTCGATAGTAATAGTTGTTCCATCGACTTTAACACCACCCAGAACTGTGGTGCTTGCTGTTGGAAGAGTGTAAGTTGTTGCACCATGGATAGTACCATCTTCATCGATGGTTATTGTATTACCATCGGGCTTAACGCCGCCAAGCACAGAAGTAGTCGCTGCTGGGAGAGTATAATCACTACCCACAACTACATCGCCCCATGTTAATTTTCCTTCGTTATTCGTACCGAATAACTCAATAACTTGCATATTTGCATGGGAGTGTACTTTGTCTAATATTTGATTAGACAGCACTTGCCAACTGATTTTTTTATCAACGTGTTTAGACGTATTTAAAATAAACACATCTGCCTCATTCAAACTTGTAATAGGGTCTAAATCATAAATATATGCCATTACTCCACCGCCCTTTCTAACAATTCAGTCTTGTGATTCTTAACAACTTCAATATACTTACCGTTATTGGTTTTATAATACTTATCATCAACTGTTCCAACATCTACAACATAAGTGTTGCTCAATAAAGACATTTCATATTGAGGATTGTATAGTTGTACACTAAATAAATAAGTCTGATTATCTTCTGGAATAGTATAAGTTATAACTTTGTAAGCATCTTCATCAAGCCACTCAAGATTAGCTGTTCCATCGGTATCAACGCTTTCTCCGATAAAGTTAGCTCTCATATATAACTTTACAAGAGATATTCCTATATCCTTGGATTTTACATATAACTTAATTTTATTACCGTCAATTTCATGTTTGAATATAACTGGTTTTTCAAGCATATACTTGTTTCTTGTCTCAGAGGATAAATCCGTCTTTTCATCATTATAATAAGGTCTATAAATAGATAATCCCAAAGTCCATTCGTGATTTGAATAACCTATGCTTTTAATAGTATAAACATTGGTATCACCATTCATAGTCGTGTACTCAATGCTTCTGCCAATAGCCATAGAGGGATATTGAAACTGAGAAATATAAATGCCCACAAGATTCACGTCAAAGGTCTCGTGTCCGTACAAACCTTTGTAACATTCCCACCTTGCTCTATTTCTGCATTTTTCATCAGTGTCAAGCTCAGAACAATTAAATACTTTGCTTCTGATAACATCAAAGTTATACATAGCCCAATCACAATATCCATAATAATTACCGTCTTTACCATAGACCTCTGCATAACTTATAGTATCACTATCAGTATAACTTGTTCCTTCACTAATAACCAGTCTGCTATAATCTCTGTAGTGCATAATCAAGTCTCCATATAACAGGGGAGACTTCTTTTGTATTCTTAAATTATCCTGTTCATCTATCCAGTAAGTGTAATTCTGCATACTATCTTCGAGAATACTATTTAAAATATCACTGACAGAGCTACCTTCTTCAAATTCATAATACTTTACCGTATCAAAGAAATCTAAACCATCCATATAAATATTTTTAACAGGAACTTCCGAATTGTTCTGTCTAAAAAATGTATTATTCTTTTCAACAAACTGACGTATAAAATCAGATGTAATAGGTGTATTATTAGAAATATGAATACCTAAAGGAAATCCTACTTCTCTTTGATTTCCCTCTTTATCTGTTTCAAGATATCCTATTCTCGAAGTAACAAGACTGCCACCATATTCGGACTTAAAGCTTCCAGAACAGCTAATTAAAGACATAATAAATGTACTTGTGGTTGCATCATAGTCATATTTATCATCTGTAGGAATAAAGAAGCCAAAATCAACTCGGTTCTTAGTTCCGTCAGGCAATTCAAAATCACACATCAAGCGGTACATTACAGGATTCCAACCTACGTTGATAAAAAAACCTAATTCATCATCATAACCTGCGTATTGTAAATGTTCTCTTCGCATAAACCACATTTTACTGTTTTTAGGAACATGAAGTGTTACATTTGCACTTTGACGTGATTCATTATCTACACTTGCAGAATAAGACCAATCCACAACATTAGGGGAGAAGTCCTCATATTTTGTACTATTTACAACATCAGAACTATATTGATACGCCCTGAATATAACGTGAGTTATAACATTGGAATTATATTCTTTAGGATTGAAATAGTTTTCTTTGACAGGCTGGGCAATATCATAATGTAAATTAAAATTTTCTACAACACTCATACACTATTCACCAACTTAGTGCCACATTTCTGGCAATATACCGCAGTGGGTATAACAGTAGTATTGCATTTAGGACAGTGTAAGGGTTTTATATTATCCGATGTATAACGTTCTTCTGTCTGAACCCAACTACAAGACAATTTGTTATTGTATACCACATCTACTGAAGTTTCGCAATTTAATTGTACCTCTGACTGAATCTCAACCATCAGTATCCAATCCTCGGAAAGCTTTAACTTCTTAGGCTTTCCGTTATGTAACCACTCTGCAAGAGCAACTATCCAAGCCGTAGATGTGTCAAGATTGAAGTCTTCTTTACAAGCTCCCTCTGAATTATCAAGCCATAATCCATTTATTGTACCAGTCCAATATGAAGCTTCACCATCTCGGATAACATAAGGAAATTTGTTATTCTTTGAGACTTTAACGTCAACTGCCCTGTTATGAGTATTGTCTTCGCTGATTTCAACATCAGTGTAAAAACAAAGACCAGTATCGTCCCAAATTTCAATTCCATTAAATTTCATTTTTATTCACCGTCCTTTATTTAAGTTGTTCTTCATATAGCTTATGACGCATTTCAGTCTGGAATTTGTTGAATTTTTCCTCATTCCAATCAGGGTCTTGCTTTACTTCTGCAGAAAGCATTGTATGATAGTTTTTGTATTGACGAAAGTTATCCTCTGTTTCATCAGAATATATTAAATCATAACAAAAAACTGTGCCTGTATAATATTTTGACATATTCTCTATATCTGCATCTTCTGATTTATAATAATCCAATACGATATTTATTACTGAATTATTCCAAAATGGCGAAGTAGAATTATTTAAAAGTTTTTGTTGGAAATCAAGTCCATGATAATCATACATATAATAGGTTATTCCACCTTCATATGTAACATAATATTTCAAGTGTCCACCATCTTTTATAAACTCTTTTGCTTCACCTTCTTTAATATAAGTTTCATACCATTCAAGAGGTTCTTTTTTATTTATAGCTGCTGCTATTTCTCCCGCAGTCGGCGCATTTGTTAAAATATCATATTCGTTGCAATGATCGTTGTATGAATGTCCTTCTGAATACTGAGCGGTGTAATCAAAATACATATATTTTAAATCATAAAAATATGTTGACCCCGAACTAACATTTGTTCCTCTGTTTCCATCGTATGCTTTAATTCCCATTTTATTTATTTCTTCCGCAGTTAAAGGTCTTTTGTAATAGAAAGGAGTGCTGTACATACTGGATATAATAGTATTATCTGGGTAATCTAGAGGATAGTCAGGATGCTTTTCATTATAGACTCCAGCTGTTGTATAGAATTTCTTTATTTTTCCACCATAGTAAATAGTAATAAGAAATTTCTCACCAGTAGATGCCATGTATTCGCCTGGGATACCATTTATATTATTACTAGTACTATTGCAGCATTTTTGTCTTACCAATAAAGCATTGTCAGATAACCTATAAGTGTAGTTAATTATCTCCCAACCGCCTTGTGTTGAACTTTCATCTAAAAACCATTTATCATCCCAGCCTGTGTTCTGCGTTGCATATAATTCATGGTAACTGTCTTGACAATCAATACACTCAGACCTCATTATTGCACCGTTGAGGGTGGTTTTATAATATATTGTCCTATCTCCATTAACAGCTACTGTAATGGGCTTCATGATTTCACAGCCTGTTGAAGCTACTATCTGCTTTATAGTATAAGTGCCTTTTTTTAATCTTAATGTAGGGACGGTAGAATTATTATAGTAATCTTTATATGGAGCATGATAATAATTAAAATTATTGGGAACTTTATTAGGAGTTAACCAATTATAGGATGCGTTATTAAGCCCAAAAGTGTAATACGTATCTTCGTCTTCAATTTTGAACTTATCCGTAGCGTAGTTATATTCTCCAACCTTTATGCTTTTATATACCCATTTTTTAGCTTCATTATCATAATAATCGGGCATAAATCTGTAAATATCACCAGAAGCTAAGATATATAAACAATAATACAGTTCGTGTGACATATCCTCAAAAACTGCATTAAGAGTATTAACATCAGCAATATTCTTAGCAATAAACAATGTTCTATATAATTCGGGTATTTTGGTCACAGAATACGTATCTAATGTATATCCGTTTTTTTCTTCCGTTGAGGTTGCCTCAGCAATAGAGAAAAAATCACGCCAAAGGGAACAATCTGCTATGTTTCCATTTTCATCATACGCAACAAAGAAAATACTCTCAGTATTATAATTTTGACCAATAGAACCATACTTGATATTATTCTTATCAGTAGTCACATTTTCTTCATATTTTTCAAACATTTGTTTAATGGTCATATTCGTTAGTATCTTTTCATCAACCGTATCAAAATAATCCACCATCATATGAAATGTGATATTGTAATATTCATCATCGCTACTCTTCTTCGCAGGCACATAAAACAAACTTGGTTCCATGTACGCCCTCGACCATCTTGTCAACGTTTCCTTAACGTCCATCAGAATCCCTCCAAGCTCATAACACTGCCATCGGGAAAAGTAATTGCCGTGACTTCCTCCGATGAGCTGCCCTTGTCCTTGACAGTCAGAGTAAATACCCTTGTCTCTTCCGTCTTATCGGAAAGCAGCCAAGTCTCCGTTACGGTGCATTTTTCGGCATCATATACTGCTTTCGATGGGTGGTCAAACTCATAGTCGGTTATAACCTCTGCATAAACCATATCTCTCTGATTACTGGGTATGAACATTCTCACACGCTGACCTACTGCAACAACATTACAGTTCTCAGCAAGCACATTAAAAGTAGAAGCGTTTGCGAATATCTGCCAACGTACTACTTTTTCATTATCATCTTTTATTGAACCTATTACTTTACCAATATAGGTTTTATCAAAATTAGATTTATTGATTTGTGAAGTAGTTCTATTTGTTATCTTATTAACAAAAGTGTCTAATGATTTTGTATAATCCATATTTCACCACCTAAAAATATAATGTCCTCACCTGAATTATGGTGAGGACATATAATTTTTATACCTTAGTATTATCAAGTTTTCTGTTCAGCTGATTAAACGCATTCGTGATTTCTGTCGCAGCCACATTTCTAAATTCTGCAATAGTCTTTTTATCAGCGCTACCGTCAATATGAATTGTTTGCTGTATAATAGGTTTGTTATTGACGTTATTAACATTGCTGTTAGAAACATTGTTAATGGTATCACTCACGGACTTATTCATCTTGTCAACAAGGGGATTATAACCACTATTGAACGCATTAGTAAGAGGACTAATATCCACCTTACCAGCACTAACAGCTCTTATAAAGTCAATAAATGTGTTATACCCTGCAAAGCTTCCCTTGCTCGTCTTTTCACTGTTGTTATGTTCCTGCCATTCTTCCTTAGAAGTAGCATAGACCTTGTGACCTAATCCCTCAACAACTTCACCATTGACCATAACTTGCTTCTTGGTAAGTTTGCCTGTCTTGGGATCAGCAACAAGATTAAAGCCACCTGCGACCATAGAATTATCAGTATCAGCCTGAGTGACTATGTCTTTAAGAATAGAAGTCAAATCCTGTGTAGCAAGTGTATTGTCATCTACCGTACTTGAATACTTTTCAAAGGCAGAATAATCAAAAGTATAATCACCGTTAGGCTGTACCTTGACAACGCCTGTATCAATAATTTTCTGACGTTCAGCATCAGACAATTCAGACATTGCCTTAGATATATCACCTGACTTAGAAAGTTTTTTAACAAGTTCAGCGTTGGAAGAAGTCTGTTTCTTGTCACCACCAAGCTGCTCATAAATCTTTTCAACAGCTTCATAGGTCTTTTCACCCTGTGTTTTCTGTTTTTCAAGATTGTCCTTTACGTTATCGTAATAATCTTTAGCAGTGTCTTTCTGTTCCTCAAGGATATCCTTTTGGTCTTTAAGCACATTGATCTGTTCATCACGATAGGCTTCTTCAAGGTCTTTCTTGCTTTGGTCAAGTTCTTCCTGTGCCTTTTTCTGATTTTCATTAGAGGTTTGCACAGACATTCCAGCACCATCAAAGTAAACGTAATTGTTCTTAGCATCTTCACGTTTAGCTTCATCAAGAGCTTTCTCCTTTTCCTTAACAGCAAGTTGAGCGTCCTTGATTTTCTTGATTCTGTCCTCAGTATCCTTGACCTTTTCAAGCTCGTCTATTTGCTTGTCAATAGCATCAATTTGCTTGTTATAGCTCTTTTCAATCTTATCAGAAAGTTCATCGACCTTATCAATACGCTCATCCATCATATCGGAATAATCGTCTTTAAGTTCACTGATATAGTCCTTTTCTGATTCGATTTCTTTCTTATTGATATCGATAAGCTTGTCATTAAGACTGTCAAGGTTATCTATAAGTGTCTCTATATCGTCATTATTTCCACTTATAGTACCGTTTCTGATACCGTCAATTCTTGCCTGAGTTTCGGTAATAGCCTTGTTTATCTGGTCACGGGCATAATCAAAGCTTGCTGTAATTGTAAGCTCGTTGTCATCTCCGTCCTTGTAATTATCAAGTGCCTTATCAGCCAGCTTTTCAAGATTGTCAATTTTCTTGTCAAAGAGCTTTTGCTCACGGTCGGTACGATACTTGTAAACCTCTTCTTCGTATTTGTTGTATTCGTCCTGATACTTGGTAAGGTCAGAGAAATACTGCTTATATGCACCGTCAAGCCAGTTTATGTACTGCTCTTCAGAGATTTGATTCATAGTAAGAAGATGTTGCTTCTCACTATACTCTTTTTCAAATTGCTCTTTCCAAGGGTCAGACGATGACGAACTACTGCTTTGGCTTGGAGCATAATTGCCAATACTATTTATTAAACCCTCGTATTGAGACATCATCTCATAATACTCAGCCATATTTTTAGACTTTTCAGCAATTTCAAGACGAATTGCTTCACGCCTTGTTTCATTAGCAGTAGCCATTTCACGTTGTAATTCAGCAACGGCAGTAGCTTCATCTTTATACTTTTGTTCAATTTCAGACTTTTCTTTAGCCAAATTGAATTTAAGTTCTAATTGTTTCTGAGCATTAAGATTTTCTACAGCTTGCTTATTAAGAGTAATCGCACCGGTTTCTTTGTCATAAACTAATGCACTTGCATAACCAGCATCGGTAAGTTCAATAACTGTGCTACTTGCAAGCTTGCCATATTTAGATTGTTCTTCTAAGGCATCTGTTACAGTTTTCTGATTTTTAACATATGTATTTGCTAATTTGGAATAATCCTCTACAGCCTGTAACATATCATCAATAGACTTAGTATCCGTTTCGACAGCTATCTTATTATTAGGGTCAGCCTTAAAATCCGCTATTGCTTTCTCCGCACCCTCGATACCATTTTTAAATGGGTCTTCGATTTTATCAACAAGAATATCAAGGTCTGCATCATCAAGAGAGTTTATGAAAGCAAGTTTCATTCCCTCTGTTGCTGAGTTGATAGTGTCACTTATACCAAACTGTGATTTAGCAAGGTCAAGGTTATTAAAATATTCAGCGTAATTAGGGAATTGTTCTTCGGCAAGATTAAGAAGATTTTGTTCAAGAACTTTATCTCCGTCAGCAGTTTTAAGAAGACCATTTCTCCAAGCAAGATAAGTTTTCTTGCCAACATCTTCAACCGTATTATTATTTACATAGTCAGCAAAATAATTTTCAGCAGTGAATTTATAGCCAGTTTCATATATTTCTTGGTTTTCATCAAGAATTTTTTGAATTGCTTCGCTTTCCTTGTTTAAACCATCAAGAAGATTCTGTTCACTTTGGGTTAAATTCTTACTATTGCCTAATTTAGTAATGATTTTTTGCAGATTTTCATATTTTTCAATAAGGGTATCTCCAACTACTTCAAAATATGTGTTTCCTGCTGCTCCTAAATCATAAATCCTGCCAAATAAATCCTTGACACTATCTCTGACATCGTTTTTATTTATGCGGTTAAAAACATCTGATTCTATTGTACCATCTGTAGACCTATTATAATCTGGATTGTTAATTTTACTTTTAGCCTTGTTAAACGCATTTTTATTTGTACCTAACCAATTACCACGTTCTTCTTGAGATTTTAAAGCTATTTCCTTTTCAAGAAGTTCAATTCCATTTTCTCTTTCAAGATTTAAGTCTTCGAGATGTTCTTTTTCAATACCATATGTCTCAATAAGTTCTTGCTTTATTTCATTGAGCTGTTCATTTTTTGTTTTTTCGCTATCAGTGCTATCAACAATCTCGATATATTTCTTTTTAAGGTCATCAAGCGATTTGATTTGCTCCTGTGTCTTTTCAGCTGATTCTTTAGCTTGTTCAGCAAGTTCTTTTTCAGTAACAATTACCGTATCTAACCATGAAATCAAAGCACTTATACCAGCGGATAATCCCCAAGTTAAAGCAGCATTAAGAGCCATAGTGACAGCTCGAAGACCTATAGTTTTTGCTGTTGTAATTGCTAACTGCGTACCATAACCAACAAGAGATGCTTTAGCACCATCAAGACCGCCTAAATAATTACCGAGCTGAGTATTACTCTGACCAACTGCTTTTGCAAATGCCTTTGCATTATCTGCACCAGACTGTTGTGCTTGATTGAACAAAGTCATTGTTGATTTTACATTGGCAAAGCCCTTTGTGTTACCATCAAGAATTGCGGCATAAACACCCTCAACGCTTGCTTTCGCAGAAGCACCCTTTTCAGCGAGTTCTTGAAAATATAGAGAAACATTTGAGTTTAATGATGATGCTCCGTCTAAAAAGCTTTCCCATCTACTACCAAAATTTTGCTGAGAATTTAATCTATTAAACCCGTCAACAAAATTTTCAATATTAGACGATGCTAAATCAAATCCATTTGAAACCGATTGTACTTTGTTAAATACAGTTGTTAGATTATTGTCAACGACCTTAAATACCATATATAATTTTTACGTTTTGAATAAAAATTATAAAATATTGACATTTTTTCTAATTTATGATATATTTAATAAAAGGAGTTGGTTTTATGGATAACAAACAAGCTTTTTTGAGTTATTGCCCTAAATGTGGACATCAGGGCATATTTGAGAATGGCAATGAAAAATGCCCATATTGTAATACTAAAGAATTACCAACAGAGTATGATTGGGATGAGTGGTTATTTGGAAATAAATATCCTAAAAACTTAGATGAAATAATCTTTAATGATTATATCAAGTCCAATCCACTCTTCGATGAAGAACTCTACAATAAAAGGGTAGGGGTAGAAAAAGCCCAACAGCAAGCTACTCTTGATATGATGCGTATGGAAAAACAACAAGCTCAAAGAGCTAATGTACCTAAGTGTCCTACCTGTGGCTCAACTAATGTAGAAAGAATATCTACAGCTCAGAAAGCTTTTGGTTTTGCTTTAGTTGGATTGTTTAGTAGTAATCTTGGTAAGACTATGCACTGTAAGAACTGCGGATATAAGTGGTAAGATATAAAGAAACGACCTCTATAATAAATAATCATTATAGAGGTCGTTTCTTTTTGCTTATACACTTTGATTGTAATGTATTAGAATTCAAGCGATTTCATCTTCAAACATTCTATTTCAATCCTCCTTTCTACACTTCCATTATATATTATTCTAATTAATTTTGCAATATAATTATTTTAACAAATAGCATATAATTATTATGCTTTATTTGTAAAATGTTACAAACACTCCATCCGAAGGAAATATCCAATCATTTATTTCATACGTAACTTCATTTTTTAAGCTTCCAGTAGGATTCTTCATTGCATCTTCTTGAAAGCCAAAGGCTTGGGCATTAATTTTGTAATTTATAGTTGAATCATCAATTTTAAAACGGAAACGAAATTTCTTACAAGGTACAATCAAACGTGAAGAATAAACTATATCAGTTGCAGGAACTCGTGTTACATAAGTGACCCGAATTGTTGTAGAGCGATTATTATAAAAAGTTATATTGTCTTTTAAACGGTAATACGCTCTTACTGTATAATCTATGTTATCATAATATACATTATATGTGCCTTCTGATGTAGTATCAACATATTCAATATCTTTTGTAATATCTTTGGATACATCGTTAATAATCAACTCCTTTATTTCAATATTTTGTATTCCTTCGATTTTTTTTGAAGCTATTTTTGTAATTATATAATTTTTATCCGTATACGAATCATCAAAAGATCTAATTTCTACGGTTCTAATGATATTTTTTTCAATATAACTAGACTTTATGGTACAAGTTATAACTATATTACTTGATACAAAATAATATTTATAATCGCTATTTATTATTTTTTCACGCACATTATTAACTAATTCAGAGTAAGTTTCGTTTTCTCCCATATAATCAATTTTTTCAAGAGAATTCAATAGAGTTTTACGTTTTTCTTTATCAATGGTTTTTAAAAATTTGAAGTTCTGCAACAAATCTTCTGTTATAAACTCATCATATAAATCATTCTGCGATTTCTTTTCTATAATTACACTAACTATAAGATTTGTTCCAAAAATAGAACATATGACTACTAAAACTTCTTTTATTGATGATAACCATATCTTTTTATTTATATCATATTGAGTATTTTGAAAGGAATATGAATTATCTTCATTAGTATTAGTTGAGATCGCTGGAACAGCTTCATTCTCCATGCTCTTTATTTCTACATTTAAAAAGAGGATAAAAAGCATAGAAAGTACTACAATTATAACCGATAATATCATAGATACTGTATTTGTAGTAAATTTATAAGGCCTTTTATTTATCATATATTTACACCCCAATTTATAATACTATATAAGTACAATACCAAATAATCAACTATGCTATAAGCTTACCATCATCTCCAAACTCATAAACCTTATCATCAATTTTAAGTTTTCCAGTAGCCATATATCCGTCTTTGTTTTTGAAGTAATATGTATCATTGCCAATCTTGACCCAGCCCTTTTTCATAGCTCCATCTGAACCAAAATAGCGAATATTATCTCCAAATCTAACTTTTCCAGTAACCATCACACCATCTTTGTTAAAATAGTATGTTTTACCTTCTGTTTTACGTAAACCTGTACGCATATAGCCATTTGTACTAAAGAAATATGTATGATTACCTATTTCTTTCCAACCGACACTCATTCTGCCTTTAGCATCAAAATAATAGGTATTATCTTCTTCGTCACTTGCCCAACCGACTATCTTATCGCCGTAATCGTCAAAATAATAAGTATAACCATCTATTTTCTGCCAGCCTCTTGCAAAGCTATCGCCAGTCCAATATTTGTCTCCGATCCACTCAGCCTTAGATTTGGATGACGATATATTCTCATTCTTGTATGATGTGTTTGATTTACTTGAATTTGAATTGTTAGAACTTGAACCGCTTTTATACGGACAAACACCATTTTCGTGTAGATGAGCAGGATGTCCTCCACAATGATAATGATAATATCCAAGCCCGCTCTTGTTCTTATTATCTCTGTGCCCACCATTGCTATCGGTTCTACCACTGTGAGCCATAACAGGAGATGTTGATGTCACAATTAAAGAAATTGCCATCATAAACGAAACAATCTGTCTTTTCATATAGTCCACCTCAAAATGTAGTTATTTGAGATAATATTAACATATTCAGAGCAAAATGTCAAGAGTATAGGAAAAATACAAACTTTACGGTGGCATATAATGTCTCTTTGTGTTAATATATACAATAATACAATATAAAATTTAGAAATTAAGCGTATAGATTTTGTTAGAGACTGATTGTATAATTATAGTATAACAATACACTATGACTGAATAAGGAGGATTATTATGAAAACAGAAAATAACAAACGAGAATTTAATTGGAATACCGCCATAGCAGTAACATTGGGTATTCTTACTGTTGCAGTTATTGTTGTATGTGTGTTATTGTGTATTAAAATACCAGAAACCTACATGAGAGATTATGAGATAATCTCTTTAATGATTTCTGCTTACGGTTCTCTGTCATTAGTTTTACTGGTAATACAACTTGTAGTTGCTAAAAACGACTCAAGAGCAAGACACGATGAAAAGCGTAGAGAAAAGACAGTTGATTACATGATTAAATGGTCTGAATCTTTACGATGGGAGACTACATATGCGGTTCGTATAGTTGAAGGTTTTAATCACGAACAGTGTGCAAACCTATATAATAAACAGCCATTTGAAGTTAATTTTGAAACTAAAAAAGAATTATGCCCCATTTGTTCAAGCTATAAAAAATCTTCGTGTAAAAAATGTTTTGAAACCACTATTAAACCTGAAAATATGGCACATGACTGCCATGTTTATGATAAAAATTTTAATGATAGCAGTTCACGTATGTATACTATTGATGTTGTACAATGCAACGAAATAAGATGGTATATAATACAATATTTAAATTTCTTAGAAGCTCTTTTAATTTCGTGGAAGCAGGGAATAGTAGATAGAGATATTATTGAAGAGCAATTTTATTTCCTTTACGATCCTGACTCTGGGAAAGACGCTCTACAGTCCTTTAGAAATGCAGCAGGAAAAGGCAAGTCATATCCTACCATTGAAGAATTTTGTTTGGAATTAAGAAATAATAAGCAACAAACAAACATCAAAATGAAAGAAATTTTATAATATAATGATTAAACCACTTATTTGCATAACATAAGTGGTTTATTTTATAAAAATTGCCACATTCTAAAATAGAAAGTGGCAATAAGAATCAATATTCGCTTATCTATCTATTTCTTTTATTCTATCAATCCTCATAATTAATATTTCTCCTTTCTAAATGAAATTGAGACGAGAGCTAAATTGTTATACTCTCTATATATATTATAATTAAATTTAAAATATGTGTCAAATACAAAACATCTAAAGGTAAACGTTTAATATTTTAACATTTTGACGAACTTTTGTATTTGTCAATAAGATAATTCAACAATCTTTCAACGTTGAAAGTCTGTTGAATTGTTGAAAATGACATAGCAAAAGCGTAAAGTTATAAGTTATGTGTAAATTTGCACAAATTGTAAATAAAAAGTAAACTTTAACAAATCTTTTGATATATTTACAAATATGTAATTTTTGGATAGATTTATCCCTACACTATCTATCATAGTGTCAAAACTAAGCAGGGGATAATCTGCTTTGGAACTACTATGGGAGTTATCCATAGGTTAGAGTACACCTTTACCTTACCACAAGGCAGTTGCCATCTACTCGTTGAGCCTTCCGTGTCTCACGACAGGGCTTGGTTGCTGATTATACATTGTTGTACTATTACATAGTATGCAGACCGTAGCACTTAATTTCATTATAAAATCAAGCTTTTGTTTCAGCATAGTCCATCTGTGTTATTGTTTCCGAGTTTCCTCACTCTCATAATGCCTTGTTATGAGTAGTCACACAGCTTTAGCATTTTCCAGCAGTTTGACAACCTTATTTTAAAACGTGTTACATTCCCTATGCTTTATGTCTGTGGTAGCATAAGAACGGGCGTATTTAAGACTTAGTTCACCTACGTTTTTAAGAGTTAACCCACCAAGTATAGTAGGAATTAAACCTATTTTGTCTGTTAATTTTGTTGTGAGTTCAAGTAAATTTGCGAATTGTGTAAGAATAATATTAAGTGGCGATGCAACATCTGATATTGCATCAATAAATATAGTGGCACTTTCAATTAAAGACTTAAATAAATCGGAATTAGCAAATTCATTTACAAACTCCGTCCATTTGTTCTCCATCTTGTTCCACATACCTTCCCAAGATTCAGCAGTCTTTTGTGCTTCCTCTGTAGCCGACCCTTGACCCTTAGAATAGTAATCGAGCATTTTGTAATAACTATCTAAGTCAGAAAGTATCGCTGCTAATGTGTTAGCGTGATATTTCAATTATGTTAAATTAGATTCGCAAAATCTAATCATGTTCCTTATCTTTCGATAAGAGTTCAGACCATTTCTTAACCACGTTGCTTATGCAACAGCAGTCAAACCTTTTCCGTTTAAGAGTTTTTCACTCACTTCATTTGCGATTAAGCCGTACTTCTAATGTTATGACTATTCGGGATTTCCACCTTTATTTTATTGTCATAACCCCTCATCGGGGAATGGTCGTTGAGCGCTTACCCTCGGCTTAACTAACTCTTGGTCAGAGTATAACGTTAGGGTACTTCGTTGCAAGAACAGAGATTGTTACTGTACTTAGGCTTTTGACCATATACAATCCTTACGTTTTTTCTACTTTCGTACCGTCATAGCGTGATTTCTCCGCTATTGTGGTGTAAGGCTCTTACTCATTACCTGCATTTAAATTTGTTCTTTATGCACATTTCTGTACATTGTGGTAAAATCTACCACCAATATCACTTAAAATATTAGCTCTTCGAGTATCACCCTCATCAAGACTTGTAAATGCAGCCGATAATTCTTTAATTAACTCAATAGGTGTTTTGAGTTTTTCAGAACCATTTACCATTTCAGTCATTGAAATATTTACAGAATCAAATGCCTCTTGAATAGGCTTAGACGTAGTATCCTGTAAGTTGATGAAGAGGGCTTTCAACGCATTACCAACTTCAGAACCAGACTCTCTTGTTTTAGAAACAACTACCGCTATAAGAGATGACAGTTCATCAATATTAACTCCATACTGAGCAGCAACAGAAGCGGCTTCAGATGTAGCATCAGCCATATCCTGCATACTTACAGCCGCATTATTTGTAATGTAGTTTTGACTCCTGCTGTTACTTTCATTTATAATAATTATAAATTACTGACCATATTATCTATATGGCGATTAAGAATTTCTTCTTAATTCTCACGTTTCATTGTTAGATTATTGCGTGAGAGCAGAGTATATCATCACCCTCGTTTTAACGTTAGGCTACAATTAATGTAGAAATATGCTATACATATTTGTGGTCTGCGTGTGCTATACGTCACCGTATAACAACTTACTCGTTACGGATTCTATATAAAATAAGGATTTATATTTTTATTTTTTACTAATTTATTTGTCAATGTGTCTAATTGATAATTGAAGGAATTATAATCCTTTAAAACCCCATTATTAGAAATATATTCAGCGATCAGTGCTTTACATAAACTTAAATTATTCAATATATCGGATTCCCACAAATATAAAATTTCTATATTATAATATTTTTTTATATATGTGTGTTTTCTCTTATCTCGAATAACATCTTTTTGTTGCATTTTATTCAACTGGTTATAATTATTGTATTTTGAAGGATTGGCATGAAAATAATCTCCCATTACTTCTATAATTAAATTAGAATCAATTAAATAATTATCTACCGAATAGTATTTGTATATTTTTTCATTTTGATATTTAATATCCATATCATTTAACAATGAGTTAATAATAATTTGAGGTTTAGTATTACGTTTGATTTTTCCATCGGCATAACATTTGGTAGTATTAATTCTGCATTGCTCACGTTGTTCATCTGAAAAATGTATTCCTGTATTATATAATTTATTCCCAACGTAATATTTACTTCTAAATTCACTATAACATTTATGATTACAAAAATTATGACTGATTCCTTCAGCATTAACAGCTTTTAATTTGTTTTTAGGAATTAAAATTTCCTTGTGACAATTATCACATTCACATTTTGTTTTAGTATAGACAGATGCCTTTTCTCCAACATAATATTTACTTCTATATTTACTATAACATTCGTGTGTGCAAAAGTTAAAATTGTTTATTTTTAATTTATATGGACTAATTTCAAACTCTTTACCACAATTATCGCATATAACTTTTATTCTAACTTTTTGATTTCTTATGTTATGTAATCCTAATTTATCTTTTAATAAAATTATTATATCATTTAAAGGTCTATCTAAATCTTTGGCTATATCATTTAAGTAACTTGTATGAGAATCGTGTATTTGTTCAATTACATACTTTACATCGTCTTCATTCCAGTCATCAGGAATATTTAATTGATGCTTTTTAAACCATTTACATAATTTACAAGTTTTGCATTTTTCTTTAAATAATTTAATATCCTTTTCTTTGTGGCAACAAATACATTTTTGAGTCACTGTATTCCTTTCCACCTTATTTTATATAGTCTTATCCTCGGAATTATGTATCTCTACGTTTTTTCCGATAAAAGCAGACTTCAACCATATATATTTCTATATATGAGGACTTTTATGTTAATCCAAAACAGAATTTAATTTCTCAATACTGCCACCCAGATCATAGGCGGCATCGGTCGCTATAAGATAGTCATTAGCAGCATCAGAAGTTAAATCACCAGCTGCTTGTGCAAGTATAGAAAGTTCAGACATTTCAGGAGCATTTTGGAAACCAGCTCTATACATTTCCTGCACACCAGTTAAATAGTCACTTGCTTTTTTGCCATACTTGCTTGCTGATTCAAATGATGTTTTGCCAAGTTTAGCGAGAGCCTCATTTGTTAAATCAGAAGTCTTAGAAATCTCAGTTAAAATAGTATCTATTTCTTTAAGTTCTGTGATAGCATTTCTTATATCCATTACGAAAGTAGATACTAAGGAAGTTAAACTCATCCAAGATGAAAATTTCTTTAAGTTAGCCCAAAGGTTTGTAAAAATAGTTCCACCTGTAAGACCCAATGATTTAGCTTCTGCTTTAATATTTCTGAAATTTGCAGCAATTTTTTGAAAATCATCGTTGTTTGCACAATGTGAGAGCTGCAAATACATATCCTCCATCTCTTGAGAAAAGGTTTTCCCATTTGATGTGAGATGATTGCTTTGCATTGCTTTTGCATTGGAATCTTTATATGTATTGATTTCGGCAGTAAGTTTCTTTACACGCTGAGTAAGCAATTCTGCTTGTTGTGCTTGCTTAGACATTGTGTTATCTGCTGAAATGGATGTTTTTAATGTGTTTGCAGATGTAGTTACTTGCTTAAATTGCTTACCTAATTCATTAAATTTGGTAATAACATTTTGAATACCATCAGGCGTAAGGTCTTCTTGTAAGCTACTTTTAAGTGTCTGATATTTAGTTATTAAATCAGTAATTTGCTTTTTTACTTCAACTACCTGTGGATTAGAAGAGTTCTTTAAAAAAGTCGATTGATTCAGAGCATTATTTAATTTTAAAACATTAGAATCAATCTTATCACCATAATTTTTTACTTGATTTTGAAGTGATTTTTCTGCTTTTTCAGCGTTATGATATTGAGCTACCATCTGATTGAGCTTTTGGATCTGAACATCAACATTTGCTTTCATAGATGCAAATGTAGTGTCGTCAGATTGGCTCAGGTTTATAATGGCTTGCTCTACTTTAGCGTATTGAGTTTCAAGTTTCTCAACATTCGCTGTCGATCTAACAGACTTGTTGCTATTTGTATCATTCCATGCAGTACGGATTGCTTCAAGGTCGGCAGTAAGGCTTGTCCTTAAAGCTTTTATCTTATCCTGTGTCTTTTGTGTGGACGTAATAAGTTTTTCAATTCCCGAATTATCCGATGTGCCTTTAGTAAGATAAAATAAATTTCCTTTACCTAATTGTTTCTGCGCTTTTAATTGTTTCTGTGCTTTAGATAATTCTCCAATTTGAAACGTTAAAGTACGCACTTCACCCTGCGTGCTTTTAATATTAACGATCATTTTTTCAAGCTGGTCATTACCTAACTTGTCGCCGTAACTTCCTTGAACAGATACAGTACCCAGTTCAGCAAATTTCTGTTGTACCTTTTCAATAGTTTTATTAGCATCAATCAATCCACTTGTATCTAATACTGGCTTAATTGGCTTCTTAAACTTGTCAGCAAGATTTGTAAGACTATTCGCAACTTGATTTGTCTGTGCCTGAATGTTTTCTAAATCATTTGCAACATTCTTTGTATTAAATCCACTTGTATCAATCTGACCAATATTCAGTTTTAAATTCTTACTAATGGTGGATATCTGAGATTGTATAAGGGACTGTGTTTTATTCAAGTCAAGTCCACCGACAATCTTCACTCTTGCTGAATTATCACTGGCTAAAACCGTATTAAGTTTTTTTATATTCTCTTTAATAATTTCAACGGTTTTACTTATGTCCAAACTCGCCGTTAAAAGCAGACCATCTGTATCTTTAGCCATTAAATAATCACATCCTTTATACTATATTTATTGTTTACACGTTGTATCCATTAGGCTTGTGTACCTGTATTTTTATTCCATAAGGATTACTTGCTTCAAAATCTGCTATTCCATCTTCTATAAAATGCCCAGCTGGACGATAACCAAAATAGGGGATATCCTTAAACCATACGTCCTCTTTTACCTCATAGCCGTAGTTGAGCAGATAAGCAGTATTTACCGTTTCACCGTTGCCGTCCCAACTTTGAATACCATCACCAGACTGATGATATCCACTGTCATCAAAATAAATGTCAAGACTCATAGTTTTACCAGTTACTTTAAGATTTAAAATATCATCGACTTTTAATGAGTTCTGCAAAGCTCCTGTACGCTTATATATCTTAGGCTGATAGCTATTCATATACTCGTCCAGTCTTGCCTGAATACAGTCCCTAAGTCGATTAACTTCTTCGACCATAACCTGGCTATAAGTCTTACCATTTTTGAATTTAAGCTTAGTTACATCAATACTTTTTAATTGTGATTTCAAATCCACATCAATCACCCATCAGCAGTTCAATTACCTTGTCCATATCATTCTCAGCACACTCCTGAGAAATAGAGCTATCAATACAAACGTCAAATCTATCGCCATTCATAATGTTAATACTGATAATGCCAAGAATTGACTTGGCATTTATCTCACGATTTTCCATTATAAAATATACATTTGATTTGATATGTGTAATCTTTGCAACAAAATTCTTAGCAAAACGTGGAGCAATATCCTTGTTTGCCGTAATAGTTCTCTTTGTCGTAAACATATTACTCATCACCCTTACCTATGGAAATATTCCTTACAATTTCCTCATTCTCAGCTACCTCGGTAACAGTCTTAGGCTTCTTAGTAGCCTTCTTCTTACCTTTAATAACACCATTATCCACCATAGCCTTAATAAGACTGTCTGCTGTTACATTGTTTTTAAGTTTGCTCATAGCCTGTGCAATCGTCTTAACATCGTCTGAATTTGTTTCACTATAAGCATTACCGAGAGCATCTACAAAATTAGAAAGCTTAGTAGCAAGATTTGCAATAGCATCATTAGCATCTGCCATAACCATACTTGCTGAGAGAAGCTTAATTCTGCGGTTAAGTTCATTATCAATAGCAGAATTAATCATATCTAATTGTCTTACATTGAGTACCAACTCACTACAATTAAGCTTTTCATACTCATTATCATAAATTTCTGCAATGTCATCAGACTCAAATTCTATCTTACCATAGAACTTTGCTGTACAATACTGAGCGAGAACGTCCTTATATCCCATACCATAAATAAGAGTATTATCTACTACATAATTAATAAACGCCTGCATCTCTGCAAATGTAAGTGTAATCATATCTGTTGCCATATTATTATCTCCTTATTACTTGTTTGAATTTTCTTTAATAAAAGCTTCGCCAATACAAATAGCATCGCAAATATCTTCTTTAAGTTTAAGATTATACTTGTTCAAAACATAATCTTTTGCCTGCTGTTTCAATTCAGCACGTTTCACATTTCGGGATTGTTTAAAAGAGAGTTTACTCCTCCAAAATGTAGGCTTGTACACACTATAGCAAATATTATTCATTACACAAGTGTTTATAATAGCACCCTGTATCTGAGCCAATAGTATTAAAGTTGATACATTTGTTTGTAAACTTACATCTTCAAAAACAACATAATCTACATTATTTTCAACTATCTGATTATGCAACTGTTTTATCATTTCGTGTATTCTTTCATTTGTATCTTTAATTTTCTTTAATTCTATAATGTTATATTGTACAAGCTTATTATCCTCAAAAATAGCAAGTCCACTAACGGCACTTGCTTGGTCTATTGCTATAAACTTAATTATTGCTCACTTCCCATATAACGTAAAAAATAGGGAGACAACCATACTCAACGGTTGTCGATAAATGGTCATCTCCCTATAGTCATTTTAATATCAATTTTACTTAGCGTTTTTATCTTTGGATTTAATTGATGGTACAGTCACTGTTCCTTCTGAAATGATTTTCTTAATAAGTTCTGCCACTTCGGGAAGATATTCTGAAAAATCACTGTCAAACGTAATCCCAACATTCTTGAACTTTTCGGTAGCTTCTTTCGCAGAAATTACTCTGTTTCTCCATTCATCAAGTATCATCACGATTTGGTAATGAAGCCTTGAACAAGCCATGGTTTTCCAAGAATGTAATGGGTCACACTTTTCACAGTATTTATATTCTGTACCACAAATCCAACAATGTCTCTGATTAGGTACGTACATTTCAATACCTCTTACTTCTAACTTATGAAATTACTCTTCTGCTGTAGGTGTAGCAGAAGGCACAACAACGTCATAGAATTCCTTGTCTGTGCCACAATAATCAACAGCACAATTAAATTCCATAGGAATTGTTGTCTCAAGGTCGATATCGGTTTCGTAAGAAGATGTAAGTTTTGCCGTAGGGAATCTATAATAGGCGTAAACTCTTGTGTTCTGGTCACAAATATCAAAACCTGCCACCTGTACATAAAGCTTACCAGCAGTAGGGAATTTATCACCAGAAGCAACAACTCTTACTGCCTGAGTAGCATCATACTCATAAACAATAAGAACCTGATCTCCCTCAGAAAGATCACCAGATGCAAAAGCAACAGTTTTACTTGCGGAAGTATATGTAAATACACCTGCAGAAGTTGCAGAACCCTGCTTGAAAATTCTCTTAGGAGAACCATTCTTGGTAAGAGTTGTTACGCTTACACTATACTTAGTACCTACTGCCTTGACTGGATACTTGAGGACAATGGATTCCTTATTTGAAGTTGTAATTGTAACCTCTTCAAAAGCAGGAGTTGTAATCTTTGAAATTGTTGTTGCAACTTCCTTTTCAGTTCCGTTAAGAGCTGCAAGAATATTAAGGTCATAAACAGCAACATTAAAAGAAGCTGTGCAAGTCTTACCCTTTGTAACGGTCGCAATCGTGTTACCAGCTGCATCCTGCTTTGTCTGTTCCTCACCATTTACCTTAACCTTAAAATCCTGAACCTGATTTGTATACCAAGCTGTAGTATCATCAGAGTTCATAAAGATAGCCTTTGTGGGTCTTTCAATGACAAAAGCATTAATATCAAAATTAGTAGCCATATCTTTTCCTTCCTTTCATTTATTTAAATAATTTTATAAAAAAGAAAAGGACGAGAATTACAGTTTTCTCATCCAATCCATTTCCTTTTTTAATGAGGGATTACTCTTTAAATCCAAACAACCACTATACAATCCTCGATAAAGATTATCTGCGTTCTTAATAGCTGAAATCCTGTTGACAGAATCCCAAAAAGCATAAATATTCATACCAAAAACCGTCTTTTCATTATGTTTAAAGCCTGCACTATTTACCATAGAAGACACAATAGGCATTAAAGCTGAACCAGTAGGTTTGAACATTGCTTTTCTTTTTCTTGATTCTAACTGATTTCTTGCGTCTTCTATCGCCATTTGTTTCTGTATCGGGTCATCCTTTACTTTTGTGATTTTAGGTATCGGAACATTATTAATTGCTCTCATATTTGCAAGCATTAAATTATAAATACCCTCGTTAATAATCACTCCATCTGAATTTTCCAAATATGGAATCTCATCGTCTGTTGTTTTAGGTTCAAATTTAAAAAAATCTATATTATTATCAAACAACAGTTCTGAGCCTTTAGGCATAATTCGTGTTAATAACATAAACAATTCAAAATTCGATATATTGTTAAAATCAATCCCTATATCAGTGAGAAATACTATCATATTTTCGTCCATAGGAGTAGCTGTAAATGTTTGTACAAAACTAAAATAATTATTATCCCCAAATTCACAAATTTGACCGAGAGTCGGTACTTTCATAATGATTTTATTTGTAATTTGGATAGGTAATCCATTATATAATTTAAGTTCATCAACCACATAAATCATATTCAATTATTCCTATCGCACAAATTATCATTAATATCTACGCCCTTAAATACTAACTGACGATATCTGTATTTAGTGTTCAGATTGCCTGCTATATTAGTTTCAAGTTCAAGCTTACCAACACCAAAGTCTAATGCACCATTGTACTTAGTATCAATTAACTCGGAAAGATAATCAATTCTTGTAGCTGATATACCAGCCATATTCAAATTCATATCATCTTGATGTGCAAGAATCGTAAAGGTTATAGTAGGGTAGGCATATAATTTACTCCAAGTATGAGTGCGAATATCTATTTCAACACAAACATATGTAGTAACCTTGTCAATAGTATCAGGTATGTAATAATGAGGAAATAGTCTATGATAAATTAAATCTTCTCGTTCTTCCTCGGTAGTTCCAAGAACTTCAAGAAAAGTTTCATCATTCTGCAATTCTGAAAGAATACGATTCTTCCATTGACGTAAACAAGAACTATTCAATATTACACACCTCCTACTATATCAATAAGCAACTCACCAATATTGCCACTAGTATCAGTACACTTTAACTTAATACTTGAACCTATAAGCAACTCGTTATTAGAACATTTAATTTTACATTTATTATCAGTTACCGTCATTGTGATATATTTATTTTGTTCAGCTACAGTTATAAGTTCCCAAGTGACAGTTTCAGTAGTATTAGCCGTAAATGTTTTAGCAGAACCGCCAACTCGAATTATTGGATCGCCAGTATATGTAATTTCAATGGGCTGACTTACTTTAGGCTTAAAATAATCACAAAGCCAATTTTCTATTGAATCTGTATCGGGGTTATACTCGTCTTCCGTTATGGTAAGATGTAATAATCCCTTATCATAATTCAAAGCAGTAGTATCATTCTGTGTAAGCTTGAATACCGTAGGGTGTTTAATGTTTCTATCACTGAAGAAACGTTTGTCATGATCTAAAGCAATAGTGTTTTTATCAGCCATAATAGTAATCATATGCTGTGTGCTTCCTAAAGTCATAATCTTATCACTTTGAACACCAGAATTATACTGTGTACTGTTAATATCAAACACGGGATACTCGAATATCTTTCCACTATCATCTTGCCATTTCAAAAAGTTATTGCAACGAGTAAGTTTACCATCATAATATAAATTACTTTTGCACATTACTTCTGTACAAATCCAATAAACCTTATTATCTTCATCATAAAAAGTATCGCCGTGTTTAACAGGAGCAGTAATAAGACTGGTAAAATCTTTCTGATAGCCTGCAACATTACTTCTTGACTGTTTATTTATATTTAAATCAATACTTTCACCTGTAATAAAATTAGTGAACGTTTCAACATCTAATGTCTTATAAAAATCACGCTTTAGACGTTTATAGATAGTATTGACTTCCATATCTTTTCTTTTTTTACAGCCTGTTGCATTATGAATAGCACGGTAATAATCTGTATCTTTAATCAAATTATCACCTTAACTTTCATAATTATCATATTCTATTGATTTTCTTTTATTAGTAAGTCTATCTCTTGCTGCATAATTACTTATTAGCACATCCGTCTTGCTTTTATACCAATCAAGTAAACTTTCAAAAGTTTTTCTATCATTTGCTGGTGAAAATAACGATTTTATATCTGTGGCAGATAAACTATTTATAATTGGTTTAAGATTGGATATATCTCTTTCAAGATAAATTGAATACATAATTCTTGTTATGATTTCAATTTCTCTTGATGTGACTACAAAATTAAAACAACCATTTTCAACATCAACATCAAAGAAATCAACAGCTGGTGTGCATTTTAATGTAAAAATATCAACTGCTTCATTTAAATAAGATTTTGCTCTTTCCTGTGCAATCTCCATTGATTCCTCAGATGTATGGTCATAATAATCAAAAAAGTCCACGTCTTTTTCAATTTTATCAAAAAATCGGGAATAAAATTTTTCAAAAGAAGTTGTTGACATTTTCAACACCTACTTTACTTGTTCTTTGTAGAAGGTCTTCCTGCCTTCTTTACTTCAGGAACATCTGTCTCAACCTTGTTAGTTTTTAAGGAAGCAATCATTTTTTGCATTTCAGCAAGCTGCTCCATAAGCATAGTATTTTGCTCTTTAATAGCATTGATTTCATCGTTTGAAACTGTCTTTTCAGGAACGTCCTTTGGTTTAAGAACTATCTGAGACTTATAAATACCACGTTTAAATTCCTGCTCACGAGTCTCCATAATTTTAATAACCCTATTTGAAATATCATTATCTGTATTTTCTTTAAGAGATACAAAAATTGTTTTTATTCTGTCAAAAATGGAAACATTAGTAATATCAATAATCTTCTGTAATCCTTCAATAGTTGGATTGAGAAGAATTTCTCTTATTTCATTATTAGTTAGAATATCCTCCCAATTAGCAATATTAAGAGCTTTATATATTTCCTCCTTGTCATTATCATCAAATCGTACTAAACCCGTTCTAAAGCAATCACTTATACCATTGATATAATTAATTTCTGCAAAAGAAAGATAATCAACAGAAGGCACTCCATCTATAGCAGGAGGAAGTATATGTGTCGAAACATTTGTAGGAATACAGATATTACTTTCGTTATAATTAAATATAGGAATAGATACGTTTTCTTTTATCGACATATTTTTGAATTTTCCTTTCAATATACAACAAAGGCGGTTAAATAAATTAACCGCCCATATGTACTTTATTAAATTAAATTAAGTAGTAAATGTAATCTTTGCAACATTCTCGGGGTTTGTAATCTTAATACCGTACTCATAACCTGTAAACTTGAGAGATACTCTTTCCTTGTTATTATCAAGTGTCTCGTAAACTCTAAGCTCACCACGGTCACAAATATTTCCTACCTTGCCAGCTATACCAAAAATACGCTTATCGGGAACAAGAAGTTCACCGTCAGCAGCCTTTCTTGCTCCCGAGAAACCACCGATAAGACAACCGCCATATTCCTTAACGAGACCGTATCTGTTATAGTCGTCCTTCATCTTATCAGACATATAAGATGTATAACCAGACATATTTGCAATAGCCTGTGCGTACTTATTAAGACCAAACATAATACCCTCATCACCGTCAGCAAGATGATCGAGAACGTAAAGAGAGAGCTTATCAAGTATAGCCTTAGTAAGAGCTGATTCACCGCCAGTTACGGCAAATACCTGATTGCCACCTGCAATAGCTGTGTCAAGTGCAGAGAAAATATCCTTAATCTTCTTATTGTCAAGAGCTTCCTTTGCAAATACAGCCATATTAGCAATATTCTTAAAACCACCACGGCGAAGCTGTGCATAAGAAATCTCAGTCTCAACCTGTGCGTGCTTCCAAGTAGGGGTAAGAGCAGATGTATCAATGTAAGATTTAAATACATTACCACCCTTTGCAGCATCATAAGCTACAAGTGTATTCTTGGGTGTCTTGTTAATAATATAATCATCAAACTCACCAATAGAATCCGAATCAAACATCTTTTCAATAAGAGCATCAGGCTTGGAATATACAGGGTCAGTAATTGTCTTGATAATAAACTCTGCAATCTCGTTGTCAGAATCCTTACCCTTAGTACCAATTTCCTTTGCCCAAGCATCAACTACCTGAGAAATCTCATTCTCTTCGGCAGTAAGAGAAGCACCTCTATTTACCTTTTCAGCCCAGTCATACATCTGACCGTTCTTTTCCATAATTTCAGCAATTTCAATCTTAGTAGACATAATTATTTAGCTCCTTTCATTATAAACTTCCAATTAGGAATTTGCTCCCCAATCAACAACCTCAATGGCAATGCCAGCGTGTGTACCAGCGTCCTTAACATCGGTAGAAAATACCTTGAGATTAGATTTAACAGTAGAAGTAGTAGCCTTTTCAAACTTACCATCTACACCAACCATAAGATAATCACCAACTGCAAGACCTGAATCAATCTGGTCAGTCCAATAAATCTCACCAATAATAGGCTTTACAAGGACAACTGCTTCACCATCCTTAATTGTTTCAAGCTGATAATCAGAAATCTCACCCTTGAGAGAATCAAGACCTGTAGGAATAATCTCCTTAGTTACGAAAAATACTTCTGTCGCAGTAGCAGTCTCAGGAAACTTTGCTTCAAGACCAGTGGTCTTAACAACGCCCATACCAATAACCATATCTTCGCCAGCAGAGTGCATAGCATCTGCATTCTTAGCGTTAATGTCTTCAAGAACTCTAAACATAATAAATCCTCACTTTCTTACTTTCCTAAAAATTTCTTCATTACAGACTTATAATCAGATGTGTCAACAGCATCATCACAAGTAAGACTTGCAATTTCAGTAGTCTTTGTTTCAGCTACCTCAGATGTGTTAACTGTATCATTCTTCTGTGCCATAAGTCTATCAACAATAATTGCCTTAATACCATTCTCATCAACAGCATCAATGAGTTTCTTAATTTCCTCAGAAGTCTCAACTTCATCCAATGTGATATATCCAGACTTAACAGCGTACTTCTTGAGATTTTCCTGCTTTTCAGCCAGTTCTTTTTCTGCCTTTTCAAGTTCAGCCTTTTCAAACATTTCCTTATACTTAGCAAGGCTTTCTACTTCAGCTTTAAGAGAAGTTATCTTTTCATTTGCCTTAATAATTACATCGTTCTTTTCTGAAATTTCAGAATTGATATTTGCAACACTAACAGCAAGTCTGACCTTTTCAGGTTCACTTATTGTAACATCATCGCCATTAACAGCATAAGTAAACTTCATGTACTCAAGTTCACTTTCTCTTCCATCATATTCCACAAGAACATAATTTTCGGCAGGAAACATAAATGCAACCCAACAATAACGAAGTTTGTCTCGACAAAGTTTCTCAATTTTACATCTAATATCTCTATCTGTAAGAGCAGAAACTTCAACTGTCTCAGAATTTTCAATATTAGTTTCCTTGTTTTCAGTGTTAACCTCTGTTTCAGATGTTTCAGTAACTTCATTTGTAATTGTATTTACATTTTCAGTTTCAGATGTAGCTATAGATTCGTTTTCTTTAATATCCAAAGTTTTATCCTCCTTTGTTTCAGAATTTTCTATATTAAAGTCATTAGCAATAGCTTCTGACAGTAATAACTCTGGGTCATCTGTGCTTGCTACACAAAGAGTAGTAGCACACTCTCCATATGCAGGGTTTGATGTAGAACCCAAAAGTGCATCAGCCTCAAAAACGTAGTCCTTTAAAATTTTTACATTATCTGTGTATTCTACTTTCTCAGAAAGGATTTCCCATGAGGAATGTAATTTACCTTCTGCAAAAAGTCTTTTAATTGCAGAACATACATTTTTATTTCTTGTCCAAATTCTACTTGTAGCAAATAAACAAGGCGTTTCAACAGCGTTATCATTGATGCTCACAGTGTCTTTTTTAATTTCAACAGATACATTAACACCAATAGGAACTGTACCAAATGTAACATTTCCCTTACTATCAACAGAACATTCATGTCCACCTAAATCGTCTTTGTTTTGAAATTTCTTATACTTTGCTACAACAGGTTGCATTAAAAGAGTCTGTGCTCTTTCTTCTGCCGTATCACTGTTGAGCTGAACTCCGTTTAAATTGGGATAATCGTAATAGCAAAGCCTTCTTGTAAGTTCTATATAAGTTTTATGTTCTGAAAGTTCTATAACATTAGAGGACATCTCATAATTATTCACTATTTTCACCACCCTTCATTCCAAAATCATATATTCCTATCGAAGAGCAATCTTCTTTAGGTAAAATAAAAGGAGTGATGATAATATCACCACTCTCATTTATTTGTATATAGAGTTTTTCACCACAACAAGGGCATTCAAATTCTTTCGTTTTTATTATACTGTTCATCATATTGTTGTTTACCTACTGTATCTACATTATCGCTTTTAGGTCTACCACCTTTGTCATCAACATCTTGTGGTAAAACATCGCCCTTACCAGATGATGTAAATGCAGTAGAACGGGGGAAGAAAATATCGTGGAGCTTTTCATTGTTCTCATTTTCTCTCTTAGCTTTTTCGTCATTGATATCAAGTCCAAGAATAGAGAGTGCTGTTTCCATAGAACAGTTAAAATTGCAATAAAGAAGTTTTGCTAAATCTTGCTTAACGTCCATTTCAAGAAGCTCACTATCAAGAATACTAATAGTAGGAGCAAATTCAGCACTATATCCAGCTTTAACAAGAATATTTCTATACCATTTTTCAATAATAAATTCAAGTTGCTCTGTAATACAATTAATAGTTTTCATAAGCTGGTCTAATGAAATACTTGCAACACTTGCACCTGTTCCATCACTATTCATAAGAAATGATATACCCAATGTAGATAATTCACGATTAACATAATTTGTTACAGTATCACTATCCGTATTTGATGTGTTTGGTTCAACGTATTTGATATCCTTAACATAAGCAGGTGTTGTTACAAGAACAGTTTTTTGCTTAAATGCTTTCATAAGGTTATCGTGTGCAAATGCCTGTTCCTCATAAGAATCTCGATCAGCATTCTCTCCAAGAAGCTTTTCATTAAGTAACTGGACAATAAATTTCTTTGCTTTAGCTTTTGCATTTACCCTATCAGTATCGTCAAATTGCTCCAGCATAAGAGCAGGATATAAAGCTCTGAAAATAGGTGTAATACCATATCGTCTGTTCTGATTATTGAGTCTCATATCTCCAGACCATTTACAATCAAGTTTTGCATACGGGTCTTTGTCAATAAAAGCTTTATAAACTTCTGGAGGATAATTTGCTTTAATTTCTGCTTCAATCTTTTCAAAAAACAAAGCTTTATTATTCTTTGTCTTTTTAATAGTCTTTCTAAGACGGGATTGAAGCTCTTTCATATTTATGAGAATTTGAGGTTCGCCATTTACATCATAATCAGACACTTCTACTACTCCAAGTGGATACCAAGATACATTATAATGCCCGTTACTCATAATACGACAGTATATAATATAATTGCCCTCTATAAAAGCTGTAGGTACAGAATTTTTAATAAGTCTTCTTAGATTGATTTCATCATTAAAAGATGATATTATCTCTTTACACTCATTAAGTTGCGAAAGCTTATTTTTATCCGATATAAAATCTTTATATGATAACCTGTATTCAGAATTGACATTGGTATCAATAACTTCTGCAACTTTACCTATTATCCAGTCTTTATTAACATAAATGCGTACAATTTCATTTATTTTCTTGACCTTGTTTAAATCATTTTGTGGATTTACAGCGAGTCCATCAAGGACTTCTTTGTTTATAATAGGTGTACCTGATGCCAAATCATTAAGATAAGCAGAATACATTTTATTTTCAGCATCATAATTTCGCATTGCTGTTTCGAGCCATTGTTTACCCATTTCAGAGGTAGTAAGAATTACTATATTATCTTCTGGCTTTTCTGATGCTATTATTACATCAAAATTTTCTTCTTTTTCTGATTTATTCAATTACATTTTCACCTACTTTCCTTTAGAAGTCTATTGCTGATACACAAGAGGGGAGAGACGAGAGAGAACGTTTGGTTTTAGGTTTTTGTAGTAAATCTTCACGTCTTAATTTTGCTAAAGCATATGCTCCCATTGCCAAAGTATAAGCCTTATCATCGTGCATTGTATTTTTTTTGTCTTTGGCTAATTCATACTGAACACCCCCATTAGGTGTATCATATCTACACATATATGATGTTTCCACTTTTAACAAATTAATATTTGTTAAAGCAAGTTTCTCATCAAATGATAATTCATATTTTTCAAATTCACCATTTTTCTTATCAAGCATAATATGGTCTTTATTATCATAATCAGTAAACTTAATAAGATTAAGATTAGCCATTTTCTGCAACGCATCATAAATAACCTTTTTATATCCTTGTGGGTCAATCAAATAAACAATAGGCATAGCATTAGTATATGTCTTTCTTGCTGTTTCATATTGCTTATGTTTTGGATCAATAATACCACGGTGTTTAATACCATTCTTGTCAGTCCAGCCTTCCATAAGCTGATCGGCAACAGCACTAATACCACCACCGCCAGAACCTGCGTCAATATAAAACTCTATATTTTCCCACTCAGCAGCTCTCTCGCCGTTATATTTAATCATAAGTTCTTTAATTATCTCTAACTGTTGTGGCATTGGTAAAGGAGTTTTGTTTTTTGAATTTATATCAACCATTGATACCACATTTTCAAGCTGTAACCAATATCCAAATTCCTTGTTATCCATAACTTGAAATATAGATAATACTGAACCATCAAAATTTCGGGCAGGGTCATAACAAAATATAAACTTTTTCTTACCTGTGTCATTAAACAGTAGAGGAGGTCTTACATCTGAGTTACGAATAAGTACGTCCATTTTGACAACGGCATTTTGTCCACCATCTTTACGAAACTTATTAAAAAGTTCTCTATCCGCAAGCTCGGGGTCTTCGTCTACCGCCTTATCAATTTGAGCTTGTGTAAGATGTGATTTGATTTTTTCACCATCAACAGTAGAAAAATTAACTACTGTGTTAGCATTTATATCACAAACAAAATAGTTTCTATCGCCTAAGAACATCTTTTTTGCAAAAGAAACATACTTCTCATAAAAAGGAAAAGTTACATCACCAGCACTCGAAGCATAAAGTAACTGCAATGGCATTTGAATAGGCTCAAAATAGTGTACTTTCTCAACGCCAAGCCCAAAACTTGCATCAACATCAGCAAAGTGTTCCGTAGCAGCCATTGCTTCTCGTGTCTGCCAACTGGTTTCATCGTAGTAAACGCTTCCTCTTTTACCTCTTAGGGCATTAAGATTTGTCGAAAGGGTAAGCAGACTCGAATTATTATACAACTTGAAGAAATGACCTGCTGGATTATGTAGAAAACCTGTTTCGCTATTAGCCGATTTCTCAACTTCAGCTAAAAATATATCAGTAACCGTTTTAAAAGATGGTATTCTTTGTAATGCCAGATCTTCGATCTTTTTAAAACAGTCGATAGATTGGCTAAGTGAATTAGTTGAGACGAAAACATTATAATTTGGAATTAACAACATTTTAGTCTGTAAATAAACCGCTGCAAGTGTTGTTTTACCAGTACCTCTGGAACATAGCCATAAAGCAAATGGTTTGTCCCAAGACTCCATAAAACACCATTTTTGATAATCAATGAGCTTAATTCCGAAAAATTCTTCGGCGAAGTGAACTGGGTCTTTTCTTCCCCAATTTATAATTTTTTCAAATTTCGCATACTCTTCAATTTTTCTTTGACTAAACTCTTGGTCGGTAGTAGGTATATAAATCTCCATTTATTCACCTACTTTTCTTTTTCTTGTTTTCCAAATCAATAATTTTATTCTTTAGCATTCTGTTTTCTTCAGACAATTCATCAGATTCAGATTGTAATTTACCAATTAACCCACGTTGTTCTTTCAGCATTTCAGCATAATCATTAGCATCTAATGTAAGCTGTTCCATAATGCTTTGATTACTTAAATCTGCTATCTGCTTCATACATTCAGAAGTACGAATATCAAACATATTTACTTTTATCGCTTCATATCCATCAGCAGTCATATCTTTCATCTTTTGTGAAAGAGTGTGTTTTCCTGCACCTTTTTCATCATTGTAAGCAGATGAGAGTTTGTTGTCTTCTGCCAATTTTGAAATACTATCTTGTAGCTGTTTCTTGGTTGCCGATAATTCCTTCAAACGTTTTTCATCAGGCGTAGGAGCAAGAAGTTCTCTGTTTATCATTTCATCAAGTTTTCTAACCTGTAATTGATTTTGAGTAATCTGAATTACGCACTGAATTTTATGACCATCATCCCTTATGCCATCAACATCACAATAACCAGCAAGAATATTAAAACAATATCTTCTATCCGAATCAGTTAAATTACATTCATCAAAAGGGTCATAACCAACAACAGAAATAGCATAATTCATATTCTGTTTGTCCTTTTTACTCCATTTTGATTCAACTTCGTCTTTTACTTCACGTTCAGTTTTTAATAATTCACCATCGGTAATACAGTTTGAGAAGTTTTTATACTGATGCTGTCTCATTTGTAACTGCCTAAGATACAATCCAACATTAAAAAAAGAGTTATTGTTTATAATGCTTTGATATAACATCCCATAAAAGGGAACGTCCAATAAAGCACAGCAAATAATTAAAGCTGTCTTTTCACCATATCTGGGTGTATATTCATCCATCAATGCTTGAACACAATCTTTACAGAACAATACTTTTTTGTCGGTATCATTCCAAACCTTGCTCCATTTACTTGTAAAAAACTCAGTTTCACTTTTGCTTTTACCGCAACAATGACATACAAATTTTGTCTTTTCGACAGGTGGTAGGACTGCCGTTTTAGGTTTTCGGGGCATTATCCCACCTCCAGTTCTTTATTATTTATTTTCATTGCCATTATCTTTTTTGGGTCATCTTCCATTCCTAACACGGAACATCAGACGCAATAAAAGCACCATTTTGTGATGAATGGTGCTTTCTCGGTTTTTAGACGGTTTCCGTAACCCCTATATAAAACTGCTTTAGGTGCAGTAACCTTTACGGTTTTTAGTAGTATCCTTCTACAATGGAATAGGTTTATAGTCTCTATTCCGACATTTTGTTTTGTATTGTGTGGGGTAAACCACTATGTCTTTTAAGGTGTCTGCTGTGAGACGATGTTATTTTATATCAGAAGTCAAATCTATCTTTATTCTGACTTATCTTTTTCTTATCAACTCTAATATAAAATTTTCTTGTAACATCTGTTCCTGTATGATTAAGAAGTGCTGACACATCTTCAAGAGACATTCCAGCATTTTTATATAGCGTAGCCCCGCTGTGTCTATAATCATGTGGATGTAGTGTTGGAACACCAAACATTTTACCAATGGTATGACACCATTCGGTTAATGTACTGTTTGCAGTCTTATCATACTTACCATCTACAAAAGAAACAAATACATATCCATTATCATCAATGTTGTTTTCTTTGCGATAAGCCATAAGATTTTCAAGTAAGCCTTTAACTTCTTCAGAAAAATACAAAGTTACAATATAACCTTCTTTTTCAAGAACATCATTTACGGTTCTTTCGTTAAAATCAATCTGTTCCCAACGAGTATTGCATACGGCATTGACTCTTGCCATTGTAGACAAAGAAAATAGAGCATAACATTGATACTGCAATGCTCTATGCTTTCTGTTATTTGTTTCAGCATTATCAACTAAAGATTGTAAAATTTCTCTCATCTGCTGAACTTGTTCAAGAGTTAAAAATGTCTGAGTTATAACATCTGTATCTTTCTTAGGTCTGTCTAAAAACTCAGTGGGATTTTCAGCTATAAGTTTCTTTTTACGGAGATATTTATAAAATGCAGAAATGGAAGCCATTCTACGTTTCATACGTCTTGAATTATTGCCCTGTGTCTTACAGAAATAAAGAAATTCAGTAATATCATCTTCTGTTAATTCAGTAACAGACTGATTTCCTTGATTTTTATAAATATAAATCCACCAATGTTCTAAGTCATTTTTATAACCAGCAATAGTCTTTTCTGATAATTCTCTAAGAGACATATCTATCTTATATTTATTCCAAAGTTTTATTGTTTCAGGATTTATTTCACTGAGTATCTTTTTATCATAAACACGAATCTTTTTACTCATTTCAGCCATTATTAACATCTCCTCTCTGATTATAATTAATTGTATTAAATAGCAGTAAATGTAATAAACTTTTTCGACTGGTTAATCATTCCAATTTATCTTTTTATTATAGTATCTGTTTTAAGCCATTACCCTAAAACAAACATATATTTATAAGACTTAAAAATTGTCAGCTTAATCCCTACAACTATATTTAAAAACCTAAAAATGTCTATTTTGTAATATCTCAATAAATTATCTGCAGATTTTTCTACATTACTAATTTGTGAAAACTATTGTAATTATTATACAAAAGTGATATGCTATAAATAACTTAATTACTAATAACTTGTATATAAACAATCACGATTTTTATACGATATAAAAACTTAAGATTTATTACATTGAAAGGATGAAATATTTATGTCAGTTAAAGATGGCTTAGAAGTGGCAGAAAAAGCACTTAATGTTGCAAAAGAAGGAAGTGGTTTCATTGATAAACTTTTATCTGCTAGTCCAACATATAGAGCCAATAAATTGTTACTTGATGAAATAGAGCATGATCCAAACACGAATCCTATGGAAAAGTATGTCATAATGCGTAATTTGAACAAAATTAAAAAGGAGATTATGAACAATGCAAATATTTATAATATTGCAAATTCAATGCTTGGTGGTAAAGGAAAATCGTTAGAAAAATTACTTCCAACAGTTGATGACGAATGGCTTGGAATGTATGATGATATATCTAAAAATGTATCTAACCAAGATATGCAAACTGTTTGGGCAAAAATTCTTGCATCGAAATGTGAAGATGAAAATTCGATTAGTAAAAAGCTCCTTCAAGTCCTTCAAGTTATGAACTCAAAAGATGCTGAATATTTTTCGTACTTATGTTCACACTCAGTAATGTGTTTTAATCCTGCAGATAAGGAATATTCTCCTATTTTTTGTATCCAGATGTTACAAAAGATGAGTTGGAAGTTTATGATGATAAATATATCAATTATGAATACTTAACAAATTGTTCGAGCTTAGGATTGATAAATTACAATTCCTCGGTAGGCACCATATTATATAAAAAAGCAGATTTATTAATAATGAATTATTATGGTAAAAAAATTAATATCGTTTCAAGTGATGGGGAAATACGTATTGGTGTAGTTACATATACTTCTTGTGGCGAAGAACTTGTTAAAATACTTCATGAAGGTATGTCAGATAAAAAAGACCCTTTATTAATCTCTAAAATATCAGAATACTATAAGAAAAATGGTTATCATGTTGAGGAGTAATTTTTATTTAAAGAGACTATCAACATATTTGGAAGTCAGATGTTCCTCTATAAAACTGTCAAATCCCTTTTTTGTTCTTATTTGATACATATAGCTTATTTTTTGTATAGTATTCCACTCATCGTTTTTTAAAATGAGTTCTCTTGCCAAACGGTAACATTCAGTTTTATGATTGAGTATTCCTCCGATACCGTGTGATATTCTAATAATAGGCTCTTTTAGAGCTGAAAAGGGTATAAGGATTATTATCGTAAACCCCAACCATATCCAAAAACTACTAAAAATATATTGTAAAACTTCAAGCATTATAACTATCCTTTCAGTATTGTTTATTCGTGATTATCTCAAGCATTTATCATATATCTCGTTTTGTACACCAACACAGAACGGGATATTTTTATTTGTTTTCAGTAAGAAAAACAATTCCCACAATTATGCCTGCAATACGACCTTCGCCGTACCTCCATTATCTTCTTCAATATTCAGCCACCAAGACGATAAGGCTGAACTATAGGTAGCGACCCTATAGCTTCTTACCGTAGATTACTCTCAAAGCTTGTGTGTAATTGGTTATACACAAATTTCACCAGTCATTCAGCATTTGAAATTTTCTTTAAAATCATTACAAGAAAAGATTTATTCCCAATACTGTTATATGGCTACTTTTACCAGCGACTTACCTTATAGTCTGATTTCTCAGACATCAAAACAGACTGTGTTAGTTTGGATTACCTTAAGGACTTTGCGATTCCACTCGTTAGTATAAGGCTTATTCTCCACAGGAGTGTCTATTACCACAGCGATAAGTTCCGTGCCTTTTGAAGCGATAACTCTTAGCACCACGACTAAATTTGAGGATTTTCCTCTCATCTTGCATACTTTCATAATACAAAGTTGACTTGCTTATAAAACTATCATTCCATAAACATTCATTATAATCGTGTCCCGAAAGGCTGACAACCGTTTTCATCGGGGTTATTGCAAACATAATTCTGATAATTATTTTCTCAGAATCATTATGGTAGGGTAGAGTTTAACGTCATTCCACCCTCGACTGGACGTACCGTTTATTAAAAGAGTGTCAGTATCACTTCATATTCGATTTAGTCATTTTGATACACATATCTACTTTGACCGTAGTTGTCCACAGACAGAACTACTAACAGCAGATTATCGAGAACTGCCTACTTGGTGTAAACACAAACGTATTAAATCTGTGTTTACATATAACATACTTATAAACGCCCATTCTGATAAATCAGAATCCAATTACTTCAGTATGTCTATTCTATTCGTACTATCTCGAATGGATAATCTTAATAGGTTTATTGCACACGTTAGAATAAAGTTTTTACAAGGCATCATATCCATTTACTCTTATCCTTGTCATCAGACGAATAGTGTTGGTCAAACACTTTGTCAACTATTGTTAATACAAATGCTCATAGCTATGTATAACGCCAAAAACTATAATCATCATAATTTGAGGCATCTGATTAAATTTGACCATAATATAATCGTACACTCACGATGGTTATTACAAAAACCTTCATTGACAGTGATTTTTACTATTGGGTGCGAGCTTACGACTTGAACGTAAATCTAAGGTTTATGAGACCCTAATCCTACCATTAGACCAACTCGCCATAAAAGAGTTTTGTCATATCACTTGGATAACTCTAAACCAAGCCCACCAATCACACATTATAAAATGTGACCGCTTCGCTGATATGCCTACTAAGCGATATAAAAACCTGACATATTATTTATAGACGTAATTATAAACGTCTGCCCCAGACGTCCAATAAGGTTGGTTGACTTCTTGTAAGGCATAAATAAAAAAGACAGTGAGTTACTATTGCAACCCACCGTCTTAACATTTAATTATTCTTCGATAGAGAAAACAGTTCCAAGACCATCAAGATAATTATACATATTCGTGCTAATATCAGAAGCTACATAATAAAAATCGGCTTCACCGCCAAGATATCTCTTTGTTTCATCATTCCAAGCCTTCTCGACCCAAAGTTCAGGAATATTATCGTGCCAAATGACATCAATATAATATTCACCGCCATAATCGTAAAAATCATAGTCAAGAAGCTGAATATCAATGTCGTCAATATTCATCATTGCCTTTATAATCGGCTTCACAATATCTCCCTGTACTACTACAGACACGTTTAGCTTGCGTTTGACATCATTAATAATATCACCAATCAGCATTTCCGTTGTAAGATATGTATTATGAGACTTTACCTTTAACATAAAATCACCTCAAATATTACTTACTTTCAGCAACTGTATCCTTGAACATCTTACCTGCCTTAAAAGCAGGTACATTCTTCTCTGCTATCTCAATAGGCTTTCCTGTAGAGGGATTTACGCCTGTTCTTGCGGCTCTCTTGTGCTTTTCAAAAGAACCAAAGCCAACGAAATTGACCTTCTCGCCAGCTGCAACACTATCAACAATAGTGTCAAGAATCACTGTAAGTACCTCATCAATCTGTGCCTTAGAAAGCTCTGAGTTCTCTCTAACCTTTGTAATAAATTCAGCCTTTGTCATATATTTTAATTTCCTTTCAATATCAATTAATTTAACTTAATATCATAGTTGCATACAAGACCATTTTTATCGATAACGGACAGCACCGTCTCAGGACGTGTGTTATATCTATTATCAATAGCATAGTTATCTACACCAGACCAACAACCTGCTGAAATGACTTTTGTATTATAAACAGTTTCCATACTATTCTTGTGACGATGACCCATATAAATAAGTTTGGGGCAAATACCATACTGCATTGTGAGATTTTGAACTACATTATTTGACGTATCTTTATCTCCGTGTACAGCATAAATAGTATTATTTCTTACAGAAAACATAGCAATACTTTCATCAATATTGTTTTTATGAAAATGAATATTGCTTATATTCTGTAAAACAGCACTCAAATAGGGGACGAGCAGATTATCTACGTTTTCACCCTTTAAACTACTTTCCTTCTTAGGTGTGACCCGACTGTGATTTCCCGGCATAACAAGCACTTCAACATTGTTGAAATGTTTAGAAAACTCAGTTAGGAGGTCACTAAGATACTGTGTCACAGTAAGAAACTGCTCAATTATATTTTCATTATTTTCACATCTTAAATTCTCGTGAATAAGACCACTTATTACTTCTGAAATAAGCACAGTAATATTTTCAGACTGATGCCTGTTCTGTATTTCTATAACCTTGCTAATACAAGTAACAAATCTATCAGCCAAAATATTAGAATTAAAATGGTTTAAATAATGATTTATTTCAATTCCACAATGTAGATCAGAAACTACAAGAACCATGTCTGTATCAGATTTATAAGACGGAGGAGTAGTGTAATTTAATGACTTAGGAGCGTAATCAGATAACATACGCTTTACCATATCAATATACGATTCTTTTCTTGCTTCCTCTCTTATAATGCGATTATATTCATTACGTTCATCACGAAACTTAATACGTTCTTTTTCAAGTTCTTTTCTCTGTTCCTTAATTTCTTCAAGTAAAGAACTTTCAGTTGTTCCTAAATCAGCCAGACGAAACTTATCATAATTCTGAAATCTATTTCTATATGTATTAGGACGATAATTTGCACCGAGTAGACTATTCAGAATTTCACAAACATCTTCCCAACTACCAATAATATCTTTATCTCGACAAATTCTCAGAATTAAAGCATCATCTGTTTCGCCATCAAATCTTTTATATTCAATCATTTATACCTCTTATTACAGTTTCTCACCATAAGAAACTGAAATCTTAACATCGGGCTTGCCTACAAAATCCTTAATAAAGTCAGCAAGTACAACAGGTTCTTCCATATCTTCTACCTCGATAGTAATTATACCGTCATCAGTAGAAATAAGACCCTTTACGTCGCAACTATATTTTCTGTTAATTTTTGAAGCCATTATAAATATCTCCTTGCATTATTCTAATTCATCTGCATAGTTACTTATCCAACCACGATAATTATGCGTGAGCTGACACACAGCACACCTTTCATCTTTTGTAAAATGATTAAGATAACGTACAAACCCACTGTTCTGAGGGTTACTATATAAATCAATCTGTCCTGAATGACCTATAACAACCACCTTGCAATTATCGTGTATTCTTGTAAGCACCTTTTTCAATTCATCAGTATAGTAATTCTGTGCTTCGTCAACAATGACGATTTTATTTTCAAAATTACAACCACGCAAAAACGTGTGTGTCATACATTCTATATATGCTGTACCGTTCTTTTCATTCATTATATCTGAATATATAGCTGTATTTAGATTTACACCTATCTTTTCCAAAGCTTGATAAAAAGGCTCAAAATAGGGTTCACTTTTCTCTTCAATAGAACCCTTGAGAAAGCCCTGTTTCTGTTCTTGTGTAGGAGCAGCAATAAATACAATGCCATTATACCTTCCAAATTTAACAAGAAGGTCTGCTGTTGCAGTTGCTATTGTTGTTTTACCCGTTCCTGCTTTTGCATTACAAAATACTATAAGTTTATCTTTGTTCCAAATAGCATCTCTAAACGCCTTTTGCTCATCATCAAGCTTTAATCCAAAGAAAGGATTATTTTCTAATGTTTCCGGTGGATTATCATATGTAATAGAAATTGATTTTCTTCCCATATTAAAGCACCTCGTCCAAGGAACAATCTACACCAATAATATAGTCAGTAAAACCATATTTCTTTGCTTCATCAGCATAAGTGTAAAATTCTACACGATAATTTTCGTCATATTCCTTTTCAGTAAGGTTACTGTGTTCAAGAACATATTCCTTAATTCTCTGCTCACGTTTTTCTTGAAATTTAAGCTGGTCTTTACACTTTACAGAGCTATCCCACACAAAATTCTGTCCATCGTGAAGAAGAAAAGTTGCATTTGGCATAGCATAACGTTTATGTCCTGCAAGACCAATAAGAAATCCCATACTATACTGGTATGCAAGATTTATCGTATACACTGGAGTTTTACTATTTGTAATGACATCTATAATTCCAAACCCGTCTATAACAGACCCTCCAACAGACGTACAATACAGAAAAATAGGCTTTCTATCAGCTACATCAATATCCTTATCTTCAACATTGAATCTCAAAATTTCATAGATTACATCGTGAGCTGAAATAGCTTCAATTTCATCATTGAGATAGATTTTTCTCTCCGAATGCGAACTCATATCAAACAAGTCCATATATTCACAATTTACAGTGAGATTTGCATTTTCCAGAGGCTTCTTAACGTCAATCATATTAAAATTTTCCTTAAAAATAAGTTACTGTCACACGACAGCCCTATGTTTTACATAGGATATTTGATTTTTTGTTACTGTCCCACAGCCGTACCTACTATAAGAAAAGGAGATAAAATATATTTTCAGGAGGTATATATTTATGAAAAGAGTTTGTAAAAGGAGATGAACCACAGTGGCTTGTGGATATAGTAGGTAGGGTTCTGGGACAGTAGGGATAGTTAGTTACTCAGTAATTGACCTAACATCAGTATTTCTGAGCTTCGCCAAAGCAATAAGATTTCTCTTTTCTTCAACAAGATAATACTTTCCACGACCTGATTTAGTTCTGAGGGTCTTGTGGATTTCTACATTAGAAAGTATTTTTCTGAGTTCCTGCGCTTCGGCTTTTGAAATTGCGATCAAATTTTTAACCACCATTCATAATAAATTTTTGTTTAATTTGTCAATTTACATTTGACTTATTGTGTGATATAGTATATACTAGGGGGTTTATTTAAAACTATATCATATCATATATTAACAATAATAGAAATCACCCACAAACCACATAGATACGTCATTTGTGGGTGATTTCTATATTAAATAAAAATACGGAAATTACTTCTTTTTTCTCTTTCTATCGTATTCCTTCACATATTTATCTTGACATTCATTACACCTCTTCTTATTTTTTACTATACCGACAACTTCAAACTCAGTACCACAATCACAACAAACAATGGTTTTTATATTCTTTTTCTCATATCCTTGACATTTATCACAATATATCTGATGATTAGATTTCTTATAAAACACATTGCCACACTTATTGCATTTTCTAATTTTCTTATTACCGTTATACCATTCAAACCAATATCCAATATTATTATAATTAATTATTTCAAACGCAACCTCGCCAAAATCACCATTATAATCAATCTGCTCCATAAAGTTCATTCTGATACAACCGCGATTGTAAAGCTGTAAATAACCCCTCTTAGCAAGTTTTGAAATGAGGTCTATATTTATATCTACCTTACTCGAAATATTACTTATTTTCTTCAGGTTAGAATATCTTGATGTTCCACCTTTAAAATAAATGTTATCATAAGGTTCATCTGGTTTCTTGATTTCAAAGTATTCTTTATTAAGTTTATAGACTATAAGCAATGTAAACAACAGTTTCTTTTCATCAAGAGTCAGTTCTGCACTATTGAAATAATTAATCTCACACTTTAGAACAGGAACACTTTCTATTGTTATTAATTGATTTTTCTTACAAGTAGAATAATCTATCGCCTTATTAACCACCTTGTAGTATCTCATTCTGTGATAATCTTTGATATATTTCTTACAAATATTATGTAGTTCATTCTTTCTATCTTCCTTTTTTCTTATATCAAGAATATCACGAAGATAAAGTGCCACAAGTTTAATTTCTGTGTTAAAATACTTTTTAGAAAATCCGTGTTTAATTATATTTTCAGCATAATCTAAGTCTTTATATTTAAACTCATTCATACTTCAACCTCCTGCACAGAATAGTTTTCACCCAAATATGTAACATTGCCGTTTTTATCAGGCATCGGAAACATCACTGTAGTTTTGTTCATTCTAAGTTTTTCATAAATATATCTACCTATTAACTCCCACATAACATCTTTACTTTTTTGAGGATTATTTATGTAAAAATAGTCAATTACATAATTAAACGCACAACATACGCTTCCGACAGAAGCTATAATATCATATGTATACTTTGAAAAATCAAATATGCCACGTTCATCCTTTTCTTTTTCTGCATTCTCAAACTGTAACTCTCTATAAAAAAGTAAACATTCATCAATAATTCCTGATACTTTTTTATAATCAGAATTATCATATTCAATATCGTATTTTAAATCTAATACAGCTTTATCAGAACTTTCTTCTTTAATCTTTTTTGAAATTTCAAAGTTAATACCCTCTATGTATTTACAAAGCAAATTCATTGAACTATCGCTCATTGTAACAGGCATATACTTATAATAATTATCTAAGAAAGTCATTTGTTCTGGGGTCTTTTGACTTAAATCAATTAAAGACTTTAAGGAAATACCAAAACGCTGTTTGCAAGCTGTTTCATTGCTATCAACATATTTATCATACTTCTTCTTACAATCAGGGTATCTGTATCTAAAGAAATATGGATATTTGTCAAGAAGAATACTATTATAAAACCTTATTTTCTCTATATCCTCTGGCGTATAGCTGTTCTTTTCAGCCGTTTTATCATCAGTTTTTCGATATTCAACCCATAATTTTGGAATACCCTTAACCTCTCGTCCCAGTTTAGTCTTATCAATCTGACAGCTCTGTGCTTTACAGCACTGGATTAACCTTGAATATGTAATTCTCCACATATCATTATCTTTGCCATATTTATCTTCAATTTCTTTAAGTAAAGCGTAAGCATTACTACTCTTATTTGTTATTTGACCAATAATTGAACCAAAACCAAACTTGTCGGCATTCTGAATATCTTCTTTTGTAAAAATTTTCTTTTCAGGCTTTGGAGCATCATACGTCATTGTTAATTCATTTCTGTAAACACCCTTAATAATTGTGGGGTCAGACGTTGTTGCTAAAATATCAAGATCAAAATCTGCACCCCCGAAATTCTGCACTGTATGACCAAACCAATTTATTATAATGCCAGTTTTGCAATACCTGTACCATTTCTCAGTTTCAGCATTCTTTTTTAAATTCATAACAACGTGTTCCGATCTGAAAGTGAGGGGAGACCTCATACCGTCTACCTGTGTTACGTTGCGCTCATTCCAATAGTTTGAATAAAATTCATCTTTATCAAGTAATCCAGTTGGTTCAATACCACAAACGTGTTGCATATAAGCATATGGGTCAGATACTAAAGTCTGAAAATTACCCTTGACATAAATATCACCCATGCAACCCTTTTTTATTTTATTCTTTATCAAATCCCTTATTTTTGTACGAATAAACTTATCATTCTTCAAATCGGGATTTACCACAAGTGACTTTAACCAATAATTATCACTACTTCTCAAAAAATTGTTTATGCTTTCTTCTGTATTATTTGCTCCAAGCAAAAACAGCAACATATATTCAAAGTTATCATATGAAACACCCGTTATCCAATCAACAAAAGGCTTGCATAGTTCCTTTATGTCAGTTTCGTTCAAGTTCAAAGTCTGTAAGAACTGGTAATTCATCTTTAGAATGTTTTTACACTCTTTAGGTGCATACTGGGGAATACCCCATTTCAAACCGTTTTTGTGGCATTTTTCAAGGTAATCATCGACACCATTATAACAATTCCAAAGCTTAAACTGCGATTCAGAAATAATAATGTCGTAATCTCGAAGATCAACTTTTATATAATTTCCACTTTCATCTTTATAAATCGTATCTACTATGTAATTGCCACCGTTTATTTCTTCACAAAATTCGTGAATGGGGAACGTACAAAGCATACCCTTTATAAAGCTTTGCCTTAATCCAAATTGTGAGGGTATATAATCTAATCCTAACTCATTAGCCCATTTCTTAGCCTGTCTTGGAGATATAAGTCCCATTCCGTCAGTTCTGTTAAAAGTCTGTGTAACGGTCTTATCTTCTACTAAATCATCGGTGTTTCCTGCTATCTCAGTTACAAAATGTACGTCAAAGGTATCGGTATTTTCAAAATCTTTAACTACAATAAACTTTGGTTCACTTACAACCTGAGTTGCAGAACTGCTAAGTCCAAAATAGGCATTATATTTACTTGCAGCGAGAGGAATATTCTTGTTTCTGTCATTATCAAGTCTGTGAATTACTTCATCAATAATATCATCTGGACAAACCACAATAGTTGATTTACGAGCTTGTCCAGCAGAACAACTCAACCTGTGATAAACCTTGCCGTTTATTTCAACGCCATTTTCACAAATATAATCATAATCTTTTGTGCTTTCCATAACGATAGTTACATAATCTTTTACATATAGCATATCGTCTATTTCAGATTGTACTTTGTTTCTGTTAGCAACAATCTTTTCAATGTCATCTTTTCCAAGAGATTTTGAATTTGAAAGCTTTTTATCATAAATTTCTCTGTCTGTATATAATCCCTCAACCTTATCAAAATCAATAACCTGCCCACGGACTTCTCTTATTGTACGAAGCATCTGACTATCAGCCAATGCAATTACACATTTTAATTTTTTAGCTTCATCAAATTCCATATTAATTTTATACCCAAATTCCTTCAGAAGCGAAGATTTAAATTTCAGTGTATATATCTGTCTCATATGTTATCGTCTCCTCAAATTTAATAAAAATCTGTTTTCATACATTTGTATTCTTAATTCTTTCTTTAGCAATCTCAAAATATGTATTATCTAATTTAATCCCGATAAATTTACGATTAAGATTCTTACAAGCTACTCCCGTTGAACCTGAACCCATTGTAAAATCCAATATAATGTCACTCTTATTGCTAAATGTCTTTATTAACTCTTCCAATAATGCAACTGGCTTTTGAGTTGGATGAAAATTAGATTTTAAACAATCTCTCTGAAACTTCCACACCTGAGTAGGATATCTCCACCCAGTATCTATGTATTCTGTAACCTTATGTTCTTTATTGTCCGACAACTTACCGATAACACCATCTTTTACTTTGTTTGAGCGTGGCTTACCCTCATATTTAATCATCTGTGGATTATATGTAGGTTGTTTTTCATAAAATATAGATATAGTTTCTACCGTTTTACCAATTCTTCTTTTAACCTGCTGAATATTAGTTAATCTTTCCTTTTCCCAATAAATATCATATTTATAATCTTTTAGATTAGACATTCTCAACTCAGAGGCAAAAGGCTCTTGCCCAAATAATATAATCGGACTTGTGGATTTGGCTATTCTTTTCAGCTGCTTCCACATATTATCAAAAGGAATTATAATATCCCAAGAACAGGACGTAGAACCATAAGGCAAATCAGTAATTACACAATCAATGCTTTTATTAGGGATATTCTTCATAAGTTCAAGACAGTCACCACACCAAAGAGTAACATCATTCATACTTGTCACCATCCTTACTACTCTGTATCAGTTTCCACAAATCCTCCAACGTTTCAGAAGGTACAACATTATTATTTACATCAGTAACTTCCATATCTTCCTTAGTTCCCCATTCTTTTTCGTATATGTACCATTCTATCCAACTTTCATCGTCACCGATAATGTCAGAAATAGTCTTTATAATAGGAAACAATGATGTGTTGCCAATAAATTTATCACCAACATCTCCAAATAACTCGTTGAATTTGTCGTATATACTTTCCAACGAGTAGTATCTTTCCTTTACAACTGTCATAAGTTTTATAAATTGTTCTTTAGTCATTTATTATCTTCCTTTCTTAACCTAACAGCAAAATTACCGCCCACAATATCATATGTAAAATCAATATTCTCAAATTTCATAACTTCCTGTATCTGTGACAGATGAAATAAATAAGCTGTCTTACCTTTTCTAATCTCAGATAGTGTATCGTTTATCATTCCAACATAATACTTGTCCAAAGTGTCACCGTCACAAGTCATCTTATGTCTGTCATCAACAGGTCTTCTTATAAGTCTCTTATCATGTGATTTACCAGTATTCATACGAAGATTGAACGAAATGCTATCCATAATTTTGCTCATATTCTTAGGGAAATAGTTGTCACAACAATAGGGAAGACCTCGGCTTGAACAGTTTCTAAATCCGCAAGTAGAACAATCGTAATGCAACCCTACAGAAGCAAATTCCTTGGCAAAGTTCATACTATACCACCTGCTTCCATAGTGCCAGTTTCCACAAGTTGATTTACAGCCTTGGTAAAATCACGTCTAATATCATCAAACTTGGTTACAAGGTTCTTCTTACTCTTACAATGTCTGCGTGTCATCAGAGCCTTCCAACTTCTATCGGAACGCATAACCTTATAAACTCTTCTATATGTATAGGCGTTGTTTACAGATGTGTCGTGATACAGATCAACAAGTGGTTTTATAATTTCTTCTACTGTAAGAGTAGAATAGTCTATGATTGAATTTGTCGTGTTAATGTTATTATTTACTTCTGATTTTACAATCGAAGTATCTGAGGTAGTAGTATTCATTTCCAAGAGTTTATTAGCACTATCCATAAACATTCTTATATACTCATCAACATCTGCCACAGCATCAATAGTTGAAACACTATCTACCTTATACTTATTACAAAATCTATTCATAGCATAAGACTGATTGAAACCTCTCAGAACCATATCATCATAAATTACTTTATATGTATCAGCTATCGGCAGACCAAGAATATTAGATATTGTTTTTATAAGAGGTGTTGCAATGCTGTTCTTCCACAGGTAATAATTGCACTGTGTGGGAGTAACTAAAGATTTTATCTCCGCAACCTCCTGTCTGAGACTGGTTATCTCAGCAAATAACTCTGCGTTATTATTTGTAACACCATAACCACCAGTTTTACGAATAGAGGGAAGAATTTCAGATGTTACCCAGTGTTTAAATTCTTTAGCTCTTGGAAGTTTGCTTGACAAGATAAGACTATAAAGACCTGACTCATTGATAATGATGGTTTCCTTATCCTGATTACCATCAAAGATCATAACCTTATGTCTGTCCTCTTCATCTACATGACGGTTAATATCTCGACTACCGTTTTGGTACCCGAGCTTGTTAGCCACGTCCTTCCCCACAAACCAAGGTTCTTCATCAATCATCATTGTTCTAATCTGACCAAAATTGGGGTTATTGAATAATACTATTTCTGTAGTATTTGAGCCTGCTGTATTTACTGTTACTACTGAATTTTCAGTCATTTTTATTATCTCCTTTTTCACATTACATATAGTATCGCCACTTAACTCATTACATCTCACTCAGAACCACATCGTCCATATCCTCTGAGCCAAGCCCCGTTTCAATAAATATGTTTCGAGCTGTCAGCAGAATATAAGCATATAATTCTGAACTAATCTGAACTGATTTCAGCCACTTTAACTTTAATAGTATAATTTCACTTATAAAGGCGCAAAGTATCTGTATCGTGTGCAGAGTTGAGTATTTTAGTATCGAGTATCGTATTAATAATTTTCTATTTTAGATAGAATTTCATCAAGCCTATTATTGATGTTATTCATATAACCAACAATATCATCAATAGTGTCAAGACTACCATCGGACACCTTTTCTCTGATCATAATCTTACGACAACCTCTGATAAGAGCTTCAATAGAAGAATAGTAACCAATAATATCCTCATAGTCTATTATCTCACCAGTAGGCTTCCTTGTTTTACGGTCAATCTTTTCACGCTTACCACACTCTATAAGAATATACTGATCTGAATCAGCCGTAAAATAGAAATTATCTGTAATTTTAATTTTATTTGCCATTTTTAACATCTCCTTTAATATGTGTATTTTAATTTTGAGCCTTCTCTGCTCCTAAGTATAGTATATACTGAAAATTTTAGTCTGTCAAGTAATTTTCACAATAAATCTTATTATTTGCTTATTATTTAGCAGGAGCAATTACAGAGGCAAACTCTTCAACTCCGTATCTCTGTTTAAGTTCTTCCAGCAAAGCCTTAATGTTATTCTCAGCTTGGTCATTGGGAAGTACATATATATTAGGGACATTCCTTGGTTCACCGTCTATGTAACAACTGCCTGTAGTATATTTGATGAATAGGTTATTCAGCACTTTTATCATCGTTCTTCTTAGGGTTTACCTCTAATTCCTCAAAACGAATATTCAAAAGATAATCAGTTAATGCTATTTGAATCTCCACGTAATCAGACTTATACATAAATGGTTCTCTCTCAAAAGGATTATATTTACCCCATTCACCGTTTTCTTCTGCTTCAGCCTTATCACACTCATATTCAAAGAACCTTGCCTCAGCTTCTTTATATTTCTTTTCTGCCTGTGTATTAAGACATTTAATTATCTCTTCATTGAGCCGAGTTCTTTTGTCTTCAATAGAAAGCTTTTTTATCTCTTCTTCTTTAAGTGGTATTTGTTTAGCAATATCATCAATGTAAACAACTCTGAGCTGGGGATAACACTTTTCCCACCCATACTCTTCCTTGACATATTTATTAAACTTTTCATAAAAATCGTCACATTTATAACGGAGCATTATCTCTGTCATATTATCATATCCCATTTCCTTGATGATTTTATTTTTTGCTTCAAGTATTATCTTATCTTCATAAGCATTTGACTCTCTATAATTAAGATACTGAGAATCTTCATCATCGTCATACTCAGCTATAATATTGACTTTCTTATAATCAATAAGGAATCTATTTTTCATACTCCTAAGAGCTGAATAAAGTATCCTGTTAAGCTTCTGTTCTGCTCTGAAATAAAAGTTGTTTATATCAAAATTAGAAACCTTGGGGGTATTTGTAAAAGCAAATTTATCCTCATTATTCATAATAGTCTGTCTTAATATCTCATTTGCCTTAGCAGAACCCATTCTGTTTCTAATATCATAACGGTCATTAGTCATACCGAGAATACGATACATTTCCTTGTTACCCAATGTTACTTTGTAATCAACCTGTTTTGAAAGAAACTCCAAAAGTAACAATTCTATGTACTTCACATAAAGACCTTCTCTGCGTTTACGAGCATCATCCGTAGGGAATGGCTCATCGTATATCTCATCAATAACAAATTTCTGTCCTTCCTTATGAAACTCAAAATATCTTTTCCAACGATTAATCTGTGCTTTTTTTGAATTTCCTGTACACTCCTCTTCTCCAATGAGTTGACACATAATTTTATAATTCTTTATAGTATTATCTTCTTTTTCTTCTACATTGTTTTTTATATATTCTTTGAATTTAGTAATATCCAAAGTATTCTTATTATAATCTGTATATACCATTTTATATCTACCTCACTTTTGTCTGTTAAATTTGTACAAACCCGTTAGTCTATACTTAACTTATTACTTTGTGAAACTTATAAGTATAAAAATTGTCCAATTATATGTTTTATATATACTATAATATACTATTATCTTAAATATCTTAAATTTGGACAATTTTTATTATTCGTTTTTATCATCTCCTTTATTATTAGTAAAAGTTATAATTCGCCCTTTTTTCTTTTGCTACTTTTCTTTTTTGGGCGATAGTCGGCTATTTCACATAGTTTTATGAGGCTTTGCGTAGCAAAGACCATAAAACGTGAAATGGACGAGTTTGTCAGCAAAAAAGAAAAGTAGATTTTTAAATCTTATCACTTACTTATAATATGTTTACAATACTATTATATCACATTCCACAAAAATGTCAAGTGTTATTTTGGTTAAATTTTATCTTTTACTTAAATACGGTGCATACTGCATACTATGACCTGTAACTTATAAAAGTTTATAAATTTTTCATAAGAACACAAGAAAACAATTTGTAATTTTTATGATCTTCGATTTATTTCTATGGATTTATGATGTTTACTTGATTTGAGATACTTCTGATGTATTAAATATAGGTTTGATCTTTGATACTTTTGATTGATTTTTATAGTATTCGGAGAAAGCATAGATTTTATCGGCATTTGAGCGATTTAGATTTTGTGTTAGTTTTTTGAAGTGTTTAAGGTATGGTCTGAGGTGAATGAGTTGTATTTTTGGATTTGAGTGCAAATGAAGTATTATGGTGTGAAGTATTATAGTATTATTTTTTAATTTCTTGAGATGCTTGTATTAGGCTCTGTGATTAGATTTGAGAGCTGTTTGTGTGGGTAGAGCAATTTGCTGTTTGAGATGGTAAAGTGAGCGTAAAGTGTTCTGTGGTTTGTCTGAAAGTACAGTATTGGTATGGATTTTGAGTTCTTAAGATAGATGTGTTTTGAGGTTGTTATTGTTGGTCTGTAAGTGAGATAAATAGGGGAGTCTGCCGAAGAATAGCATCGAATGATTTTGGGGATATTTTTGGAGTATTTTTTTATTTTTTTGATTATGAGAATGGAATATGAGAATATGGGTGAGTGTCAATTTGGATTTTTAGACGTGTGAATTGAGTGGAACCACTATAGGACTATAAGCAAATATTAACAAAATTTTAAATGTAAACACACCCGGCTGTACTGCCGATTCTATGTTATTTTTCCCCCAAAAGCAACATAGACAGATATATTTTAGAAATACTTCTACTAACATTTCTTAATGAATTTTAGAGCTGATTTTATTAACATTTCTTGAATTTGTTATTTAGATATTGTTACTGGTTGCATCAAAAATAATGACCAACGGTCACTTTTCAAATAATGAATAGTAGTCATTTTTAATGGTTCGCTAACATTGTTAATTTATTTAACAGTGTTAAATAAATAAAACCAAATCAAAGCATAATAAAGAAAACAAGAGAAAACAAGAGAAAACCAAAGCATACAAGAGATATTTTAAAAAATACATCATAATATATCATAATACATAAGCCTATTTTCCTAATCGCTAATCCATAACAGCATTAAACTATACCACATTACTATAAATTACACCACATAACCATATATAACTATACCTAAACGGTACACAAATAATTATCTTCAAATATGCTCTTCGGGTATTCTTATATTCCTACTGTATTACTATACTTTAGTCAATTAAACTTTATCACACTAAAATATACAATATAAGTATATAATAATCTCACATTTTACAAAATAACCAAATTTCACGCCCCAAAACTATGCAATATTACAATATAAATATATCTAACAAATCACATAATTATTACCAAATTGTAAACGTCAATTATTGAATATCAATAACAAATTATCATTTATCAATAAAATTATATCAAACAACAATACATCACGCATACACCATTTTAACGCACCTGTTAGGGTAATTATACCACTATAAATAAAACGCCGTACAGCGCATTATAGCAGCACTTACGACGATTTTATCCGCTTCCAGTCTGATTATACAATATGCACAATACACTGCCGTTATATTTATATATTATACCTATTGACATTTCAATATTACACGTTCTAATTGCATTTGGCTATTAGCTCCGACGCTTATACAAATACTTTATTGCGTTAAAATATATCAATTAAGTATATTATTATCAATACAATATGTTATCATCGTTTCAATAGCTTCTTTTTTTGTAATATCATTTTGTTTACAGTAGTTGATAAACAATTCATATATTTCATTACTTATTGTAATATTTAATTGCTTGTTCTTATTATAATAATTTGTTAATGCTTTTTTCACACTTTCCTTCATATCTAAACAGCTCCCAATTATAATATTTGTGTATTATTATATGCTATTTTCCAAAATTTGTGATTATATTCCCTTAATTTGTGCAATATCACAACAAATATACACTATATACAGTATATTCAACTATTTATACACTGTTTAATACTCATATTTCATTGTCATTTTGCACAAATTCCGTTATATTGCACAAATTGACTTGCTTTACATATTGCTATGTATATGTTATAATATAATCAAGATAAGGGAAGGGAAAACAAAAGAAAACAAAATCCCCAACCTAAATAATACCACAAAACCAAAACAAAGTCAAGCATATTTTTCAACTTGACAAAATCGAAAGGAAGTTATAAAATGACAAGTATAAAAGTAACTTTTATCCAGATCATCAAATTCAGACTTTCCGAATTTTTCAGGAAATCACACAAAAGAGCAAAAGCAAGAACCTGCGCAATGGAAAGCATATAATCGGAAAGCATATAATCCCAAGGTTTCAACGGCTGAACCGATAAATCAGCCGTCAATATCATGACAAAAAGGTAAATCCCTTCAAGTCGTGCCAAAAAGCAAGTAAATAATAATTATGGAGGTTAAATATTATGTATAATACATCAAAAAAGATCACAAATAAGGAAGCTAAAAACATAGTTGCCAATAAGTCTATAATTTGGGTTGATGCTTCAGACATCGGAGCATATACCAATGACACAAATTACTATAATTCTGGAGTTTATGGCTGGAATTACTCAATCGCATATAATACACGCCTTGACAAATGGATCATATGCGGTTATAGAATCCCTAACAGCATTTTAGCGGCAGCTTCAGAAGTTATCAAGATGAGCCAAAAAGAAGCGTTTATAAACGGTTAAATAAACATTTTTCAAGCCGTCAAACACAAGTAAATAATAAAATCTGTTTGACGGCTTCATAAAGTGCTTATTCTATCATATCCTAGCACTAAAAAATTATATGGAGGGCGTAAGAAATGACTTACGATGAAATAAAAAATCTTTTAGTAGAAAACTTTTGTAAAGGAGGAACATATGATAATTCTGGACGTTGGAGGTATTCATCAGAAGGCAACACTGTATATCTCGCAGACAAAAAAGGAGGATGGGCATATGTTTGTAAGAAAATAGAAAACAATGGTTATATGTATATTGTTAAATACTCTATCAAAGCAGATGGAGGGATGAAAAATTGCGGAAAATATAGTCAAGCATGGTATACGGATATTAAAAAAATGCTTGATAAAGCTACTAAATATGCTATTCAAGAGCCATGGGCTGAGATAAATGAGCCGTTACATTGGATAAATATTGAAAAGGAAAAGGACGAGTAGCAATGAAGATATTACACAACAACTAATGACGATAATATGCGCCAGAGCTAAAAAGCAATTTAGGCTCTGAGCGTTTACGGGGATATTTTCCCCGTAAGGTATGCACGATAAGCATAACAGCACGGTTAAACGGCTGTAAGATGTTATAAGATGTTAGTTTCTTGCAATAGTGGGAGACAGCTAAAAAATCAATGGAGGTGTGAAAATGAAATATCACAAGATCAGAAATATCCCGCTGAACGTTTGCACGGCTGAAGCAAAAATCGCATATAATCTTGCGTTTACATACGCAACAGATTACAGAAACACATATAAGAAGAATGCTTCCCGTGTTTCAGAAAGCGCCATATCCGACTTCATTCATGAAGCTGTTAATTGGTGTATGAAAATGTGGAAGGATGGAGAACCCTATCAGACTACACCTAACAAATACAATATTGACTTAATTTTCTGTTGCTTAAATGCCGGAATGGAAAATTATTTCAAAGGCGATTACGCTATTCTTTCGAGTTATGAGGAAATCGGAAGAACATTTCCGTCACGGTATCTTTGATAAAACGTGTATTTGATAGGAGGGTTTTTTGATGAGAATAACATTAATTTATATTGGAAATGACAGTTGCAACAGACCCGTTTATAAAAACGAAAACGGAAAGTTATTTGTTGATGTTGATCCCCGTAAAGATCATGCGCCAAAAATATGCACAAAATATCAAAATTTCGATGGCGAACCTGATACACCGATAGACTGTATAACTGCATATAGCAATGCAGAAATTGAATTTATACCCAAACGCATTACATGGTAATTCAACCACATCAACACCAGCGGAACGCCTGAACCGCTTCCGCTGGAATATCTCCTGATTATCCGCACGAGGATATGAGGAAGAACCAAACGCCACAAGCGGAATAATACATATTATGGAGGTTATAAGACTATGACTATTAAAAACACATATAGAGAAAAATTAAACGTTATCCCGTCAACCTACAAAGAGAACGAAAACAAGTACAAATTAAACAGTGTTTTTGCTGCTGGAATGTGCTACTATTTTTCGGAATGGTTAAACGATCATGACATTGCAGAGGATGCAACAGAGGACGTATTTAATAATACATCTGGACTCCGTGACGGATGCAGGCTTGATATATACGACAATTATTATTTTGATTATGATAATAAGCGTTATCAGATTAGTTATATATGGGCATTGGAAAACGGTATAATTTACGCTGCTATATATGATAATATAGAAGATCGCTATATTGGCGATATTGAAATTAAGGCGTGAGGAGGTCTAACACTATGAACAAAACACAAATAAAAGAGCTTTGCGGAGCTATTGCACAAATGAACACCAAAGATCAGATTAAAAGCAGTTTCACCATTAAGGAAAATTTTGCGTACTTTACGCCAGAAGGTCACAAAGGATACAAGATAAATGTCAATGTTCTGTCGGAGATTGTAGAGGAAATTCCCAAAAGTAATTACAGCCGTTTAATTTCTGATGTATTCAATACAATAGCTACTTACGGAATAAATCAGATAAATATAAATCAGTCTGATTTATTGCAGCTTGCAAGGCAGCACAAAAAGGAAAATTCAAAAACACCGTTTATATTTGAATATCACGGTAAAAATTATGGCTTCCAGTCCAGATATATAATTGATGCTTTGAAAACTTTAGGCGCAAAAAGCAGGATATACATCAGCAATGAAAAATATTCAAAGCTATACATAGAATCAGAGATAGGAGCTATAATTATATTGCCTATGAGGTTAAACGCAAACAGCACTATAAAAGCCGATTATACGGAATAAAATAATTGTTTGATGAGGAGGATACAATAATGAGCAAAGCGGAAAAAGCAATAGAAAAAGCCTATAAGGCTAAATGTAAACTCGCAACAGCATACAACGTTGAAATAACTTCTATAGTCTGGATGGGTGACAACAAGTTTATTATTGTTGATAATGGAAAAGAAATTGAAGTCAATGCGGAATAAAACAATACTTTGATGACTTTGATAAAAGGAGGAAAAATTCAATGTTCATAATAGTTTTAATGCTCTATCTTTTCGCAGGCGTATGTGAAGATATATGGCTTCAGATCAAAAAATAATACGGAGGAAAAAATAAAATGAGAACAAAAGTAAGAACAACAAAACGGAATATAAATATTATAAACCTTGTAAGCACTGTAATATTATTGTATATCCTCGGAAGTTTTTTCGAGGTTAATATACATAATAAACTTGATGCTGATCCATTGGAAAATCCATATAACGCTTTTAGCCTGTTAAGTCAGGCTATGAGCGAATAAACAAGTTAAACAAGTTGGAGGAAATTACTATGAAAAATTACACTGTTGAAGTAAAGGTTAACAAGAATTTTTATAATGAACCGGATTATAACATTTGGGATTCTGATGCCTACCCTGAAGTGGATGCAGATACTGCGGAAGAAGCCATTTCAATGGCTATTGATAATTATCAGGATTCAATGATTTCTGATGACACTGTGGAAGATGTGGAAGATATTGACTGCGAGAATGATACAGTATATTATACTGAAAATGGGATTCCTTGTAGAGTGATGTTTAGAGCTATAGAAAGGGAAAAGGTGGTTTGATATGATTAACACATCGGAATTTTCAACTATTCTTACTGGATTATTCAGTGGGAATAGAGGAGAGGCACAACAAGCTGCGGAGATCATCCGATATGACAATACATTTAGTCTAGAAGAATACGACAGAAGAAAACAGGATCGTTTAAATTATGAGGCGATGAAATTCAGCAAAAGCCTTGATTATCACTTTATAAAGTGATATAATTAAATGTAGTAGTGTATGGATAAAATCACGATTTTGTAGGAGGAATAGCAATGGAAATTCTTGAGGGCTTACAGCGTTTACAGGTAATAAAAGACTTTAAGCGGGATAAATTTGCAATAAACAATAACGCTAAAGACATCAATAAGTAAACGAAAATACATTGTAGGAGGAAATATTGTGAATAAATCAGAAATGGAAAAGAAGCTTGTGGAATATTTAGACGAAAGATATTCTTTAACGCTTGATATCAATGAGTCTATGTCTGTAAGAAGTGCAAATATGATATTTTACAACGGAGCGTGTACTGCCATTGCTCAAATCGGCAGCTGGGAACGCAAAGAAAACGGAAAACACATTGTAAAACTGAATTGAGATAAAGATACATTTTATAGGAGGAATTTATTATGACTATACAGGACTTTATGGAATTGCTTATTGACGGAGATTCACAACACTTCAATGTCTATGACAACGAAAAGGAGGAAATTATATTTGACGGATCTGGAAGTGAAATACCCGATGAATTTCTGGATGAGGAAGTTTCTTCTATGGATAATGTTTATGGTGATAACGATATTATTACGTTAAACATCAATTAAACTTGGAGCGTTTGACATGGAGAAATTAATGTAAAGAGTATGAAATAAGCTATTCCGCAAGCGGAAGCACACAACTTCCGCATATGCTCCAAAGTCTGCATGATGACAGAGAAGCAACCAAACAATACATAAACACAAAACCGAAGGCACTAACAGGAGGAATTTATTATGAAAACAAAACAGGAACTTTTACAGATGCTTTTTTTCAAAGCTGGCTGAACTTCAAGACTTGAACAAAAAAGGGTTTACCACTAAAACGGTTTGGGAAACAGCAAATCTTACTGCTAAACTTCAGGCAGAAATTACTTTACTTTATGACATTCTCGGTGAGGACGTTCCCGAAGAATACTGGGAGCAGATAGAAGAAGTGATCTAAAAAGTTGTCCGAGCAGCTATAAACAGTCCATTAAGCTCGGAGCGTTTGGCAGTCTGAGTAAGGCTGTCAAGGTTGGAAAAATCAAAGTAGGAAAGAATATGGAGGAAATAAATTATGTACAGGGTACTATATAAAGGTTTTAATGGAAACTTTTCAATGTCAGACGAAATGTCATTAGAAAAAGCACAAGAGTACAAACAGAAACTCATTAACGCACATTATCCAGTCGTTTATATAATTCAGATTGTAGAATAATTTGAAAGTGAGGAAAATAATAATGACTAACGAAGAATTTGTAAAGCTGTACAACATGAAATTACAGGAACTTAAAGAGGAATGCAAAGAGCAGGTAAAAGATGGAGAACTTACGGAAGAGGAAGCTGCATTTCGTTATGAAATGGTAAAGGATGAAATTTTATGGACGATGCCTGACCCTGTAGAATGAAAACTTCGTTTTATCGGAAGAAAGGACGTGTAGGAATGGAAGGACTAGAGAAACTTACTGGTAAACAGATCATTGATTATTTTACAAATAAAATAGCAGAAGAAAGAGGTATTCCAAAGCTGTTAGCACGGAAAATAGTTGTCATCGTTATGGCTAATGAAATTAATAAACGGCTCGGACTTTTTCACGGAATATAAAGGTGATGTGGAAATGAAATAGTTTAATGAAAGGCGTAAATAATTATGGAAATAAAAGATTATATTAATTTAAAAAGTCGTTTGAATCATAATTTAACAAATGACGGAATTAACAATCGTGACTGGCACAAGAATGATGATGCTGTTTTATTTTTTGGACTTAAATGTTCAAAGTGCGGACATACAGAAAAATTACAGTATCAAAACACTAAATCTAATGAAAATTTTGAAAAGGATTTTTCAGAACTTAAATATAAGGTTTCTTTATGGCTTTGTAGTGATGATGGAAAATTCCTTTGTCCTAAATGCTATAATGATTTTATGTTTAAAAAATCAGAAGAAAAAAGAAAACATTGTTGCTTATGGTGCGAATATAGTTGGATTGAAGAAGATATTTTAAAGTGTTATCTGCATCAAAAACAAGTTTCGTGTAGTGAATGCTGCGATGACTATATTAAAGCACATAGAGACAGAGATCCTGTAAAACAAGAAGAATTAAGAGAAAATTTTTATAAAGAATATTGTAATAAATCAGGTGAATGAGGAACTATAATGGTAACTATCGTATTTATTAAATATAGGGGATATTAAGGAGATGTTAAGATGAACGAATATGAAACGTTACATATAGAATTTCATGCAGCTGGAGAATGTGATTCTTTAAATATCAATTTTAAAAATTTAGGTTGGTTTTATGATACAAAAACTGGCATCGCAATATATAAGAAATATATTGAAGCTGATTTAAAGGTAGGTACAATATATGATTTTACATATGAAAACGAGGATGATTTAGTTATATACACTTATGTGGTTGTAAAGAAGGAAAATAATATCTATTATTTGGCTGAATATTATCATAATAAATTTTATAAACCACAAGAAAATCATTTAGGAGAAAAGTGGATTAAGTGTGATGTAGAAAAGAAATTTGATATTAATTTAGAGAATTTTGTTGTAGAAGTTACAGAAAAAGCACTTGATGGCGTGGAAATAACAGGTTATAATAAAGGAAAAATTGACGGAATAAAAGAACTTGTAAAAGAATTAAAACAACATTCTTGTTTTTATGATTTTATAAATTATATAAGTTTTGAAGCTGTTGACATAGAAGCTATAGACGAAATAGCAGAAACGATGATAAAGAAAATTCGAGGTGAAAACAAATGACTGGAATAAAAAGATTTAGCGATATACCACAATTCACAAGAGACGGAGCGTGGGAATGCAACTTTGATATAGAAGGCATTGCCCGTTGGATAAAGCAAGAGCAGGAAGAATTAGGCTTACAGCTTAATCCTAAATTTCAGAGAGGACACGTCTGGACAGAACAACAGCAAATAGCATTTCTCGAATATTTCTTTCGTGGTGGAAAATCAGGGTTGGTATGCTATTTCAATAAACCCGATTGGAATATTCACGTTCCCGATGAAGCATATAATGAGTATGTTTGCGTTGACGGATTACAACGAATTACAGCTTGTCTGAGGTTTGTCAATAACGAAATCCCTATCTTTGGACGTTATTATAAAGACTTCGAGGATAAACCAAGAATGAGACATACATTAAGGTTCAATGTCAATGATCTAAAAAACGAAAAGGAAGTTTTGCAATGGTATATTGATATGAACGCAGGTGGAACATCTCATACATCGGAAGAAATTGAACGTGTAAAAAAGATGATTGAGGAACTGGAATAATTTAATGAAAGGTGGGTTTTATTATGTCAAATGAAAATAGAGTATATCAAATATCGTGTCCAAATTGCCATCACGAGTGGAGTTATAGCGGAAACTATTATTCTCAGAAAATAAAACAATTAGGACATGACATTGAAGAAATAAATAATCAAATTTCAAAAAATAAAAAGCTTCCAGAATGCAAAAGAAATAAGGAGTGGGAAAAAAGTGCTATTGAAGCAAAAAATATAAAACTTAAACAGTTAAAAGAACTTAAAGATATAAAATCTCAATATAATATTGAAATGAATATGAATATCTATGAATGGTTCAAACAGCTTGTTAAGGATGAAATTGGAGAAAAACGTTATAAAGAACTTATTGAACAAGCTGATAAAGAAGCAAGAGCATATAGTATAAATACTATTGCAAGAACAACATATTCAAGAAAGGACGGAAAGAATATTATTTCAGTAACTAAGATATAATAAAACGCAAGTTCTATGAATTTGCAAGTGAATAATAAAATAGAACTTTCCTCTTGACAAATTGGGAAAAGCGTGATAATATTAAATTATCATTACTTTTAATTTTGTCAGGAGGATTTTTATGGATAAATTTAAAATGTACCAAAAAGGTATCAGCATTAAATCCCTTTACAATATGTACTATGAAGATGTTCCCGAGGTTGACTTCACGGACGATATGCAGCGTGGAGAGGTGTGGAGTAATACCCGAAAATCTCTCTATATTCATTCAATCTTACTGAAGATTACCGATGCACAGTCCCCATTTATTGCAGGTGTAAGGGAACTTCCTAACGGAAATACTCTCCTGAAAATCTTTGACGGAAAGCAAAGAGGAACAACCATAATCCATTATATAGACGGAGATTTTGCCCTCACGGGACTGACAAACGAGCCTGATATATACCTCAACGGAGAACCCGTTAAGCTTCAGGGCAAGCGTTTTAAGCAGCTTCCTCCCAAACTCCAAAGCTGGATACTTGATACAACTCTGAACGTTTCTATAATAGAAAATGCTACACCCGAGCAGGAATCCCTTATTTTTCGCAGACTTAATAACGGAAAAACGGTTAGTAAGTTCGATATCGCCCGTTCCTATAAGCAGGGAATGGAAGATATCAAGGAGCTTACCAGCCACGAGCTGTTTAATGTAATGCTCACCTCAACGGAAAGAAAAGCCCTTAAACAGCAGGAAATCATAATCAGATCGTGGATAGCTCTCTTTGAGGAAGAACCAAACCTCACTCCAGCTCATGTCAACGAGGTTATGAAAGTCCTCAGTATTGATGCAGACGAAAGGGAACAGCTTAAGTCTTCATATGATTTTATATTTGAAGCATATAAGCTTATGGCAATAGAGAAGGAAAATTCAGATATCATCAAACTGATGTTTAAACCAACTCATCTTATAGGATATCTGCCTTATCTGGAAAAATTTGATACCCCAGATCAGTTTGCAAAATGGACTGGAAAATTCTTTGGTAATATGCCCGAAGAATATGCTTCTCTCGTCAGAGAACATACCACAAGCCCCACAAGCATAAAAGCAAGAAGAAATATTATAGAAAAATCTATCAATGAATTTCTTGGAAAATAATTTTTCACAATAATAAAACCGTCACTCAATTAAGGGTGACGGTTATTTTTTATAAATTCGGAAAATTGGTTTAAGACCGTTTGTTCATAAGAGGATGTGAAGAAATCATTCCGGTGATATAGTAATTCAAGTCGTCTGGAACGAATTTTAGCTGCCCTTTCAGGAATGTGACACATATTTATGAGGTCTTCTATTTGATGAATATTACAAGCCCATAAAACGCACGCAGGAGCGAGAATATTTATTCCAAAATAATCTGCCTCGGTTTCATCTAAAGTTGGAATAATTATATGCCCAAACTCGTGAGCAATAATGAATCTTTGTTGATAAAACGGTTCAGAATCATCAACAATAATATAGTTTTTACTGGATTTGTTTAGGGTTGTAAAAGATTTCCCCAACTCTAAAGGCTTTAGCTTGGCAAAATTATTGCTTGGAATATTGGAATTTTTTATAATGTCGGTGTTATAATTTACACATAAGGGTATAAAATCTAAAGGTAAAGTTTTTATTTTGCAATCAATGAGGCATTGACAAGCTCTGTCTCTTGCACGTACATAATCTTTATACGGAGAAATAAAATCACCCTTAGTTAGAATTTGTAACTAAGGGTGAAATATGTTTGGAAATAATTATTTAGAAAAATCATTATTGGAAATAGGAAGAGAACTTAAAGACTGAATGTCATTTGATGTAATCTTTCCAATAGTATTGTCAGGTGTCTTTGCAGCTTCCTGAATGATCTCATCAGAATTTTCATCATATGAGCCAACAACTTTTCCAAATACGGAAAATTTATCGGTATCGTAAACTTTAATAACTGGATAATCTGAATTTATTGAGTGTAAGCCATCATGTTCATATATTTTGAAATAAGGACTACCATTTAAAACAGCAATAACTTCATCACCATATTTGACCTCAGTAGTTTGTTTTACCCAAACGATGCTTCCGTGTGGATAATCTGGAGACATTGAATCGCCGTTAATACGTATTCCGCAGTCAGCGTTTGACGGAATAATATCGTCTGGAAATTCTATTTCTTCAAAAGCATTATTTAAATAAAAATTAGTTGATATTCCTGCTCCAGCTGCAACTATAGCAATAGGAAATAATTTTTTATTACAAGATGTGCAAGTTATTTTGGAAATATCAGGGATATAACTGAGAATGTCTGATATATCACATTTAAAATAATCGCACAACTTATTCAAGTTTTCAACAGAATAAGTTTTAGATTTGCCAGTTTCCATATCAGAAATCGTTTGTTTTCTAATTTTAATGCTTTTGGATAATTCTTCTTGAGATAATTCATTATGGTTAAATCTCAGTGTTTTTAAATTACATTTAATCATAGTGTTACACCTCTTGTATAAAATGGATAAATTGTTATGGATAACTTTATATATTATTTATCCCAAAATACACGAAATTCGTATTGACATTATGCGAATTTCGTGATATACTTAATACATACCAAAGAGATGCAGAGATGCAAATCCTTAGTATTACATAATAACATATTTCAATAAAAAAGTCAAGTAGTAAGAAAGGAAGACAACGATGTGATATTATAATTTACATAATAATAGGAAATCGCACTAAATCGACTTGATTTATTATCTGCATTGCAGTATAATAGATATAGTAGGTAATCTGATACATAATCAAAAGCAAAAGCTCCCACTACCCATAACGTGAGAGCCACCCATACTAACGCTCTGGGTGTTAATCTATCGGTCTAATATCGACCTTGAATCCATTCTTTCCGAGACGAATGGAGAAACGATGTTTCTTGTCATTCAGGCACATTTTCACGATAATTACGAGCGTTATTGGAATAACGATTGTGCCGAGTATGGACAGCAACGCAATCAAAACCTCTATACAAATCCCCTCCTCTGTAGGTAGTCAAACTGCCGTAAGTAATACGGGGAAAAGGGGTATATGGGTCTTCCAACTACTTTTGATTATACCAGATTATCTACAAAAAAGCAAGAAAATAGTGCGGTTTGATAGAAAAATTGTCAGACCGCACTATTTTTATTGTATTATTTGTTAATTTTGTCAAGATTTGATTTATCAGGTATATACTCCATTAAATCCGAGGGCTGGCAATTAAATAAAGCACACAACTTGTTTATGGTCTTAGCATCTAAACCTTTTGTTCCATTCTTTAATCCATAATAAGTTGCTTGTCCAATAAGACCTGTTTCTCGAATTTTTGTTGCCGTATAACCATGTTCTGTTAAAAGTTTAAAAAGTTTATCATAATTAAGCATTTAATACACCTCACTCAAATGAGTGAAAAATCACCATAAAAATTCACTTAATTTTGTGAAATGTGTGTATTGAAATTCACTTAATTAAGTGATATACTTATATCAAGGTCAAATCATAAAGGATTCAAACCTTAGTCTTATATAATAACATATGTTCTGAGATTTGTCAAGCACCTTTCAGAAAATATGTTATTATATAAGTAAGTAAAAATTCAAAGGAGGATATACATATGGCAAAGACAGCAAAGAAAAAAGATTACAATTCTATTGAAATCAATGGAACTGCTTATACCATTGCAGAGCGTGTGAGAGAAGAATCTGATGTGCGGATGATTCCTTATTCAGTAAAAATGTATGTTGAAGAAGTTGACGATGGAGAGATTTGTCGTGATCCACTTATACAGAGAACGGATGACCAGTGGACAAAAAAGCAGAAGTCTAAGTTGATTGAAGCTGTTTTACATAATAGACCTATCGGAAGTATGGCACTTGCCAAGGGTAGAGCTGAGAGTAAAAGTTATTCAATCACATCTCTCGTAGATGGATTGCAGAGAACCACAACACTTGTAGACTTTTATCACGATAAATTTGCTTTGGATAAAAGAGCATTACCTGTTGTGTGTAGATGTGTTGACGAAAATGGCAATGAACAAAAAGTTGAAATTGATATTGCAGGGAAAAAATATTCTCAGCTTTCTGATGCGATAAAGACATTCTTTAATAAATATAGTCTTACCACATATATGCACGAGGGCTTTTCTGATGAAGAATTGGACGACATTGTATTCTGTATGAATAACGGAAAGTCTCCAAATGCTTATCAGAAAATACGTTTTGCTCTCGGTTCAACAATTATGCGTTCTTTGCAGCCAATTTGTGATAGCACACTTTGGGAAGATGTTAATGGTTGCAAGGCAAAAAATGACAGTATCCTTTGTTGTATAGTAAGAACTCTTATGATGATGACATTTTACAATTATAATAATCTTGGCTCTGCAACGATGACTAAGTTTGTAGATGATTTTGATGATTATGTAAAAGCATCGGATATCGCTAATCTATCTATACTCGTAGAGGAACTTGCGGAAATTAAGATGAATCTGTCGGAAGAAGAATCTACAAGATTAGATTCTGTGACTATTCCACATTATATAATGAGTCTTAATTCGTTTAAGAGAAAGAACAAAACAGCCACTGATTACAGAAACTTTCTCAATAAATTCTGGAGCAGTGATAATTTTGAACTGCTTACATCAAGCTGTGAATCTAATGGTAGCGGAAGTTCTCTGTATTCTGCTGAAATGGTAGAAGACAGACAGTATGCTATAGATGATTATATGGACGAATATCTTGATGAGAATGAGGGTGAAATAAATGGCGAAGAAAACGGCACTGACGAAAGCGGAGCAACAGGAAATACTAACAACGGAGATAATGGAACTGAAACAGACATTATCTCAGACGTGTTTGACACTGAAATTGTGTCAGAGGATAGTGGAACTGGCAACTCGTCAAGTGGAATTGAATCCGAAGTCAATGAAGATGGAAACGTCCTACAGGGAAGTGGGCAAAGCTTTAGGTCAGCCTGACAGAACTGCAAGAGATTGTAAATGTGTCTTATCTTGTTATGATAAGCTTATCAAAAGTGAAATAAATGACAAGTGCGTCAATAAAGTTTTATCGGAAAATTCAACATCTCAAGCTACAAAAGTAATTTCCGCTTTAAATTATTGCAGTGACGAAGATAAAACACTTTATCTCGACAACGAAATAAGTTCAACGGGACTTTATAAACGCAAAGGGAATGTTGTTATTGTCGGTACTAAAGCAACAGATACAATGTTGGATAGAGCCAAGCGAATGAAGGACGATTCAGAAGAATCCCTTACGTTTGCAATGATAACAAGTATGTTCAAATCAGAAACTAAAAATTACATCGAATCTCTTAAAGATTATATTGAAATGGTGGATAGAGTTTCTGATAAGCAATATACCAAAAAAGAAGCCATAGCTGATATAACACTTACATTAAGTACAGTGGTAAATACAATAACTTCCTTAAAAGAAGCAATTATAGAAAAGTCTAATATAATAATGGAGGAATAAAATTATGGAATTTTCAGCACAGCCCAGTTGGACAACAAGAACGATCAACTCATCTCAGCTTAAAAGCAAACAGCCATATCAGCGTAAAATTGATATGAAATTTATTGCTAAATGTGTTAAAGATTTCAATCTTAATAAGGTTGACCCTGTTCACGTTTCTTATCGAGACGGAAAGTATTACGTAATTGATGGACAGCATACAGTCATTATTCTCGAAGCTGTTAACGAAAATAAGCCTGTGGATATTCAGTGTATTGTACATAAGGGAATGACCTATACTGATGAAGCTGATTATTATGTTGACCAGTATGAAAAGAAACATCGACATACATTTAATGAAATGACACTTGCTTCTTATGAAGCCGGCAGAGAACTTCCTTGTGAGCTTGCATTAAAAGTTTCTCGTGTTGGTGGTAGATTACCTTATGATAAAAAGACCACTACCGGAATGAGAATCAATGCAGTTAAAAAGGTGGAAATGCTATATAAGAAGGATTCTGATGATACTATTCTTGCCATAAAGTGTCTTGTTGAAGCGTATAACGGAAGAGAATCCAGTTTGCAGGGCGATATCATAGCAGGAACAACAGAGTTTCTCAAACTTTACGGAAATAATATCGTCACATCAAGACTTGTCAATGCACTTGCAAAATACACTCCTCAGATGCTCACAAATACAGCCAAGAACCTCAAGATGTCCTATCCTATTAACTGGACGGAAACTCTTAGAGACAAGTATAACGAGGTATCCAAGCGTGGTAAGATAAAGCCGATATACGGAATTTGATTATATAAATATAATACTTCTAAATGAAAGGATAATCACTATGAACGCAGCTATAGCTTATAATTCAACAACAGCTAATATCATTGATATGTCGGGCAGAAAAAGCAGACGTAAGATATCTCAGAGACAAGTTGTTGTTACTGAGGTGGAAGCTCCTACTAATCATTCTGCCGATGCGTTTATGTGCGAAAATGATATCAACGCTGTTATTCGTCAGTGTTTCAAAGAAAGAGCATATCATAAAATGGTAATGTTCATCTTCGGAATAAACACAGGCTATCGCTGTGGTGATATTCTTTCGTTTAAAGTAAAAGATGTAACAGATGAAAACGGAAACATTCTTGATGTTAAGTATATTTCTGAGCAGAAAACAGGCAAGGCAAGACCTGTGTATTTTAATAGGGCTGTAAAAACGGCTCTTAAATATCTTATTGATCGTAAGGGATTAACTTCTAAAAATTATCTTTTTAGAGGTGATGGAAACCGTAGAGCATATTTCGATAAATTTATCTATGATAAATGCGGAGAAATTACAGATGTAATTACGACAGGGGAGAGGTACGATGAAAATGGCAATGAAAGAGAAATTGCTCCTATGACCGTATCGTCAGTGAGCAGATGGCTTAAAACAATAACACAAAAACTTAACATAGTGGGACATTATAGTTCTCACGCTATGCGAAAAACTTTCTGTGAGTTTATCTCACGGAATTGGAATGATAATAGGAATGTAATGGTTGCTTGTGTGGCTGTAGCTCACGCCGATGTTGATACAACAATGAATCATTATATGACGGTAAATCCATTGAAACTTCGTCAAAAATGGCTTGACCTTAATCTTGGACTGGAAGAATTTGAAAAGCTGTCTGGATATAAAATTTGAAAGGAATGATATAAATGACCGTTAAAGAATTTAGAGCATTGGTTCGGAAAAGTGGAAAAATAAGAAAGATACCGGTATCAATGATAAGAATGATAGAGAAGGTTCATTATAATAGCGACCTCTCCCAGATACCTAGTCTTAACAAAGACAAAAATAAACTGTTGATAATATTACATGATAATAAGGACTGTACTTATAACCTTATCACGGGTTGGAAAGACTATACTATTGCAATCAGAGATGGCATAAAGACTATAAATGCTGTTTTGGTAGATTCTGTCACCAGAGATAAATTTTATGCTGAATTGTCGGATAGTACGGAATGGGTAACTCTTCCTGAAATAATAATTCCGTCCTCATTTAAGAAAAGTCCACCAAAAGAAGAAAAGTTACATAACACAATTATGAATATGAAAGAAGCATTGAGAACTAATACTATTTCAGAATATCTTGATACAAAGCCAATAACGATATCCAAAAATAACACACTTGTAGATGGATATACAAGATATTTGGCTCTCAAATTTATAAGATATCAGGGTAAATTTCCAGTAATAAGAAAGGATTGATAATGGTGTTGCAGATAGGTAAATACAAGGTCAGCGATGACCTCAAGACAAAGCAGAAAGAAAATCCCATACTTGCAAAAGATGTTGCGACAGCTTTATATGCTCATATAACTGGAATGTGGGCTGAAAATGCAGCCGGACATTATGAGCAGGCGAAGAACGGTGAGAGAGTAACAGCTATATTTCCTACTGTCTGCGGAAATATCGTCATTGATACCCTTGCAGATCGTACACAAACAACAATTTCAATGGAATAGGGATGTATGTATGGAAATTGTAATAGGTATTATTATTGGTACTGTTTTAAACAGCATCATAAATGTTATAGTGCTGAAGAATGAGGAAAATTTATTGTTTCAAATTTTTGCTTTTGTAATATTTTTTATTTACGATGCAATTCGTACAGTCATGTACAAAATTAAGAAAATCTTTACCTCTCCTTTGTATTGCTATTTGCGATATGATAGGATAAATAAGACTACTTATTATGTCCCATATTTAAAGATAAAAAGATTTGATAAAAAATATAGGGATAAATACACTGTTATTGAAAACGATAAAGTCTTGAATAGAAAACTTGAAGAATTTTGGGGTCACGCACTTACGGCGTATGATGTAGAAAGAATAAGGACTGCAAGGTTTAAAATAAAAGAGGTTGAACAATGCGGTATAAAAATTGCACCAGAATTATTAAAATAATGGAGGAAAATCAAATGAATATGTATGATGAAATACTCAACAAATACGCTCAGTTTCTCGGATATGATGGGAAGGTAAAAGCAGACGAAAAGTATCTGCTCAGTGAGAGAGATAAGCTCGAAAGACTTATTAGGCTTAATGATGAACTTGACTCGATAGATAAACATAGCAAGGCAAAGAATTATGGCAGGACAATTTTGGCTTGTTATGAAAGTAACTTTGCATATAAATCCGAAGGTGAACCTGCTTGTCAAGAACCAGACCCTGAAATGATAATTTTTAAGATTTGTTATGCTAAAAAAGTTCCTTGTATTTGTTTTGAAATTGATGTCAGGGGCAATACATATAGAGAAATAACCTTTAAAGAAGTAACAGATATTCTGCATCTGAGGTAATACTATGGATATAAGGAAGTTTCTTACAATGCTAACGGATAATGGCTTCACATTTCTCCGAAACGGCAGCGGAAGTCATCAAATATGGATAAATGCCAATGGGAATGTTTTCTCGTTCCTATACGGCAAGTCCGTATATAAGGGAATTGTGTGGCAATTCAGACGAAGATTTTGTAAATGACACGAAAGGATTGATGAAAATGAGTATAGAAGGTATAAAAAATCAGTTGTCCCAATGTTTTAAAAACGGAAAAATCGAATTTCTCACATTTATAGATGGTAGTAAAGTCAAACGCATATACACAAATATAAAAGATATTGATACCGACACCAGCGAAGAAACTCATCTCAATATCACACCTCACAAAGAGAAGGTGGAATTTGAATTGATGAAAGGTAATAATATAGTATATATTATAGAAGATACATATGATAATATCCTTGGAATAGCCTTTACACAGTGGTTCAAGCCAATTTTAAGAAATATTGTCAAAGATAAATACGAACTGGAAGGGAAGATAAGATCCGATGAATTAACAGGAACAGATTATTGTCAGATCAGAGAAGACGGAATATTGCTTTTTAACAATCTCTCTGAAATAATAGAATTTGCAATTTAGACACAAAATATAGTATAAATAAAAATATGTAAATGATAAAATATAGATAATAAAACGTAGAACAACGGATTTACTGCTAATCTGAATGAAAGGAGAAAATAAAAAATGATTGCTAATAGCTCAACTGATTTTAGACATTATGATAATAAGTATCATTCAACTGTGATGGAATATCACCGTGGCGATATTGTCTGGGTCGATTTTGGAAATACGGTCGGCTCAGAACAAGGTGATATCCGTCCAGCCGTAATAATACAAAATGAAGTAGGAAATAAACACTCACCATGCCTTATAGTGGCTATCATGACCAGTAAGGAGAAAAAGCCAATGGTAACGCACGTAAGTATAAATCCATCTGTAGAGACCGGATTAACAAAGCCTACTACTGTAATGACAGAACAGATAAGAACTATTGATAAGAGCCGAGTTCTGAGCTGGGCAGGAAAGCTTGGTGAAAGAATGATGACTTGTATTGATAGAGCCATCGCTGCAAGCTTTGGTCTGGAAAATAATTCTGCGTATTCTGTATAATTTATCTTGACAAATCAGAAAGAAGATGATAAAATTGATTTAGTGAATATAGAAAGGACGATTATATGGTACCATACTTTGAAGAATATTGTCAGCATATTATTGAAAAGAATCCCAGTTTTGGTAATTACGCACTGAGGATATCGTGTTTAAACAAAGTAGAGAAAAATATATTTGATATGTCAGCCGAGGAAATTGCTGATGCTGTAGAAGCTGATAAAAAGAAAATTACTACTTTAAATGCTTTATACGGCGTTTTGTGTGACTATTACAGATGGGTAAATAAGACTTATGATTTATCCATAAAGGATAGTTTTTACGAAATCAATAGACTTAAAAGTATAGTATCCGATATAAAAACCGAAAGCGGTAAAGATGAATACTTTACTACTTTTTCAGAATTGAAACAGGCTTTAACTCAGGCAGAAGAGGATTATCTTATTCTGCAAGAATCTGAATTATCCGAAAAAATGTATGAAAGTTTAGTTGTGCGACAAAAGAAATTCAATGTATTTAATGTATTTCTTTGGGAGCAACTTACAACAGATGATATGATTTCTATTACATTGTCTGATGCAAGGAATATAATCAGTACCAAACAGCTGACCGTCAACGGAAAGTCTATTGAACTTTCAGATGAGGAAATTCAGTTTATTGATGACCTGTATTCGGAAATATTAGAATTGCAAGCACAGGATGAGCAAAATAGCGTAAAAAGACAGTATAAAAGAAAAACAAAGAATTGGACATATGATAATTTATTTAATTCCGAAAAGAAATCAAGTTTCGTAAATTTAAAGTGGAACGCAATGGGGGCATTTATACAGGATGTGCGACTGGAAGCTCCCAATGTTAAAAAAGCAGGTATGTTCAATAAAATGTATCAGTATGAAAGAAAAAATGATTATGTCTTTTCTGGAGACATGAATAGTGCAGAAACATATGCTCGGACATTCAATACTTCAGTGACCAAAGCATATCGTATGGTGAGCGAATACAATAAGTTCAGACAGAGTATTGAGAATGCAGAAAATTAAGAGAAATATGGAAGTGAAAATCACTTCCAATACATAAAGCAAAGCAAATAATAAAATATTTGCAAAAGCACTTGACAAGTGCAGGGTTATCGAGTATAATATATATGTAGTCAAATGATAAGCAAGTAATAAGATTTAGTATCAAAATAAATATATTTGGGATTAGTATAATGAGAAGTACATCAGCCTTTGACACTGATAGTTTCGGGGCAGAGCCGAAATCCCAAACCAAATGTTAGTTTTATTCTGGCATAGCCTCCCTACGGTTTCTCTGACTTCCGTATAAAAAAGTCAGGAATAAGCACCATTAGTTCAATAGTAGAACAAACGACTTTTAATCGTTAAACATCGGGGCAGAACCGATATGGTGTACCATTGGTGGTTGATTGATACTGTCAAGGTATCTTCAATCTAATACATATTTTGTCTGATGCTCTGCAAAGCTCAGACATACTTATAAAAGATATCGCAATATTTTTTATAAGTATTTCATTAAAATATGTGTTAAGTGTCTAAACAGCAATAACAAGTCGTATTCTGTTGGCACTAAAAATCGAATATGAGGTTTCATATTAACAAATAGCGACTTTGAACGGATGAAAAACCTGCTAAGTGGTTTAAATATCTCCCAATAGTCCAATCGGCAGAGACACAGAACTTAAAATTCTGACAGTGTGGATTCGAGTTCCACTTGGGAGACCAAATCTGAAATTGGAAAAAACAGCAACATTAGGGTTGTTTGTAGAACAAGAGTAGGCGAGTAGTTCACGAAACGAATAGCAACTTTGTGGTTTTAGCGGATGAGGATAACTTTAGAATGAACCGCCCAAAAGCCTGTGAGGATAATCAGGCACTCATCTGCTCCTATGGTGGAATTGCAAGACACGCTTGACTCAAAATCAAGTACCGAAAGGTGTGACGGTTGGAATCCGTCTGGGAGTACCAAAACAGATAAGACAAACAAAATAGTTTTATTATAGTTATGTTATTTTTCATTGTAACTCTTATCAATAGTTATAGCACCTGCATCATATAATCCTCTTATAGCTGTTCCAACATTACTTTCGTCCATGCCAAGATTATCAGCTATTGTTTCATACGTTACATTTGTGTTATTCTGAAGATTTCTTATCAGACACAAGTAAACTAAGTATTCTGTTGAGGATATTATTTTATTTATCGTCTTATCTGTTATTTTTGCGGAACGCCTGATGCTAAAGTTGAGATTACATCAAAACTTATGTGGTTCATCACCACACTTCCGCTCCAACTAAACTTAAATTTTATTGTGTATCAAAGGAGATGTTAAAAACGGAAGTGAAAGTGAAATATAAATTCTATGTCAGTAGAATAGATAATTCTCCTATTCTTAAATTTTCTTTTACATATTATGGTCATTGGTTTTATAGAAATATGAATTTAAGATGGGATGAAGAATGGGAAGAATATTTATTTAAGAAGTTTAACAATGACCAAGTAGGAATTGAAGAAAAGGATTTTTTAAAATCAATAAAATATAAAAATGGGATTATATGGCTTGTCAATTGAAGATATAATTTTTGTTTTTGATAGACTAAACTTAGAAACAATAATAAGGGATTTGGTCATTGGCATAATTGAATCTTACAATGAAAAACATCAATCAAAAATAAAGCATAAAAAAGATATATTGCATCTGAAAAATTTAGCTACAAAAGATTATAAAATATTAAGTATTACCGAGGAGATGTTAAAATGAACGTTGTAGTTGTAATAGTTAAACACGAAAATTGTGGAGCAAAGTATGTATTTCTTGTTCCTGAAGACAAAACGCTCAAAACTGGGGATTTAGTCAAGGTAAATACAAAGCGTGGCGAAACACTTGCAACCTGTCTGTGTGATAGTTTTACAATAGATACAACAGATAAGGAAAAGATGAAGAGTATTTTCAATGCTTTTGGTGTAGATGAACCGACTGCTTATGTTTTTGGTAAATTTACATATGACGAATGGAAAAGAATAGAATAAAATTCTGATTTTGTGAAAGGAAATATACATATGTTTTGGATAGGAATTGCAATAGGATTTATAATCGGAATAATCACACTCACGGCAATATCTTGTGTAATAGCATCTGGTGAGGTAGAAAAGAATGAGAATAAGACAGATTATTGATAGAATAACGTTTATTCCTTGGTGTTGGTTTGAGGTTACTATATTGCATAATAACATCAACATAGATAGATGTTATAAATACGGTTATTGTTCTAAATTGCAGTATAAGTTATGTAAATTTATGATAAGAAGGTGATGAAATATGGGACAGCATAAACATAATCCAATAGCAATTAAAGTCAAAAATGGTGAAATTAAGCCTAAAGAAAAAGGTATGAGTGAAGCTGAGTCTTGGAGAAGAGTACAAGATGCTTGTCGTTCATATTTTAAAGAAACTTTTCCAATATATACACCAGCTTATTATGATGCTTATGATGATGAATTTTGGAAATTACTTGGAGGATAAAGATAATGGAACTTAATTCTAATGGTGTAAACAAAGTTACTAAAGCACAAATCAAGAGTAAGATACATAAAGTTTGCGTGAATAGATTTCCCGTGTATGACAGTGACGGAAGAGTTCAACTTTATAGACGACCAGACCTGTCTGAATGGGCAGCGAAAGCAGCTGCTGATGGTGAAAGATACTTCTATATTGAGGCTATAAACCCCAATATCAATGGCGGTAAGCTTAGATTATGCTGTCCTAAATACGAGTACAGAGTTGATAGTCTCACGCAGGAAGAATATAATGCCCTGAAAGAATTATTAAATGGAGATGATTAATTATGACAACAGAAGAAAAAATCGCAGAACTTGAAACCAGCTGTAAGGCAATGACAGAGAAAATCGAAAGACTCAAAGCTGAACTTGTTGAGAAAAATGAAACAGTGTGGCTGCCTAAAAGCGGAGATGGTTATTCTTGTATCCAAGGTGATGGCAATATTTTGATTGGCCTTTATAGATCAATTAGTTCCTATGATTTGGGATTAATTAATATGAACGCTGCGTTTAAACCAGACACTGAAACTCAAAGACATCTTCGGTGGTATCGTGACAACGTTCTCCGTGTTCAGAATAAGCTGATGCAGCTTCACGAGTTGCTGTGTCCTGATTATTTTCCTGATTGGGAAGATGATGAACGCAAATGTTATATTTATTATCATTATAAAAAGAATGAGTGGTGTTGCGATAATATACAAAGTATGAAAGAATTTATTGTTTATTTCAATGCGAAAGCAGCAAAAAAGGCTTGCGAAATTCTCAACAGAGAAAAGTTTATGATGGAAAGTATATAATATAATAAAAGAAATGTTTTGTTGACCCAAAAATCAGGCATTTTTGCCTTTTATATAGATTTTTCCATAATTCCGTCCAAATAGGGCGTTAAAATATAGTATTCATCGGACTTTCAAGGAGGTTTGAGTGGCGTGAAAGGATATAAGGCGAGAGATGAAACTTACAACTAAACCAAGATTTTATTGGATTTTAAAATTGTGAGTAAATAATAATATAAGCGTAAAAATAATTAAATTATACATATTGAAAGGATTTTGAATTTATGAGTATGAAGAAGTTTGAAAACACAATTACAATGGCTGGTATTCTTGTTAAGCACACACTTGAAGAAGCTACATACGGAACTAACAATGATATTGAGTGTATTCGTGGTGAAGTAATTATCAGAACAGCCGATGAAGGTGAACACTCGGTTAGATTCTTTGCTAATAAGTATAAGAAGGATGCGAATGGTAACTTCACATCGGAAGAAAATAAAATTTATAAGTCGCTCAGTACAGTTATGAACGAGTACAGAACTCTGGAAGAATATCCCGATGACCCTGATTATGTCGAGATTACATCTGCTTCATTTGGTGTAATGGACTATGTGTCTAAGAATACAAATGAACTTGTAACGATCAATACTATTTCTTCTAACTTCATTAACAGAATTACTAAGGAAAAGTATGAAGCATCTTCTCCTACAGCGACATTTGAGGTTGCCGGTGTAATAGCAAGTATTAAGGATGAAATTATCAAGGAAACTCCTACTGGAAATCTGATTGTTATTATGAATGTAATCAATCAGATTAAGAAGGGTAACGGTAAGGATGCTACATTTGACGTTAAGGATATGTTTCCTCTTAGACTGACTATTCCTGCCGATCTTGCAGACACTTTTAGAAGTATGTATTCTGAGGGTGTATTTACTAAGGTTTGTGGAGATGTAATTAATAGAACAGAAACCACAACAAAGACTGAAAAGGCAGCTTTCGGTAAGGATATTGTAAAGACATTCACAAATACAGTGAGAAAGAATGAAGTAACGAGTGGTGTAGCACCTGTAGATATTTATTCCGTTGGTCTTACCGATGAAATTTGTTCTCAGCTCATTTCAAGAAGAAATGCAACTATTGCAGAAGTAAAGAATGGTAGGAAGAATAGTTCATCGTCAAACACAACAACTGAAAACACAGTGTCAGCTTCTACGTTTAATCCTTTTGCTTCAAAGAACCCTTTTGCTAAGTAATTGTATATAAATGACAGTCTATTTGAATTTGTAATTGTGATATTGAAAGGAAATAATAATATATGATTAACCTTATGACACTTGAAGAAAATAAGATTAGTACAGATTTTAGTGGTTATCCTGTTGTATTTATGGGTGAGACAGGAGACGGAAAGACAGATTCACTCAATCGTTTCCTCCGCTCTGTTGCTCCTGAAGGCAAAGTTCCTCTGTTTGTAATGTTTGAGGATAGATATAAAACTATTCAGAACATTATGGCTGTCAGAGTACATTCTATTCCTGATGTACTTGCTGTTGCCTCACAGCTCAAGAATCCAAAGACAAGAGAACGTTTCTCTTGTGTAGTTTTTGATACAGCAGATAAGTTTGAGGAAATGGCAAGCAGATATATAGCTTCAAACAAGGAAACTGAGATTATTGAAGATATTGGTTTTGCTCGTGGTAAGAAGTATCTTTCGTCTGTAATGGGCATTGTAGGCGAAATCAGAAATCTCGGACTTCCTGTCCATTTTGCAGTGCAGTCCTACAAGACAACTGATTTTAAGACAGGTGCAATTACATACAAGTGCAAGCTGAATGAGGCTACTAAGAATCAGATTTTCCACGATGCTTTCCTTGTTGGAATGGTTTCTATTGACCCAAAGGCAAAGGGTAATGTAAATGCAGACAGACTTATTACGTTTAAGAAGACCTCCGAATATATTGAACTCAAGGATACTTGGGGACTGCCTGACAAGATGTATGTGTCTGAAATTAAGGGCAATCTTGAAAAGCTGTTTAATGCCAAGTATGATAAGACTGAACTTGTAGATGCTCCTGCACTGGAAGAAATCAAGGACGAAGTTTCTTTTGATGAAGTAAAATCAAGAGGTATGGAACTTGGTTCAATTCTTGCCGAAAACGGTTATCTCAACGAAGCAATGAATGTACTCAAAACTACAATAGGTCAGAATGAGGACGGTTCTGCTAAGATGTTTGATGATATTCTTCCTATTCAGATCGACCTTGCACAAGTAGTAGTTATGAAGCTTGAAGAACTCAAGACATCTAAGGGCATTTGATAATACAATTAAACAGATAACAAAAAAGGGCGGTGGGTGGATAGCCTGCCGTCTGTTTTGTCTATTCAGGAAGTGATTATATAAGCAGACCTGCACACTGCAAATGTTGCAATAAAGAAATCCGAGGAGAAGAAATATTCAAACATAATAACAAGTCATATTGCAAGCAATGTTATGAAATAATACACTCTGAAAGTGAAGATTATAAAACGCTTATATCTATGATTTGTGAGTATTTTGAATGTGATGAACCCACCGGAATGATAATGACACAGATAAAAAATTACAAAAAAGACTATGATTTAAGTTACGCTGCCATTGGATATACACTTTGGTATGTCAAAAACATTATCGGAGATAAATTCAATATAAAATACGGCATCTTTCAAGTTAAAAATGAATACAAAAACGCTGAAAAATATTTTAAGGAACAGCAGTTGAACAGTGAAAAGGCTTATAATTTTGAAGAAAAAGAACGGATAGTAAAATTAAAGCCTAAATCAAAGAAAAATAATTATCTTATAGATTTAGATAAATTTATAGAAGGGGAGTGACTACTGAGTTGGACGTTAAAGGTCTTGTTGATAAAAGAAATATATTCCTGCTTTTAGGTTGTTATTGCAATAATCCTAAAATGATATTTGATGAAAAGTATGAAACAAACGCTTATGATTATTCAGAAACGTTTCATAAAACAATTTGGGGAGCTATTGTCAATATCGCTAAAAAGGGAAATATACAAAAAATTTCACCTGTTGAAATAGAAAATGAAATTGCTCAGTTCCCAAGTGCGACTACTGTTTGGAAGAATAATGACGGTTGGAATTACATAGATAAGGCTATTGCAGAATCCGCAGATAAGCTTTTAAACGCTGGATTTTACAGAGATACAGTGCGTAAATATTCAATTATCAGAAATGCGGTTGAATCTTTAAAGTTGGACATATCATTTTTGTATGATGAAGAGGACGAGGTTAAGCTTGATAAATTCAATAGTATGACAAGTACAGACGTGCTTAATGAAATATGCTGTAAATTCAGTGATTTTAAAAATCTTTGGAAAAGTGCTTTTGGAGATAATTATTCTTTTCACGCAGGCGATGATATTAAAAATCGAATATCTGAATATAAAAATCAGACAAATACATATGGTTATCCCTTTCAAAGTGGTTATCTCACCACAGTATATCGTGGAATGAGAAGCAAAAAGATGATTATTCGCAGTTCTATCTCAGGTGGTGGTAAATCTCGTTCAAGTATGGCTGATGCTGTAAATATAGCGTGTGATAAGATTTATGACTGGCAAAAGAAAGAGTGGATAGCAACAGGTGAAAAAAGACCGGTGTTATTCATATCAACAGAACTAACAAAGGAAGAAATTCAAGACTGTTTGCTTGCACATATTAGTGGAATTGAACAGGACAGACTTGAAGAATGGAAAGATATAACTCCTGAAGAAGAAAAAGTTCTCGATAAATCCGCTGAAATTGTAGAAGAATCACTGCTATATGGAGAATATCAACCCGACTTTACCATTGATACTATCTGCGAAACCATAGAACAATACATAATAAATCAGAAAATAGAATATGTTTTCTTTGATTATATCAATGACAGTCCTTCTCTTTATGCTTATTACTTTGAAAAAACCAAAACACGACTTAGAACAGATCAGATTTTGTTCCTGTTTAGTGCAGCTTTAAAATCAGCTTGTAATAAGTACGATGTTTTCTTAGGAACATCTACTCAGCTGAATGATACATATAAAGATGATATAAATAAGGATTCGGGAGCATTGAAAGGTTCAAAGAGTATTATTGAAAAAGCTGACGGTGGTATGCTTGCATTACCCGTTACAACTAAAGACCTTAAAAAGCTTAAACCAATACTCGAAGCACGAGGAAACTTCAATCCTACTGTTCCCAATATGGCATATTGGATATTCAAAAATCGTGGAGGTAAGTGGAAAGCTATCGTTATCTGGACTAAAATCAATCTTGGTACAATGCGAGAGATGGATTGTTTTGTCACGGATTATAATTATGAGCTTATAGATGATATTGAAAAAACGATTATTGAATTTGAATTTGACGATGTTGGCAACGCTGAAATGCTTGATACAACGGTAGATGTTGATGCTGTGAAGGTCATTGATAACATTCTGAATCCAAATTAAGGCGGTGAATAAATGACTGCCGAAGAACTCAAATCAGCTTTAACTACTGAAAATATAAAGACTTTGATGGAAATTCTCGGTGGAACAGTATATACAGATAGTGATGATTATATGATATATGATACTATTTGCCATTGCGGTACAAGTCATAAACTTTATTACTACAAATCATCTAAATCTTTTTACTGTTATACCGAATGTGGAAGTCTTGATATTATTGAAATAGTGAAAAGACTGAAAAAATATAATCTTCCAGAAGCTATTACTTGGATTTCAAATCAGTGCCATATTGATGAAAGACGAGGCTTCGGAAACAGTTATATCTCCGATTGGTCTTTTATAAAGGATTATGATAAATCCAAATCAAAGCAAACGATCATCAAAGACCTTGATAGTTATGACAGTAAGATTTTAAATGTCTTTCAGGATAAATACTATCAAGGTTGGATTGATGAGGGAATTTCAACGGAGAGTATGCAGAAATACAACATTAAGTATTCTCCGTATTTACGACAGATAATTATTCCTCATTATGATGTAACAAATCGTTTGGTAGGAATACGAGGACGAATGATGACAGAGGAAGATGAAGAACGCTATGGAAAATATTCTCCTATTAAAGTAGGAGACATAATGTACAAACATTGCCTTTCTTATAACTTTTACGGCATTAATCAAAACCTGAACACGATAAAAAACAAACATAAAGTTATGCTTGTAGAAGCTGAGAAATCAGTTCTGCAAGCAGATACAATGTTTGGAGAGAATAACTTCACTTTGGCTGTTTGCGGAAGTACATTTCATTCTTATCAGCGAGATATGTTGATTATGCTCGGAGTAAAAGAAGTGATAATTGCGCTTGATAAACAGTATGAAACAGCCAATTCACAGGAAGCAATGGATTGGCAAAATCATATAATCAAGCAATTTATAAAGCTTTTGTCTCCATACTTTGCGGTTTATGTACTTTGGGACACAGAAAATTTGCTTGATTATAAGCAATCTCCTACTGATAAAGGCAAAGAAACGTTGTTAAAGCTTATGAAAAATAAAATCTATGTTCCATCTTATGATTAAACGAGGTGAATTAAGTGACTTTTGAATATCAAAAGAGAGGAAGTATTGGAATAGGTAATCCAGTTACAAAAATTCTTGAAAATCGGGGAATAAAAAATGTTTCTATGTTTTTAAATCCTACAAAATCCTGTTTAGAGGATAATCACCTGTTAGATAATATTGATTTGGCAGTTGATATTTTTCTTAAACATATGAATAATAACAGTAAAGTTACAATATTGCAGGATTGTGACTGTGACGGTGTGACTTCCGCAGCTTTGATGATACAGTATATAAATGATAATTTTCCTTCAATTTCAGTGGATTACATTATACATGATAATAAAGAACACGGTCTTGATAGTAAATCTATGCTTGAGATTGAACCGAAAAAGCCTGATTTGTTTATTATTCCAGATGCAGGAAGTAATGATTTGAAACAGTTGAAAACATTGAAATCTGCTGGTATTGATGTCATTGTTCTCGATCATCACGATGAATCGGAAAAGGTCACACGATTAAAGTCTATATATAGGCTTGAAAATCTTAATGATTTCGCAGTGATAGTAAATAATCAGATGTCATCAAAAGTAAATGACAAGTCAATGACAGGCGTAGGAATAGTCTATAAGTTTTGTTCTGTTGTTGATGAAAGACTAAAGCGTGATACAGTTAATAAATATCTTGACTTGGTAGCCCTCGGAATGATAGCTGATTCGTGTGATTTAACACAGTTGCAGACACGATATTTAGTTCTCGAAGGTATTAAACAGATACAGAACGAGACAAATCATAATAAATTCATTTCGGAATTAGTCAAGTCTCAGGCTTATTCATTACATAGTAAAGCAACCATTTTAGGTATAAGCTTTTATATTGCACCTCTTGTAAATGCTCTAATCCGACTTGGTACAAAAGAGGATAAGGAAATAATGCTTAAAGCATTTCTCAATTCATCGGAAAAAGCGATTATTAAAATTCGTGGCAAAGGTGAAGTTGAGGTTTCAATTCAGGAACAAGCAAGAAGATTATGCGAAAGTTATAAACGCAAACAGCAGAAAATGACAGGTGATTATACAGAAGTCCTTAAACAGCAAATAAATGAATTTGGACTGAATGAATATCCTGTAATCTGTTGTAAAGCCGATAAGTCGTTTGAGAAAACATTTATAGGTCTGATTGCAAATAAACTCACGTCTATGTATAATAAGCCTTGTCTGCTCCTAAGAGATTGTAATGATATTCTTATGGGAAGTGCAAGAGGATTCGATAAATCTCATATTAAAGATATTAAGGATTTCTGCTTACAGACAAAATTGTTTGATTTAGCAGAGGGACATCCTAACGCTTGCGGAGTAACTATTAAAAAGGATAATATTTCAAAGTTTTACGAATATCTTTCTCAGCAAAATTTTGATAATACTTTAAATTATACCGTGGACGCAGTTTTTGATGAAAAATCACTTACCGCAGAGGTAATTCAGTCAATTTTTGCACTTTCTGACGTTTGGGGAACAAATATTGAAGAACCTCTATTTTTACTAAAACTGAAATGCCCTATTGATGGGGGTTTCAAGGTGCTTGGAAATGAAAAAAACACAATAAAATTGACATTTCATAATATTGAGATTATTAAGTTTCGTTCCTCTGAAAATGAGTACAATGAGATAAAAAATCTTGGTAAAATGGTTGAATTTACAATAGTAGGTAAGTTTTCAGTGAATGAATATAATGGAAAGAAAATTCCACAGGTCATAGTAGAAAACTGGATGTATAAACCTTGTGACGAAAAGCCTAAATTCAGATTTTAAGGAAGTGATAAAGTGGATTACAATATCTTTGGCTACGATTTTGAGGTTTTTAAGTACGATTGGCTTGTTGTATTTGTTAATAAGAATACATCTGAACGAACAGTAATCGTTAATGACAGACAAGCTTTAAAGGATTTTTATAATACAAATAAAGACGCTATTTTTGTAGGATATAATTCAAGAAATTACGACCAGTTCGTTTTTAAAGGCATCTTGTGTAATATGAATCCAGCAATTATCAATGAAGAATTGATTGTTAAAGGGAAATCGGGCTATCAGATTGTGAAAAAAGCAAAGGACATTCCTTTTAATAATTATGATGTTTCGGATATTCAGCATAGCTTAAAGCAGCTTGAAGCTTTTATGGGTCACGATATTAAAGAGTCGGAAGTTGATTTCACAATAGATAGACCTCTGACACAAGCCGAAATCGAAGAAACAATTAAGTATTGTACTCACGATGTAACGGAGTGTTTGGCTGTTCTCGATTATAAAATCGGTGATTTCGATGCTCAATTTAGTCTAATAGAAGCATTTGATTTACCTTTTGAGATGTTTAATAAGACTAAAGCACAGCTTTCAGCTCATATCCTCGGTGCAGTAAAACAGCACACAATGGACGATGAATTTGAATTTACAATTCCTCCAACTTTAAAATTGGGCGAAAAGTATCAGTTTGTAGTCGATTGGTTTAAAAATCCTGTGAATAAAGCTTATAAGACTGCTACTTATTCATATGAAAATCAGCACAAACGTGAATTAGATTGTATGATAGCAGGTGTTCCCCATATTTTTGCTTATGGTGGAGTACACGGAGCTATTCCTAACTATCACGCAAAAGGAATTATATTATGTGCAGATGTTGCCAGTCTTTATCCGTCAATTATGATCGAATATGGTTATCTCAGTCGTAAACTCAAGAATCCTCAAAAGTACAAAGAGATTCGAGACGAAAGACTCAGACTTAAAAAGTTAAAGGATAAACGTCAGCAACCTATGAAAATCGTACTTAATTCCACATATGGAATACTCAAAGATAAAAATAATCCACTTTATGACCCTCTTATGAGCAATAACGTTTGTGTTACAGGTCAACTTTTGCTTCTTGATTTGATTGAAAAGGTAGAGCCGTATTGTCAGTTAATTCAAAGTAATACAGATGGTATCTATATGCTTGTTAAAGATATGGAGACAGTAAAAATAATTGAAGATATTGCTCATGAATGGGAGACAAGAACAAGGCTTTCCCTCGAATTTGATATTTACAATGAGATTTATCAAAAAGATGTAAATAACTATATCATCATCTCTGAAGACGGACATTATAAATCAAAAGGAGCTTATCTTAAAAAACTAAGTCCCATTGATAATGACTTGCCTATAATCAATACTGCTTTGATTGAATATTTTGTACATCAAACTCCTATTGCAGCTACAATAAATAAATCGAATAAGCTGATTGATTTTCAAAAGGTTGTCAAGCTCACAAGTCTTTATAAGAGTGTTGTTTATGGAGAATGTGTTACAGAAACAATAGATGGTAAGTCAAAAGTTGTTGTTAAAAATGGAGAACATCTCAGAGAAAAAGTGCATAGAGTATTTGCATCAACCAATCCTCACGCAAAAGCACTGTATAAAACTAAAACAGAAAAGGGGGAACAGGTTTATGAAAAGATAGCTTATACTCCTGACCATTGCTTTATCAATAACGATAATATCTTGGATGTTCCTGTCCCCGAAGAACTTGACCGTCAATATTATATCAATATGGCAACTGATAGATTGAATCAGTTTCTTGAAGTTACTGAGGAAAAACACGATGTCATTCCGGAAATTTTGTATGATAATATGCTCAAAACAAATAATTTTTATGAATTTCTGGAATTATGCACACAGACCTTGCCTATTAAAATCAGCAATAAGATATTTACTAATTATATAATTGCTGATTGCTGTTCTAAATACGGTAAAACAAAGCATCTACTTGATTTTATCAAATGGTTTGACTTATTGTATGGAAAGGACAAATTAACAGTAAAACAGGCAGAAACTAAGTTTGATAATATTAAATCTATAATTGATAAATATTCAGAACTAAGTGCAACAGGTAAAACTCTTATTATAGACAGCAAGAATATCTTAATTGAACTATTTGATAATATTCCAGATGAAGATTTGTATTTACCTGAAATATTGGAGATGCAGATAAAACTATTTGAAAATTTAAGATATGTAAATTCAGAAATGAATGAAAATTACTATTATGTTCTCAATACCAGAAATGAAATAAAGCCTAATTTAATAATTTATCAGCTTAGTACGGGTAATATTCTTAATGTTAAAGTTGATAAACAGATGTTTGATATTCTCTTTATACAAGATGGTGACATCATTCAAGTCAATAAATCTGAGTATAGATATGGAGTTAAAATCATCGGTAAAGACGAAGACGGAGTAAACATCACCGATACAGACTATAATAAGCAGTATTTATACTTGCTTGGATATGATATTCTGTACAGAGATTACTCAAAGTCCAATAAATCATTAGTGGAGGAATAATATAATGTTTGAAGATGACGAGTCGATCATAAAATGCGAAATAAAATTAAGCAGAATATTTTATCCTAAGAATGTGAAATCTGTAGAAACAGGTGAATATGCAATATTTGCAGGCACAGTAGTTTTTCCTATTGAGAACTGTTGCTTAGATGATATTATCAAATTCAAGGGTAATGTTCCTGTTCTTGAATATGGAACATCATATAAGGTAGCAGCTGCTCTTGCCGATCATCACGAAATTTATGGTGATACTTATGAAATTCTCTATATGAGTAAGAAAATAAATATCTCAAATAAAGAAAGTCAAAAGGAATTATTAAGTACAATTTTACCTGAAAAGACAGTAGAAAATTTGTTTAATACCTATGATGACATTGTTTCATTGCTTGAAAAGAGAAATACAGAAGCACTGTGTAAAGTTAAAGGCATTACGGAATCCAATGTTGATAGACTGTACAGAGCTTATGACGATACAAAAGATTATAGTCAAATTTTTGTAGAACTTAGTAGGTCTGGACTGTCAGGAAATCTCATTAAGAAAATAACTGATTATTATAAATCTCCCGAAAAGGCATTAGACGTAATCAGAAAAACACCATATGAACTTGTAACAGTTGATGGTATTGGTTTTAAAAAAGCAGATGAAATTGCTCTTAAAATGGGAGTAGATAAATTTGATTGTCAGAGAATTAAGGGATATTTAATTCACGTTTTGCTTGAACAAGCGGAATTAGGCAGAAGTTATCTTCATTATTCAGAGCTTATGAAAATGTTATATGATACCTTGGGTTTTGTACCTGAAGAAATTGTCAATAAGACAGCTCAGATAATGATAGATGATGGTAAAATACATATATCTGAAAATGGTGAAAACATAGGTCTTACAAGATATTATAATCTTGAAAAAGATATTTGCAATGAAATTGTAAGACTTATGATTGGTTCATCTAAAGACAATGTTGATACCGATAAAAATTCCGTTCCTAAGTATATTCCCAGAGATTTTAATATCTTTAATCCTGAAAATGTAATAGCGAAAGTTGAAGATGACCAAGGCTTTGAATTTACAGATGAACAGAAAAGTGCGATATATACTTGCTTAAACAACAGGGTTATTGCTATTACAGGTGGCGCGGGCGTTGGAAAGACTTCAACAGCAAACGGCATTTGTAAAATGTTTAATGGTTATTCAGTTTATGCAGTGGCACTTTCTGGTAAAGCAGCTTTGAGAATAACAGAAGCAACAGGACTTCCGGCAAGTACAATACATAAAGCGTTAGGGTGGTTTAAGGGACATTTTATTCATTGTAAGGAAAATCCTCTTGAAGCTGATATTGTCCTTATAGACGAAGCAACTATGATAAATGGCTCATTATTTAGAGATTTGCTTGAAGCCATTCCAACAGGGGCGAAAGTAATAATAATGGGCGATGTACAGCAGTTGACACCAATAGGAAGTTGTCAGGTGTTTGCTGATATGTTAAACAGTGGTGTAGTTCCAACAGTGAGACTGACTAAACTTCATAGACAAGCTTTGAATAGTGGTATCATTCCTACATCTATTAAGGTAACAAACCAAGAACAGTTGTTTTCAAACACATATCAGGGTTCAGAAATCATTGGTGAATTGCAAGATATGGAATTAAATATTACTACTGAAAAATGTAATTTATCTGATTATGTAGTTGAAAAGTTCAAGCAAGAATATGAAAAATTTAAAGATATAAATGAAGTTCAGGTTGTATCAGCTATGAAAACAAGAGGCGATCTGAGTTGTTATAACTTAAATACCAAAATTCAAGAAGTATATAATCCCATTTCAGAGGACGATATTTTTATTGAAATTAAGCTTTCCGAAAAGAAGGGTAAGACAACAGACGTGTCTTCTGTCAAGAAATATAGAATTAAGGTTGGTGATAAAGTAATCAATACTAAGAATAACTACACCTGTACTGATTTAGATGGTAATGTTTGCCCTGTATTCAACGGTAATATAGGTACAGTCACCAATGTAACACAAAACGGTATTACTATTGATTTCATCGGTATTGGAGAAGTGTGGTTTGGTAGAGACAAATTCAAAAATCTTGAATTAGGATATTGTATTACAACTCATAAATCACAGGGTTCAGGCTTTAAATCGACTATAATAGCATTAGATGGTAGTAGCTATATAATGAATAATGCAGAATTGCTCTATACAGCTATCACAAGAGCAAAGAAATATTGTATCCTTGTGGCAACAAATTCTGCTGTCAGAAGTGCTATAAGTCATAAGGAAGTTAATAACAAACAAACATATCTCAAGGATATGCTTATTAATAACGAATACCTGAAAGGAGATCCTACAAATGAATGAAATGACTAACGTATTCAAAATATTCAATCAGCTCCAGTCAACAAGCAAAAAAACTGAAAAGATTGAAATTCTGAAAGCTAATGAAAGAAACATTTTATCGTTTTAAAAGAGGAGGACTGCAAATGAATAATAATACTTCAACTACGAATTTACCACAAATGTTATGTATAAAAACAGATAAAGGTTGTTTTATATCTGATTGTCTTACTGTAAATGGTTACGATTATGAGTATCATAGAACTGAAATTGATAATCTTCTGTTTGATGGTAAAAAAGCTGTAGGAGCGCATTGTAAGAATTGGTATTACATTGATAAATATCCAACACTTATCCAAAGAAAAGAATCAGGAGAGACTATTAATAGAAGATATGAGATTAAAAATGAATCTTTAATCTCAGATAGCCTACCAGCCATTATTCCTTATGAAGAAGCAAAAAAATATGATAGTGATGTTGTTGATGCTTTATATTTTTATAAGTGGGATCAAGAGCCGCCACATTTAAAGGAAATAATTTATGATATTCAAGTAATTTGTGAGATAGAAAATTATAACTTCCCTCCTAAAATTGAATATAAGGGCTTTCATCGTAATCGCAGTAGTTGTTCTGACGAGCGATATATTATTACAAATGCAAATGTTCAGCATCAAATGTTAGACAAAATAATATTTCCAGAAGTAACACTTCATGAATATCCTTGCAAATTTACATCTAAGCAAATGTACGATATTACAAGACAATACATTATTGAACACATTGATAACTCGGTTGCAAAAATTACTTCTAACTACGATTTTTGTTTTGAAGTAAGAAAAATTATACCAATGATTGAACCTGAAACCGTTACATATACAAATATTTTCGCAAAAACTAAACGTGAAAGAAATAAGATACATACAGTTATAAAAGAATACGATGAAAAGAAAATTTTTTCTATGACACATCAAAATGAACAGTATAAAGGCTATCCTATTATACCCGAAATGTGTGCAAACAGTGAAACTGAATTAAAAGAAAAGGTTGATATGTGGTTAGAAAACCTAATCAAATTTATCAATGAACCTTTATGTCAGTGTCCACAATGTAAGGGTCTTGGTTATATTAATAATGTTTCTGAGATTGGTTTTGATTATGAATGATAGAGGAGAACACAGATGAATAATGTTTTTAAAATTTTCAACCAACTCCAATCTACGTCAAAGAAAAATGAAAAAATAACAATTCTTAAAGTTAATGAGAGTAATAATCTTTTTACTGATACATTAAAATGGCTTTTAAATCCGTTTGTAATAACAGGAATCAGCACCAAAAAGCTTAACAAATCAGTTAAGTATGCTACAACTCCAATTCAGACTTGGCGAGATATGATGATGTATCTTGAGACCAATAACACTGGCAGAGATACAGATATAGCAATCGCACAAGGTTTTATTAGTCTACAGCCTGAAGAGTATAAGGAATATTACAGACAGCTTGTAACGAAGTCTCTGAAGCTTGGTATAGATGCTAAGATCGTAAATAGTGTATATGGTAAAGGATTTATTCCTGTATTTGATGTGCAACTTGGTACTCCTATTGATAAGGTCAAATTCAAAGGTAATGAATATATTTACATAAGTCAGAAGATGAATGGAACAAGATGTGTCTATTATAATGGTAGGTTATATAGTCGTTCAGGTAAAGAATTTACAGGTCTTGACCATATAATTGCCGATATTCAGAAGTTCAATCTTCCTGACCTTGTATTTGACGGTGAACTTATTCGTAAGAATACAGACGGCAAATCAGACAGCGAAAATTTTCAGATAGGTACAGGAATTGCAAATAGTAAAGATGCAGATAAGTCTTGCCTTGAATATGTAATTTTTGACTACCTTCCTAAAAATGAATTTATGGCTGGTGAGAGCCTATCAAAGTATGGAGAACGCAAAAAGTACCTCGTTGATATAATTGCAAAAAAGATAAAGGACAATGATATTAAAAATCTTAGAATTGTGCCAATGTGGTACGAGGGTACAGACCATTTGCAGATACAGAAATGGCTTGAATATGCCGAAAACACAGATAAGGAAGGTTGTATGGTTCAGTTTGATACTACATATAAATGTAAGAGAACAAAGGAACTCATTAAGGTCAAGTGCTTCTATGACTGCGATTTAAAGTGTATTGATATTGAACAGGGAACAGGTAAAAATGCGAATACTCTTGGTTCAGTTGTTTGTGAGTATAAAGGTAATACTATAAATGTTGGTTCTGGTTTTACCGATGAGCAGAGAAATCATTATTGGAATAACCCTGATGAAATCATCGGTAAGATAGTCACAGTTAAGTATAAGGAAGAAACTAAGAATAAAGACGGCAGTTATTCTTTACAGTTTCCAGTATTTCAGACAGTAAGATTCGATAAGACAGAACCAAATGTATAATTATAAGCAAGTAATAAAAATGAGCAAAATAATTTGAAAAAACGCTTGACATTTCTATTATATATGGTATAATAAGTATGTAATCAAATTATAAGTAAATAATAATATGGTTACACAAAATATAATAAACTAAAGGAGAATATAAGAATGGCTTACAAAGACCTGAATAATGTTGTAAAAGCAGTAATGGTAAAGAGGGATGATGCAACAATACCTCTCATATTTGGAACAATGTCTGATTTACCTAATTTTATGATTAAAGACTCTAATATAGATGATGTGCGTTGCAAGGTTGTAGACTATCACGCAGAACAGTTCACTAAGTACAATACTACATACATAAGGACAGTTCTTACTTTTGCAGACGGTTCTAAGGAATCAGTAGAGTGTTCTGCTGATAAGGCAGATGCTTATTATGGTTTCACAACCTGTTATGCAAAGCATATAGCAAAGAAGCTCCTCAACAAGAATATTTCGGATATGGCTGATTACTGGCTCATTACTAAGCCTAAGAGAGAAGCCGAGGCTCGTGCAAAGGCTGAAATTCAGAGGGCAGAGGAACAGAGACTTGCAGAACGTGACAAGAAAAGACGCGAAAAGTATAGAATCCGTATGGAAGCAATTAGACGTAAGGAAGCTTACGAGGCATCTAAACTTGCTGAAGAAAAGTATGGAGTTCCTGCTGATTGGTCTGAAAAGTAATTTTTGAGGAGATAATAAGATGAAAGTAATGGCGTTTGCAATAATAGTAAATGCGATAATCTTTGTTGCGAATATGGCCTATATGGATTGTATCAGCAAAGAAGTATATAAAAATCTCAAAAGATTTGCTAAGTTTAAGTGTTTGACCAAAGAATTTGAGGAATATGACACTTTAAATAGTAAATATTGTGGTGGATTTTTTACTTATCTTATGTTTGCTGTTCCTGTTATAAATGTTATTACTCTCTTTATATCCTGTTTCGACTATGATAACATGGTTTCAGAAATTCAAGAAACAGCCAATGATAAGTTTATGAACTGGGTTGAAAGCAGAAAGGGTGAGATAAATGCCAAATAAAGATTCAAATAATAATTCTAACTTTACATTTGGTGAACGTCTTGTATTTTTATTGTTTTTTGGAATACTTACGCTTATGCTAATATCTATTATTTTGAAGCTCTGTGATATTATTCATTGGGATTGGGAATACATACTTGCTCCGATCTGGCTTCCAATAATTTCGTTTGCGCTAATTATTATTGCTTCTGAATAATTGTTAGTGTGATTTTATTTTATTTAATACAATAAAGATTGATTTTATAAAGGAGATGTTAAAATGATACATAAGAAATTTATGGATATTCAAAGAATTAAGCCTGAATACGCTGATGGTTTTAACGTTGGTGATTACATAGTTATTCAAGAAAAGATTGACGGTGCAAACGCAGCAATCAGATATGATGCTGAAACTGATACAATAGTCGCTCAGTCAAGAAAGAATATTCTCGGCATCGGTAATAATCTTAGAGGATTTTATGAGTGGTCACAGACACTTGATAAAGAGATTGTAAAATCTGTTCTCGGTGACAATCTTATATTGTTTATGGAATGGCTTGTACCTCACACTTTGCCCTATCCAGAAGAGCGTTATAATCACGCTTATTGTTATGATATATATGATACTAATACAGAAAAGTATCTTCCTCAGAGTACAGTTCAGGTTATTGTAAACAAGCTTAATCTTACTTATGTTCCTACATTTTATGAGGGTAAATTTATTTCTTGGGAACATTGTATGAGCTTTGTAGGTAAGACCGAACTTGGTGGCGAACACGGCGAAGGGATAGTAATTAAAAATCAGACAATGCTTAATAATCCTAATACCCGTCAGCCGTTTTACATCAAGATTGTGGCTGAAAAATTTCAGGAAACACATACTCATAAAGAAGCAAAGGTTGTTGACCCTGCAATGATGAAAAAGAGAGAAGAAATCCAGAAACTTGCTGAAACTATTGTTACAGAAGCAAGAGTAAGGAAACTTCTTAATAAGTTTGTTGACGAAGATATTCTCCCTGAGAATTGGTCTTTAGAGGAAATGCCTATTATTGCAAAGAACTTGACTAAGGCTGTTTACGAGGATTGTATTAAGGAAGAGCCTGAAATAGTAAAGCAGATTGATAATTTCGGCAAGGTTGCTAATGGTATCGCTATGAAATTAGCAAGAAATATTGCAAGTAAAAGATAAGGAGATAATAATATGCCATATGTAAATCAAGAACAATATAATAAACAACGTAATCTCAGAGATATGATTGATGGCGAATTAAATCGCATTGCTGTTACTGGCGATTTAGAAGAAATTGACAAAATGGTTAACTGTTTGCATGATAGTGTTTTGCGATATGCTCAAATGCATCGTGACCGCATAAATGGTGTTTATAAGGAGAATATTTAAATGAGTTTGTACAATATGATAAATGGTTATAATCCAGCTTGCTTACTGATATTGCCAATGTTGGGCAGAAAGCAGGAAGATTATCCGAGATTTAGAGATTGTTATGTGACAGATGAAAACAACATCGCCATCTATACAAGAGTGGGTGGTGGAAATAGAAACTGTGGGTTTGGTGAAGAGGCATTGTATGATGATGAAAATTTTATCAAAACATATGATGACGAATTTGACGAAACATATGCCACTTATGAGTTTAAAGTTCCTGATAGATGGAAAAAAGATTTTGATAAGATATTAAATTCTAAAATGTCAGATGTTTCAAATGAATATATTAAATATCTTAAAAACTTTTATCCTAAGTTAGTAAGTAAAGGTATTATAGATAGGCTATTTAGTTAATAAAAGTGAAATTTCATTGAGACAATAAAAAGGAAGTGTTAAAATGGAACAAGAAAACATACATACAAAAGAACGATTAAAAGAGCTTCAAGCATTACCATTAGAAAGAAAGGTACAGATCACTCAAAGTCGTATTATTGAATGGTATAAGCATTATAACGGACAAGTTTATGTATCTTTCTCTGGTGGTAAGGATAGTACAGTTCTTTTACACATTGCAAGACAACTATTTCTCGATATTGAAGCTGTGTATGTAGATACAGGACTTGAATATCCTGAACTTAGAGAATTTGTAAAGTCTATTGATAATGTCACTTGGTTGAAACCAGAGATGAATTTTAGACAGGTACTCGACAAGTATGGTTATCCAATCATTAGTAAAGAAGTAGCGAATATTATTCGTGGAGCAAGAAAAGGTAAACAATCATATACAAGATATTGCAAAATATATGATTTTGATGCTATAAAAAATACATATACAAACCGTTACGATTATTCGAGGTATAAATATTTAACAGATAGTAATATTCCGATTTCAGAACAATGTTGTGATATTATGAAAAAGAAACCCGCAAAAGAATATGAGCATAAAACAGGCAAGAAAGCAATTATTGGCACAATGACAGATGAAAGTATGATGCGTAAAAAAGAATGGATAAGGACAGGGTGTAATGCTTTTTCATCATCAAGACCTATATCTAAACCAATGTCATTTTGGACTGAAAATGATGTGCTTGAATACATAGTAAAGAACGAATTGAAAATCTGTTCTATTTATGGAAATATTATTCAAGATGATAACGGTAAACATTCTACAACTGGAGAACATAGGACTGGTTGTATGTTTTGTGGATATGGAGTTCACCTTGAAAAATCTCCGAATCGTTTTGAACGTATGAAAGAAACTCACCCTAAGATATGGGATTATTGTATTAGACCAAAAGATAAAGGTGGTCTTGGAATGGGTGAAGTTCTTGATTTTATCAATGTTCCATACGGAAAGGAAGAGACCGAAGATAACGGCAAAATGTCTGAATAGGTATTATGAAACAGATTTTTTATTGTATATGAGGAGGTGACAAAAATAAGCAAATTTTATATATCAGACTTACATTTTGGTCATCAAAAATGTATTGATTTTGACAGCAGACCATTCAAGTCACTCAATGATATGAACGAAACAATGATACAAAATTGGAATAGTGTTGTTTCAAAAGGTGATTTGGTTTATGTTCTTGGTGATATGTTCTGGGATAATAGACTAATTCCTGAAATAATGTCAAGACTCAAAGGTACAAAATTTCTAATAAAAGGCAATCACGATAGAATTTCTACAGAGCATAACAAATATTTTGAGTGGATTAAAGATTATGATGTAATCAAAGATAACGGTGAACATCTTGTTCTTTGTCATTATCCTATTGCTCATTGGATAAATGCCGATTATGGATATATTCATCTGTATGGTCATATTCACGCAGGACGTGATACAAGACCTTTTCAGGAATATGCAAAAATAATGAAGAGTGAAGGATTTAGTTATGAGTGTTATAATGTAGGCTGTATGCTTCATAATTATACACCTGTTACTTTGGAACAATTAAGAAACGAAGGTAGGTAATAATATATGACAAAAAATCAACCTAAGATGATTTTGAATATTCAGTTTGAAAATGAAGAACTCGACAAGCAGATTCAGATTGCTATGGATAAGTATGTTGAAGATTTAATGCTCAAAAATCTTGATTCGATTATCGAAAAACTTGTACATCAACGTATTACAAGACTGGTAGATAGTAAATTTCAGTACAGTTTAGATAGTAAATTAAATGGTAAGACATTAAATGAATATGTTAAAGACGCTACCAATAAAGTTATCGAAGAAGCTATTTCGCAAAATATTAAGGACATTTTTGCAAAGAAAATTGCAGAAATGCTTTGAGTAAAACTTTTGAATAGGTGATAATATGGATTATTATGTTGTTGACTGCTGTTGCAAAGATAAATCATACCTATCTGAAACATATATTGTTAAAGCTATTAATGAAAATTCAGCAATAGATATTGTAATGGAACAACGTGTCAATGAAATCAATGTTCAACATCAAGAAGCAAATAAAGAATATAAAAATTTAGGTAACGATGATAATATATTTCCAATATTTACAAGAGATGACTTAATTGCTTTTACTCTTGATGAATATATACAAAAATACGGTAAAAATAATACTCTTGATATAGGTGGTGATTAATTATGATTCTTGGTAACGACTTTGAGTTCTCGAAAAAAGAAGATTATAATGAGATACACGATTTAATATTCTCAAAATTACAGAATGTTTCTGATGAATATACTATTGCAGAGGTAGCTTTGGGACTTCATCACTTGATTTTTGATGTGTTATATGATATTGAACAGGAAATTATGGCTTAATTTTATAGTATGAAAGGAAGATAAAAATGAATAACATACCAGAAATTCTTAATGCACAGATTAAAAATGTATCAATTTATTACGAAGACCACGGTATTCTTACGTTTGGTATCGCAGTTGATATTTCCGATGGAACAGCTTGTGTTATAGGTGGTTATGTTTTAGATGAATATAATAAGGACACAAAGAAACGTTAGTGTTGTCCTTATAGTATGGATTTAATTGCACGAATTATGAAAGTTGTTGGTGTAGGTAAGTGGGAAGATTGTAAAGGCAAGTACATAAGAGTGGTTTCAAATGGTTTGGGTAGGTCAATTACAAAGATAGGAAATATTATGAAAGATGAATGGTTGGATATACCAGAGTTTTTCAAAGAATATGGAATTGAGTAATATGATAAAAATTGCTTTTATCATAAATTAAGGGAGGATACAAAGATGAACAATATCAAAGAAAATAACAAACAGGAATGGGATTTTACAGTCTATGGCGATGGTTCAAAATTAGAGAATAGGATACTTGAACCACTTATTCCAAAGGAGAGATTAGAAGGTTTCTGTAACGATTATAAAAATGCTTGATTCAATTTCTGATGATTCTGAATTTGGTAAGAGTTATACGTCATTACAGTGGGCTTATGGTGATCTGATTTTTCATCTTCATGGTAAGTCTTTAGAAGATGAGGTGAAAATTTTTAAGAAAATAGATAAAGCCGTGAAGCATTTGAAGAGATTACTAAATGATGCTTTAGGCAATGAAAATACAGAATCTGTGTGGACTAACAGCGAAAATAATAAGGAATAAAATTCACTTTATAGTAATTGAAAGAAGGTGTTGAGAATCAAGCATTATGAAAATATCATTATAGGAAACCCCATTGTTCCAGTATGAGAGCTTGTTGCTTCGTCAAAACAAGATTATAAAGAAAAAGAAGAACCGATTACATATTTTACTGAAACACGTTCAATAGCAAAGATACTTGTTGAGATTGGTATTGTGAAGAGTATATCGGAAGTAAGAAGAAACAAAACTGAATTATGTAATGAAATCAATGCTCTTGATTGTATGAATGTTAAGTGGGGCAAACATAAGTTTTGGGTTGTTGTGGGAGAATGAAGCGATGAGAAGTAGGTAAAAGAGGTGATAATTTTGAAGCATCAAATTCAATTTTATGACAATGATAAAACAACAATTATTCTTGATAATCTGTTTAATTATAAAAACATTCTTCAATATGCAAAAGAGCATCATTTTAATGTTGTATTTACAGAAACAAAAGCGTCTAATGCTGTAGAGATAATTTGTGATTTTTGTCAGAATGGTTTTGAGCTTTCATTTTTAATGATTGATAACTATATGATGGGTTTAAAATTAGAACCACATATTTATTGTAAATTTATAAATGCAAATAATAAGTAAATAATAAGATAGGAGTGATAAATATAAAGGCATTAGAGCTGTTTGCTGGCACACGAAGTATCGGCAAAGCATTTGAGGCAAAAGGTCATGAAGTGTTCTCAATCGAATGGAATAAGGATTTTGAAAATATTGACTTATATGATGACATAATGAATGTTACGGCAGAAATGATTATTGAAAAATTTGGTCATCCGGATGTGATATGGGCAAGTCCCGATTGCACAACTTTTTCTATCGCTGCAATTAGTCATCATAGAAGAAAGAACCCTGAAACAGGAAATCTTGACCCTGTAAGTGATTATGCTAAGTTTTGTGATAAAGTAGACCAACACGTTTTAGATTTGATTCGTGAATTAAAACCTAAATATTATTTTATTGAAAATCCTCGTGGTGGAATGAGAAAAATGACTTGGATGCAAGGCTTACCAAGGTATACTGTTACATATTGTCAATACGGAGATAAGAGAATGAAACCTACGGATATTTGGACAAATCACCCTAATCCGCAATTTAAACCACCGTGTCATAATGGTGATAAGTGTCACGAAGCAGCACCAAGAGGTAGTAAAACAGGAACACAGGGGTTAAATGGTTCGATAGATAGAAGTCGTATTCCGTCAAAACTGTGTGAACATATTGTAGAAATTTGTGAAAATACATAATTTGAACAAGTGATAAGATAGGAGTGATAAAACTGAATATATTAAGTCTTTTTGACGGTATGGCTTGTGGAATGCTTGCTATGCAAAAAGCAGGCGTTAAAGTAGATACATATACAGCTTATGAAATTGATAAGTATGCAATTCAGACAGCAACACATAATTTTCCCATGATTAAGGAATGCGGAGACATATTCTCAGCAGACTTTACGCAATACAAAGATATTGATTATATCATAGGGGGTTCGCCATGCACATACTGGAGCATCGCTCAGAAAAATAATCGTGAAACCGAAGCAAGCGGTTTAGGTTGGGAACTCTTTTCACAATACGTCAGAGCTTTAAATGCCGTTAAACCTAAGTTCTTCATTTACGAAAACAATAAGTCGATGAGTAGTGCTATACGAGAAAGCATTACAAAAACATTTGGATTTGAGCCTATTTGTATCAATTCAGCACTTGTATCAGCTCAGAATAGAAATCGTCTTTATTGGGTGGGTAAAAGAAATGATGACGGTACATATAGTAAAGTCGATGTTAAACAGCCAGAGGATCGTGGCATTTTTCTTAAAGATATTCTTGATAATGGGTATGATTTGACAGTTAACGATAAATCTTGGACATTGACCGCTCCTTACAATGGAGCTGTTCCTTGGAATACGATCGAACGTTGCCAAAGAAATATGGTGGCAGAACCCGTCACAGATACTATTCGGGTTGGCTCGTTACCAAGACCCAACGGAGAACCTTCAACATCACAAGCTATGAGAATTTACAGTACAGAAGGTAAATCTGTAAATCTTGTATCTGGTGGTGGAGGAATGGGTGGCAAAACCGGTTTGTATGCTGTTCCTGTAGAATTTAAAGACAACATTCCTACCAAAGCAGTCAGTTATGCAGACGGCAAGACTTATACTGTATATGAAGTCAAGAATGGGCTTATTACAATAAAGGGCAAAGAATATCCTATTAAGCTGAATGACGGCTATTACATAATTCGTAAGCTGACAGTTTCCGAATGTAAGAGATTACAGACCGTGCCTGAATGGTATGAGTTCCCTGTAAGTGACACACAAGCATATAAGATGCTCGGGAACGGTTGGACTGTCGATGTAATTGCACATTTGATTAAAGCAACATTATAATACATAAAAATGACTACTATATATAGTAGCGTTATATGAATTACAGCTACTATATATAGTTATACAATAAAAATTTCATTTTGTGATGAGGGGAGAAGTGAAAAATGACTGAAATCAAACTAAAACCCTGTCCGTTCTGCGGTAGTGATAAATTGAAGGTTGACAGCAAGCGAACATTTAATTATAGTACAAGACGATGTTCTGTTTCAGTTCGCTGTATGAAATGTCACGCCAGAGGTTCTACTGTCGGTATTGATATGCCTACAGACAAGTATAATGAACGTGAGATTTGTGAAAGTGCTGCTATTGAAGCATGGAATAGGAGGACTGACAATGGATAAAGAAGCTATTTTAATCAGCATTCAGCCGAGATGGTGTGAACTCATCGCAAACCGCTATAAGACCATTGAAGTTCGCAAGACAAAGCCAAAGCTTGAAACGCCGTTTAAGTGCTATATTTATTGCTGTAAAGCTCCAAAAGGTTGGATAAGGCTTGATAAAAATGTGCAACTTGATACTAAAGTCATAGGCGAGTTTGTATGTGATAGAATTGACACGATTGATATCATTGATGATCCTGTAATGACATATATACGTGTCAATCAACTCATTCAACACCCAGATGTATGTATTACAGCCGAAACTTGCCTTAATATTAATCAATTACAACATTACCTCAACGATAAAAAAGGAAACGGCTGGCACATATCCGACCTCAAAATCTACGATGAGCCGCAAGAGTTAAGCGAGTTTGGACTTACACGTCCGCCGCAGAGTTGGTGCTATGTTGAAGAAAGGAGTGAGGATAATGACAGGCTTTGTAAATCTTGATGCGGCGTATGACATCGGAACACTAACAGATTGGTATATATCATCAGTCACTGATGATCCGCCCGTGCGGACTGACGAACACATTGAGAAACTGTTTAATGATTTTTACGTAATTCCTAAAGATACACCTGCTACCGATGTTGCACCCGTGAAGCACGGCGAATGGGAAGAAATCCGAGACGCATATAGACAGCTTGAAGGGTGGATGTGCAAGAAGTGCGGACGAGAAACGAAAGCGAAAGAAAACTATTGCCCCAACTGTGGGGCAAAGATGATTAATGATTAAACAGGAGGAATAAAAATGTTTGATAATTTAAATGTAGGCAGTGAAGTAAGTGTCGTAGAACGTAACGAGGATGGGGAAGCATGTGAAGCGACGAAGTATCTTTTCTTGGGCGAGGCACACGGTTATGTCCTTTGCTCGCCTTTCGGACATTTCAGTGTACAGACGGCAGAACAGGAAGTAGTGGATTTTTATGTTTTCCCTTCCGAAGATTGCTATGTGACATTGGAAGAGGCAAAAGAAGCTTTAAAATCTGAAGTTGAAAAAATACCCGACAAAGACGCACCTTGGAGTAAGAGAGCACCATTTGATCCTAAATCAATAACTTGCGGAAGATGCGATTGCGACATCTCAGACCGTGATTTTGAATACTGCCCATATTGTGGTCAGAAGCTTGACTGGTCTTGTCTCAGCGATTCTGAAACATCTTTTGAGATGGACGGCAAGACCTACAACGTATTTCCAGAAGAGTCATTTGATCGTAACATTTCCTATGGCAAAGAAGCAATGAATGAACTTAAAGATTACCTTGATAAAAAGAATAACTAAATCACAGTTTTATTGTAAAGTTGAAAATTATATTAAGATTTTGGAATCATTTCAAAAATTTCAAGAGCAGTTTTGGCGATAGTAAGTAAAGCAATTAAAAAGGCTGTCACTATACCAGCACCAGTGAAAAAACACTTAAACATAGTGATAATGCTACCATTGTGATTTTTGGCAGCATTTGTTTTAATTGTATTGACAATCATAGAAATTACTTTAAATAAAGGAGAAAACGTTATGTAGAAGAAGATAACTAATAGTATAGATGTCACGATGGAAAGCCAAATAGTGATTTCTTCGTTTGATAAATCAGCAAGCCAATAAATTGTTGCGAGCGCAGTAATAAAGGTATAACCCATATAAGATAAAAAATTTGCTATTCCGTCCATAATTTTGGTTTTGTCAGCGTATGGAAAACAAAATATCGCAGATATCATACAAATAGACGTAATAATGGTTATAGCAAATGAATCTACTTTTGTCAATATTTCTATTATCCCAAAAAACATTCCTACTATAAAGAGAGATAAGCTTAATCGAAACATATCGCTCTTATTTTTAGGTATGTAAGATTTTAGTTTGCTTTTAATTTTTTTAATATCTTTTTCTGCTTCGGTTGACATTACAATCTTCCTTTCATTTGTCAATGATTTAATTATAACACAGATATTGGAAAATGTATATTAAAATACAATTAAAATTTAAATTAAAGTGTCCTAACGGAAACTGGAAAGGAGATAACACATAAATGATAATCAGAGAAGAACAGCGAGACTTATTTACAGTTCCAACGGGTTATATCCTTGTTCACTGTATTAGCGCAGACCTTGCAATGGGTGCAGGAATAGCTAAGGAGTTTGCAAAACGAGGAGTAAAAGCACAACTTCAAAGAGGTTATCAAGATATAGAAGTAGGGGACTGCTTAGTATCTAATACAACAGGTTGGAGAGCAGAACTTAATCTTGTTACTAAGGAAAAATATTGGCAAAAGCCCACTTACGAAACAATGAGAATGGCTCTTGAAGATGCTGAATTTTTGTGTTGTGAGGGAACAATGAATGATGAGAATGTAAAACTCGCAATGCCAAGAATCGGTTGCGGATTAGATAAACTTGAGTGGTCTAAAGTAAAAGCAATCATTGCAGAAGTTTTTGTCGATACTGATGTAGAAATATTGGTCTGCGTGAAGTAAAGGAATAAAACAAAAAATTCATTGACAAACGTTTTGATAGAAAGAGTAGTTCATTTAGCCCTAAATTTTTATACACATAAAAATACTATATATAGTGTTTTACACTCAAAATATTACTATATGTAGTCAAAATTATACAATGAAAACAGTATTTAATAAAAAGAGGGTATATTAATATGAAACCATATTGGAAATATCGATGGGAAAGTGAACGTGCTTGGGATGGAGGACATACAAACCGTTCTTGGTATGAATGTAGCAACTGTGGACATATAGAACAATACTCCACTAAAGATATATGTCCTTCTTGTAATTCATATATGCGTTATCATACAACTTTAACAGTTGGCGAACTTAAAGCAATTTTAAAAAATTCAACGATAATGACAAAGTTTGTATAGCAGAAAATAATCATAATTTTTCTGTAGAAGCAATTACAACTATTGATAAAAGCTTTATTAAACAGTATTTTGGTAATGACTGTATGGGTGTACTTTTAAATGTAAAAGCAGAAATTAAATAACATAAATGACTCATTTTATTGTAAATTGAAAGGAGAATGTAATGAGTACATATGTAAGAGAAAAGGTGTTAAGAATACCTTTTGAAAAACTGTTTAAAATATGTTCTATTTCAGATTGGTTTACCAGCGATGATTTAGACGATATGTCTTGGTTACTTGAAAAGAAATTCCCAAATGAATTTGAATATGCAACGGTTGGTAAGTTTCAAACATCACCAACAGAAGATGAGTATATAGACTTTGTTATTGAGTATGAATGGGATAGTTGCTGTGGAGATTTTGGTAAGGTCAGAGACTTATATAACATCGAGAAAGAAAATTTCCTACCCGTTTTTCAACGTCTTAATCCAGACCTTACTCTTGAAAATATGGACGATGTTAAAGTTGTAGAATTCTGTTGGTATAATTGTTGTGAAGCTCCAAATTATTATGATGCTGAAGATGATGATTTTTACAAGGAAATAAAGATGGAGGATATAATATGAAAATTCATAAATGTGACCTATGTGGCAAAGATTTTAATGCTTTTGATGAGCAAGAACACTTTGGTTTACATTATAGTAATGTTGGTTATGGTAGTAGATATGATGAGTGTCATATTGACATAGATATGTGCTGTGATTGCTTTGACAAGATGATGACAGAGTACATAGAACCAAAATTAAAGTTTAAGGATTCGGCTATTATGGATTATGAAGATTTTATTAAGAAACATTACCCTACATAATAATATAGTATAATGAAAATCCACTTTTATTAAATTATAAGTAAATAATAAAAACGCATTAAAATTTGCTTGACAGAAATTTTCAAAGTGATATAATAATAGTATCACAATTAAGGAGGTGATAAAACGAATGATAAAATTTCAAAATGATTGCTGTGATTGTGCATTACATTGTCGAGGAAGCACTTGCAGAAACAGAAATGTTCCTCATTTTTATTGTGATGAGTGTGAAGATGAGGTAGAAGAGCTGTTTGAATATGACGGAGAACAAATTTGCCAAGATTGTCTTATTTCAACAGTGCCAAAAATTAAATTAGAAGATTACATAGAAAGTGATTATTGAAAGGAAACGTGAATAATGTATAATGAGAGAAAAACAAAGGGTACGTCCACCCTGACAGGTTTTATGGCTTTAAGTATTATCGTTCAGGCAATCGGTTTTTATTCTTTAACTTCTGCTTTAAACGAAATAGAAGTAAATAATAATATAAAAAGCAAAAATTCAAGTATAACATACACCGCTGAAAATCTTGCTAAATCAAGCAACATTACTAATACATATTATGAAGTCCCTATGGAGATACAAATAGAAACATTAGATATTCCAACTTGCAATACTGAGTTTAAAACCTATATGGATTACCGTTGTATTACTGATAAAACTTCTGCTCAGTATGAACTTCAACAGTTCTTGGACTGATGAAGACGGTTTTCGCAGAATAGGCGATGATTACATAGTTGCAATGGGAACATATTATGCCGAGAATGTTGGGGACAGATTCAAAATAACTCTTGATACAGATAACGAGATAACAGTCATAATAGGGGATATTAAGCAGGATGCACACACAGATTATTTCAATCAGTACACACCTATCTATGATGAAAACGGTATCTTCTTTAGTGGTAATGTTCTTGAATTTATAGTTGACACGGATGTTTTACCTAAAGTGCCGAGAAGATTAGGAACAGTAAGCTATTTTAATTATTTACAGGGAAATATAAAATCTATAGAAAGGATTGAAACAGAAGAATGACCGAAGCACAGTGGGATAGAAATGCGAGGTGTTTAAAGCATTTTAGACATTATATGAATAAGATGACTAAGGAGTATGAGCTAATTAACTCAGAAGCACCTACTAAAGTACATAAGGCAACTAATGAGGAAACCGAATATTACATGAGTATTCTTGATAAACGTAAGACAAGATATTTTAATCCGCTGTTAAATTGAAAAGAAGTGATAAAATGAGTGATAAAATTGAAAGTATAAATATGAGCGTGGCTGTTTTTTCAGCAAATCTTGTAACTGTTAAAGATGTAGAAGAATTTGTCAGAGTAGCAAGTAGCTGTCCTAAAGGTACAGATATAAGTGTTCAGCACGGCAAGTTTATTACGGACGGTAAGTCTCTTATGGGTATTCTTTCTCTTAATCTGAGCGAACCTGTAGAGGTTGAAATCAAGTCAGATAAGAGTAGCGAAGTAATGAGTAAGATACTTAGTCAGTTTGATAAGTGGAGGATTGAGGATTGAAAGTAGAACTTGTAAGATACACAAATGAGCCTATTCTTGCAATGGAATCTGCTGCTGGTAACTGTTATAACAGTAAGCCTTCATCTACAGGTAAGATTGTGAAACAGTGCTATAATTCAGGACACCTATCTGTAATGGAATTTGCTCAGTTTCATTTTCATATTGAGGGTGTTTCGAGGGCTTTACTTGCACAAATAACACGTCACAGGACGGGAAAATTTGAAGTAAGAAGCCAAAGATATTGTGTAGAAGATGACTTTGAGTATGTAACTCCTAAGACTATTGCTAATAATAAATCAGCGAATACAATTTATGAAAATATTATAGGACGTATTCAAACATCTTATAACGATCTGATTTCAATAGGTATTCCTGCTGAAGATGCAAGAATGATACTTCCTAATGCTTGTTGCACAGTTATTGACTGTTCTTTTGATTTTAGGAATCTAATGCACTTCTTTAATGAAAGACTTTGTACTCGTGCGCAATGGGAAATAAGAGAACTTGCACAGAAAATGAGACAATGTGTAATTGATACTTGTCCTGAACTTGCACCTTATTGCGTTCCCAAGTGTGAAGCTAATAAGATTTCATTCTGCCCTGAAAATAAGAGTTGCGGTAAATATAAAAGATTAGAGGAGATGATAAAAATTGACTAAGAAAATATTTATTCTTAATGGAGTACACACTTCAGGCAAAGATACGTTTGTAAAATACATAAATGAATACGGTATTGATGCAGTTCATTACTCTTATGTGGACTTTACAAGAGATATGCTTGAAAGTAAAGGCGTTAATGTTAAGGATAAATCTAATAAGCTTAGAAAGCTCCTTTGCGATGTAAATAACGCTCTTGAAGAATATGACGATATTCCTTTTAAGGATTGTCTTAATATTGCTGATAACTTTCATCAGAACTGGCTTGAAGGAGATTGGTTATTTATTGATTGTAGAGAGCCTAAGAAGATTGAACGTCTGAAACAGGCACTTAATGCAATGACAGTATTTGTTAAGTCCAATAAGATAATTGCAGCCGATAATTTGGCAGATAAGGCAGTAGCAGAGAACTATAAATATGATTATGTTGTTCAGAACACTGGTTCTCTTGATGACCTTAGAAATAATACGATAGACTTTATAAAGGACGTGATAAAGTGATTATAGGTGTTGACTGTGATAATGTCTTAAACAACCTCACCGAGAGCGTTCTTAAAGTCTATAATGAAGACTATAACGATAATCTCACGCCAGATGATATCACCGATTACTACATCGAGAACTTTGTTAAACCTGAGTGTAAAGATAATTTCTATAAGCTTTTTACAGATAAGAGAGTATGGAAAGGCATTTCTGTAATTAACGGTTGCACAGATGTCCTTAAAAAGTGGAACGATTTAGGTCATACTATTTATATTGTAACATCTACTGAGCCTGCAAATATACTTAAAAAGGCTAATTGGTTGCAGAGAACACTCCCATTTCTGAATATTCGTAAGAAACTTATCTGTATTCAAAAGAAACAGTTGCTCAGTGAAATAGATGTTCTTATTGATGATTGTTACGATAACCTCATAGGTGGTAAATACAGCAAGATTGTACTTGACTATCCTTGGAATAGAAATTATGACGATGATAAACATTTTGTACACAGATGCAAAGATTGGTCTGAGATTGAAAGGGTGATTAAATGATAGTTATAAAAAGAAATGGGGATAAAGTTCCATTTGACAAGAATAAGATTTACAATGCTGTATTGAAAGCTTATGAAGAGATTTATCCTAATTATAAGACAAATCAGACAGATGCCGAAACAATAACTGATTTTGTTTTAAATAAGATATATTTCATGGGTGAGATTACCGTTGAACAGATACAGGACATTGTTGAAAATGCTCTTATTGAATATGATGATATAGTTGCAAAGGCATATATCACATACAGATATAAGAGAATGTTAGCAAGAACAATGAATAATACTGACGATGCTATTCTTTCACTTATCGACTGTGCTAACGAAGAAGTTAAAGAAGATAATTCAAACAAAAATCCTACATTACTTCCTACACAGAGAGATTATATGGCTGGCACGGTTTCAAAGGATTTGACAAATAGAGTTCTTCTTCCAGATGATATTGTTAAGGCACATAATGATGGACTTATCCACTTCCACGATTCTGATTACTATATTCAACATATGCATAACTGCGACCTTATAAATCTTGATGATATGCTCCAGAACGGCACTGTTATTTCAGGCACAATGATTGAAAAACCTCATAGTTTTGCAACAGCTTGTACTATTACAACACAAATTATTGCACAGGTGGCAAGTAATCAGTACGGTGGTCAGAGCATTTCTTTATCAGCTCTTGCCCCTTTTGTTGATATTTCAAGAAAGAAAATACGACAGCAATTCATAAATGACGGTTTAGCTGTATCCGATGAAATTGTTGAAAATCGTGTTCTTGACGAGATTAAACGTGGTATTCAGACAATTCAGTATCAAATAGTAACTCTTATGACAACAAACGGTCAGTCACCGTTTGTAACTATTTTTATGTATTTGGGCGAGGTACAGAATAAACAAACAAAGCACGATCTTGTACTTATTATTGAAGAGGTACTTAAACAGCGTTATCAGGGAGTTAAGAATGAAGTT
>OGDF01000152.1_pt1 | contig 105706 bp, 140 predicted proteins | sample 1570141 | NCBI WGS metagenome assembly OGDF01 (sample SAMEA4370581, study PRJEB24528) | human gut metagenome | reverse complement strand
CCTTTATAACGCCGTTACTGTCGATAGTAATAGTTGTTCCATCGACTTTAACACCGCCAAGGACTGTAGTGCTTGCTGTTGGAAGCGTGTAAGTTGTTGCTCCGTGGATAGTACCATCTTCGTCAACAGTTATTGTACTGCCGTCAGGTTTAACTCCACCCAGAGCAGATGTAGTCGCTGCTGGGAGAGTATAATCGCTGCCCACTACCGTGTCTTCCCATGTTAATTTTCCTTCGCTATTCGTACCGAATAACTCAATAACTTGCATATTTGCATGAGCGTGTGATGCGGTCTGAAGCTCCGCAACATTTGCCCTCGTTTCTGTCTCTGCTTTCTGAATATCAGAAATATCTTTCTGCATATCAGATATATTCTGTACCAGTTCGTCCGATAGTGACAGCATGGAACTGTCCGAATTTACATTTACCTTGAAATAGCTGCCGTCTATCGTGCCGAAAGGCTTGTCTGCAATCGAATCCCAACTTGATATCTTGGCGGTAAAACTGTCGAGACCGATACGAGATGTCTTGCCCGAAGCATTAACTATAATATCATCGGAACCCGACAGCGCCGTTACTTTTGGCAGCGCCGTGGTTTTTATATCATTCGCCATTTAATCACCTTCCTTATAGCGAAACATGCTTGTTGTCATCTGTAATAAGATGCTTGTTATCGTTTGTAAGCAGATATGGATCGTGGGGTCCATCAGGCTCAAACATATTGGGATGAGGATAAGGATCGGGATCTTCGGTTATAGGACGAGTAGTCACTTCATCCACCGTGATATAATACCAATCGCTCAGTCCTGAGTCTTCATAGAATGGACTGTACAGCGCCGCAGCAAATCTGTATCTTCCGTTCTGCGTAATGGGTATATCCACGATTTTGTATGCACCGTCATTGCTCCAGTTTAGCTTATATGTGCCCAAAGTGTTTGCACTTTCCCCGACGAAAGAGCCACCCTCGCCGTCATAAATTTTGGCAACACCCAGCCCGATGTCTGCACCTTTGACGTAAAGCCTGATCTTAAAGTTGTAATCATCGTTGATTATCTCATGATTAAATATCACGGGTATGGCCAGCGTCTGCTTGATTCGGTCGTCATCAACTTCATACAGTGGCTTAAACAATGTCAGCTCAATAGTCCAGTTGTTAGAACCGTTTGATATCTTATTTATATAGTACAAATTAGTATCGCCGTCAATGGTCGTGTATTCAATAGTCCTGCCAACAGCGAGCGATGGATATCGGAATGCAGCCATGTACCTGTCCTGAAGACTTACAGAAATGCTCATGCGACCATAGCGAGCCTTGTAGTTTTCCCAGTTAGCTTTCTTCTGGCAAAGTTCTTCTGTCTGGAGCGTGTCATCAGTAATAACTTGCTTTCTGGGATATAAACCCATATCAAGGTGATGTTGCTCGCATACCGCATAGATATTGTCCTTGCCGTAAACCTCAGTGATGTTATAGAATCCTGAATCATTATAGCTGATGTTCTCGCTGATAACAATGTCCTTGTAATCACGCCAGTACATAACGAGGTCGCCACGTATAGTGGGCTTCGGCTTAACTCTCAGCGTCCTGTTTTCATCTATCCACAGATTGCCCTTGCTCGCAGGATATGCTATTTCAAGGACTTTATCAAATACATCTTGGACACAAATGTCTGCATCAAACTCAAGGTCGTAGGGGATATCATAAAGCTGCTGACCTTCAACCGAGGCATATGTTACAGGTACGGGCATTGACTCACTTCTGAGATTAGGCTCTTCATTTGTGTAAGAACCCATAGCGATCTTATAGAACAGCTTGTTGTCAATGCTTTGCTCCGCAGGAATTTTGTAACAGCGGGGGAGCACCACTGTTGTATATTCATGCGTTTTAGGGTCAATAAATGTCTTACCTTCTCGCTCCATCGTAATACCGCCGCCGTATTCCTTCGTGAAGCTTATAGTCATGCCCGACAGATTTATCTGAATAGTTCCTGTAGTGGAATCATACGTGTAACTATCGTCTGTTGGTACGAAATACCCGAAGCTCACTTTCTGCGGATTGCTGCGGTCGTTCTCTACGAAATATTGTTTTGATATCTTGTATAAAAGCGGCTGCCACGTTATAGAACGAGTAGCGTTACCATCGAACCATTCACGGCTCTTGTTTTCACGGCGCATGAACCAATGCTGGTCATCCTTATCGACTTTAACAGTAATGCTTGCGGTCTGCCGAGGATTGGACTCGCAGTCGCAGTCGTAGTTAAAGTCAAGAACGCTGTCCGAGATATCTCTCAATGGCTGCACCACATAAGGCGTGTAAGTACAGATCTCAACTTTAAGCTTGACCGTTACAGCGTGAGGATACAGGATTTTGGTCAGATATCCCTCATGTATTGGCTGAGCAATATCGTACTTTCCGGCAGGTATGTAGTCACTTACAGCCATTATGTGCCACCTACCTTGGTTCCGCATTTCTGGCAGTAAACCGCTGTCGGGGCGGTTATACTGTTGCACTTGGGACAATATTTTACGGAACTGTCAATGAGCGAATAATCATCGTCAAGCTGCTCCCAGTTGAATGATACCTTGCAAGTGTAGCCATCGTCTATAGTGTGTTCTGTTGAAGTCGATACCTCACCGAGAATGCCTACGGGAATTACGAAATTTTCTGAAAGCTGAAGATACTTGATATGGTCATTGTGCAGCCATTTCATAAAACCAACGAGATATACCGTGTTATATATGTAGTTTCCGTTCTCGTCAATACGGTAGTCGAAGTTATAATCCTCGTAACATTCTCCCGACTGGTTGTCTGAGAAATTACCCGAGCAGCTGCCGCTAAAATAAAAGCCCTCTCCATTGTGCGTATGGAAAGGGTATTTGTTATATAAGCCCACCTGAGACTCAGTGGGGCGATTATGTTGTATATCCTGAGAGGTATCGACTTCGGTATAGTAGTATATACCTGTCGAGTCCCATATTTTTATTCCCCATAGGGTTTCTGACATTTTTATTCACCGTCCTTTTTATTTAAGTTAATTTCCGTAAGCAATTTTTCATCAACAAATTCTTGTGTAAATACTTGAAATGTGTTACTATTCACTTCAATCAATGGATTATTTTTTATTTCTTCATAAGATGATATACCATCAATACCATGAAAATAAATTGATGTATCTTCTTTGTAATCTGTTAAAAAATATCGTTGATACGTAAGAGAAGAGCCATCAATCCAATCTGTGATAGCGAATAAATCATCGTTACTTATAGTCTTGGAATCTGAAAACATAATTTTATTTGGAATGTGTTTTGTGTTTGCGTATTTCGGCGTTCCTCCTACTATATCTACAGAAATAGAGTGATAATAATTAACATCTGCACCGTTATTTGAATATGTACCATCTTCGCCTATCCACACAACACGACGATAGAGTACGTACCCAGTTTTGTTATAATTATTAATTATTTGAGGCGAGACGTTTTCCAATGCAAATTGATAAATATTCATCATTTTTTCTTCTGTTAAACTTGTTACAAATTTTAAAGAGTCACTATTATTGAGAACGGTATCGTCTCGATATAAACCAGTAGCACAATCCTCTATTCTAACCAAAGATTGAAGAAATTTATATTGACAGCTCAAGCTATCATCTGCTGAAGCTCCCCAATAAACGTTCGATAATCTGGGTGAGTCTGATGAGTGCTTAAAAAATAATTCAACAAGACATCTATAATATTTATCATAACCAGAACTTTGAATATATTCAAATTTACCAAACGCATTTAAATCATCTGTAGAATTTTGAGTATAAAGCCAATATATATTATTACCTTCACCCATACAGGGAAAATAATATCCTAAACCGTTATAAGTATGACTCGTATTGAAACACAATGCTCCTACAAAAAACGCATCTTCAATTTTTCGTATTAAGCTATTGTCATAAAGACTATAAAAATTATAGTATATATTATATCTTTTTTCTATTGTGTGTTCTTCCTTTACAACGGTGCTATTTGTCTCAATATTTCGTTTAATATCAGTGTTGTGATCGACGCTTCCTTCTAATGTTGGTAAAACCTTAAATCCGTTCATTTTGTGTTTTATGTGTGTAGAGCCATAAAATATGTTATTATCATAACTGTGGATATTATTTATTCTGAAAACAGTATTTTCTGCTAATAAACATCCCTTGGGAGATATCGCTTCTTTAAATATATATGTATCTTCTATTTTAAGTTTGGTATTCATAACATAACAACAAGAATTTGATGGAATGGTGACACGTTCAATAAATGTGCCATCAACAGAAAAAATAGCTCCTACTATACTTGAAGTCCGATAATTATTTGTGATAGTGTGTCCCATTTCTATATTATTACTGATGAAATATTCAGTAAAATATATAGTTACAGTAGCATAACGTAATTCATCTTTTTTCACAGGTACATAAAACAAACTCGGTTCAGTGTAAGCTCTTGCCCATCTTGTCAAAGTCTCTTTAACGTCCATCAGAATCCCTCCAAGCTCATAACACTGCCATCGGGGAAAGTAATTGCCGTGACTTCTTCCGATGAACTACCCTTATCCTTGACAGTCAAAGTAAATACCCTTGTCTCTTCTGTCTTGTCGGAAAGCAGCCAAGTCTCCGTTACTGTGCATTTTTCGGCATCATATACCGCTTTCGATGGGTGATCAAATTCATAGTCGGTTATAACCTCTGCATACTTATTCCTATAGTCATGATTCGGCAGATACAGCCTTACCCTCTGACCCACAGTCGTAATATTGCTTTTCTTTGCATCTATCATATAAGCGGCGCCCTCGGTCTGGATTTCCCACTGAACTGTGCCGTCATCTTTGGTTTGCTGATCTGAAACAAAACCGATGAGAGTCTTGTCATAGCCTGCCTTTTTGAGTGAATCGGCAGACAAAGAATTAGATTTTTGTATAATGTTTGTGCCTAACGCACTAATTCGATTGCTCAAATCCTTCTTCATAAATACATTCCTTTCTTATCATAAGTGCCTACTTGACCTCATGCAGTCTCGCAGACAGAAATAGGGGAGCCCATAAAGAGCTCCCTTTGTAAAATTAGCGTTTGCCCCTTTGCTTGTTATAAGCCAGAGTGATTGACTTGTTTAAAGCATCGGTGTATTCGATAAAGCGCTCGTCCAGCTTGTTTTCGATAGCGGATATTGTCTTTTGGTCAGCGTTGCCCTCAATGTTTATCGTACAGTTAAACGCAGGCTGAGTGTTGACCTGAACCACATCGGCAGGCTCGATAATCTGATTGGTCTTGATATTCGAGTTGATAGGAATATCAGCGCTTCTCGTAAACGCCTGAATTGCCTGGGCAACAATTTTAGCTTCTCCGCCGGTTGCCTCGGTTATAGGAACGATACCCTTTTTGCGAGCCCTTTGCTGCCTCATGTAGTCTGCGAAAGAGCCGGTAAATGTTCCGCTTTCAAGCGCCTTTTGATAGTCAGACTTATGCTTATCATGTTCAGCCTTTGTGGTTGCATTGACTTTGTGACCCAGACCCTCAACAGGCTCGCCGTTGATCGTGACAGGCTTCTTTGTAATCTTACCCGTCTTGGGGTCGGCAACGAGGTTATATCCTCCGACAGTATTGCCCTTAGCTTTATTGTCGTCGCTCTTACTATCGGCATTTTGCTTTTCGGCATTGTCGTTAGACTTTTTCATCTCTTCCGTGAGAGCTTCGGTAGCTTGGGTGTTCGTTTTTATTGCCTCGCCATCATAAGCCGCACCTTGGAGCTGGTTGATGTCATAGCCCTGCAATAAGAGCTGAGTAAGTATCTCCGCACCCTTTTTGTAGAGTTCAGCGCTGTCCTCGTGAGCCTTCTGAGCAGCAGCGTCCGCTTCGTCAACGGTTGTATAGTCGCCGCCCATGAAGATATCCATATTCTCAAGCTTGATACCCTTAGCCAACTGGCTTATGAGATAATTATACAGGTCGTCCTCATAGGTTTCGCTGTTAAGATCAACTACGGATTTTCCGTCGGGCTTAAAGGGAGATACATTAAACGCTCCATCGGGGTGCTGGTCAGCCTTTTGCCAGAGGCTTTCGGAAATAGCCCAGATGTCCTCGCTTATTATTTTGCCTTGCTTTTCTTGACTGACAAGATATTGCTCGAACAAGTCAGCGAGATCGCTGTATGTCAATGTCGAGCCGTAAATAGTACCGTAATTACCCTCGGTATCATGTACAACCGATGTCCTGTGGTTAATATCTACATTGCCCTCGTGTCCCTTTTCGCCATAGTTGGAAGGAACCTTTTGAAGCTCTGCATAGAACGCATTCCACTCAGCAATGAGTTTTGTCACCTCGTCACTTTGAGGCGCAGCGGCATTGCTCGATTTAGTGGTCTCTGCAGCTGTAGAATTACTGCTGTTCAGGTCAAGCCCAATGTTCTTGGCAGCCTCTTCCGTAGTACGGTTGTTCTCTTCCGCCAATTCATCGACCATTCTTTGAGCATCGGAAGTGGTAAGCGTGTCGTCGGGAACATCTACGCCGGCAGCGGAAGCCTGAGATTGACTGAAAGACATCTTCTTGTTCAAAGCTTCGAGCGCTGTTGTACCATCGGCGCTGGACAAAAGCTGGGCTATAAAGTCAGGATCAAGATTGTATTGCTGTGCTAAGAGCGCCGTCAGAACCCTTGTCAGATTGTTGATAGGCGTCTCGATTTGCTTGATTTGTTTTTCACGTTCCTCGATCTCGGTCTGGATAGACTCGTCACGGGCTTCTTTTTCTTTTTCAAGGGCGTCGATCTGCTTTTCAATAGCATCTGTTACGGAGTCCTGCTTTGCGTCCTCGTATTCCTTTTTAGCCTGTTCATACTCTTCACTGTCTGCCTGAGCTTCCCAGCCGTGATTGGTCAGTACGATATACTTTTTAACACTTGCTTTTTGCATCGCAAGATACTTGTCTTGTATGTCGTTTGCCTTTTCACGTTCTTTGTTCTGCTCTTCGAGCTTCTCTTTTTCCTTGTTCAGAGCCTTGATGCGCTTGTCCATCATCTTGTCGTATTCGTCTTGGACATCGTTCAATGCGTCGATCTCGTCCTGATAAGGCTGGGTCTGCAACTCGGACATTGCGTCTAAGCCGTCTATCTGTTTCTGAATTTCACTCTTGTAGGCTTCAAGGATGTCTTTTTGTGTCTGCAAATCTTCCTTTGCAAATTCTTTCTTGTCCTTGTAATACTTTTCCCAGAGCTTAGTGTATTCGTCAATATAGTCGTCAGATGAGATAAGTCCGGCTTCAAGCTGATTGTCGAGCTGCTCTTTTTCGTACTCAAATGCCGATGTTACGTAACTCTTCTGTTGTTCAAGAGCATCTTGAAGTGCGCCGGTCAACTGTTTAGAATTGCCAAGCAGGGCTTCCGAGAGATAGGGAGCCATAGCTGCTAAATCAGTAGCATCCCATGTGCCTGTTTCTATGCCCTTTTGAATTGATTGAGCAACTGCATTGGGAAGTTCTTGACCTTCAAATACTTCTTTGATATCATCAATGATGCTTGGATCGATTATTTTACCAAAATCAATAGAGCTTTGAATTCTGGAAGTAATGTCACTGAATGCGTCTCCTGCGAGCTTTTCAATTTCACGAAGATTAGCTTCATACTGTTTCTTACCATCTTCTGTATTGCCAATCTTTGTACCCGGAGCGTAATACTGTTCATTGAGAGCAGCAAATTGCTTCTGATATTCAAGGACACTTATTTGCAAGTCTTCACGAGCATTATCAATGATAAGTTTTGCGTCATCAAAATTTTTCTGAAGCTGAGTGAGCTTAGCATTATATATCTCTTCTTCGCCACTGTCGATCAGATCTTGAGCTTCTGAATCATTAGCTGCTGCCGTATTCTTCAAAGTGGTAACAGCCGTCGCAAAACTTTGGTCATATGTTTCTTGATTTATTTCACCCATAGCTAATTGATGTTTGAGATTCTTTACCGTCTTATTGAACTTGTTAACGGCATCAGAAGATTTGAACGATTCAATAATGGATTTTAAAATCTCATCTAAGAACGTCAATTCTTCTTTACTATCTTCTATAGCATCTCCTGTAGCATTTATTCCACTTTCCAATTTGCCCATTCGCATTGCGGCTTCTTCGAGTTGTTTTGTCGTATATTTTCCACTTGCTTGCATATCGGAAAGAATCTGAGCAGAATTTTTTCCTTCACTATTTAATCCGCCAAGCTTTTCTTTAAGGGCTTTAAGTTTTGACTCGAATACTTCTTGAGCAGCTGAAAGCTTATCGGCATCGTTTTTCAGTGCTTTATACGCATCGTCCAGTCCGCTGGTTTTCTTTATCATTTCAGATAGAGTAGTGTTATTCAGATTATTTAATACTATTTTTCCGTTATTAACACTGAGATAATTCTGCCAATCAGGAACTTGCTGCATAAAATCAAGAGCAGTACTTAGATCAAGTTCACCATATGCAGCCATTTGATTACGCATTTCAAGTATTTTACTTGTTATAGTTTCAAATTTATCTGCCGCACTATTAAGTATAGACACCCAGTCCTGAGTAGAATCTTCCAGTTGTTCGAGCAAGAATTGATATTGTGCTGTTTCGGCATTTATATCTTTGATTTTATTTTTTCTGTCGTCAATCTTAGCGTTGATTTGCTTATTCTGTTCGATGATCTTTTCATATTTATCAATATTCTCGGTAGCTTGCTTAATACCGACTTCATCGTTTAAAGAAGTATATTTATTAAGCTTACTTTTCCAGGATGCCAGCATTTCCTCGGGATCGTCAGTTGTATATAAATTATTTTGAAGCTCAGCTATTTCTTTTTTGATCTCTGTTTCTTCTTTTTTATTTGTCTTTATTTCATCTGAAATATCTTTTCTTTCGGAAGAAACAAACTTTTCTCTTGCTTCAGCCATTTTATCATAAGCTATAACATATCCATTGGCTGTTTTTTCAACTGAACTTAAAAGATCGGGAGCAAATGAGAGTATTTCATTTATTTCGCTGCTATCCATTGTTTCGCCGGTCATCATTTTTGACATAGCCGTATCGAATTTATCAACTTTGTCTCTTGTAGTATCCATTTGCTCTACAAGTACAGAGAACGATTTGGTTACAGCGTCAGTGTCGCTGGCTGTTGTAGATTCAATAATGTCAAGATCTGCAAATGCCGAAATGATACCATCTATTGTAGTACCGAATGTTTCTTGTGCAACAGTCAAAAAGTCAGTAAGGCCATTTTCAGCATTGCTTAGGTAAGCTTTTGCTTCTACGTCTGTCTTACCGTTAAGCGCTTTAGATATAGTTCCCCATTTTCCATTATTACTAATGCCGGTTGTGATTGCATCACGCAGTTTTTGTTCAGATATGTCTTGGTCAAATACACTAAACATTTCCTTGAAATAATCGGCAACATTCTGATGATTTGCAGCTTCTTCGATGTCTAATATTCCATCTTTTAATTTACTTAGGCTTTCAATTTCCTTATTGATTTCATCAGTATCACCGGAAACAACAGCTTCATTATAATCATCAATGGCTTGCTGAATTTTGAGATAATAATTGTAGGCATCATCATTTGCGATAATTCGCTCTTTTGCACTACTCTCATAATCTTCTTTGCTTGATTTATAATCTTCAGATTCTGCTAAATCTCGCCTGCGTTCTGAAAGTTTATTTCTCCACTTGGCAGCTTCTTTATCGTTGGCCTCGAAATTATCGTTGATGTATTGAATCAATGAATCATAAATTTCAATCATTTCTTCATATGTAACATCATCAAATGTTGTAGTTCGAGTTATTAGATCACGCTGTCCTCCAAGTCTTTTAGCTTCTTGAAGTAGTCCTTTTTTTACATCTGAATTTCCAGGTAACGCTTCAGTAAAACCTGCAAGAGAAAATTTTGACATTGCACCCTCTGATAGAAGTGCATTCCAGCCGGTTTTATTTGTTTGCGTAAGATATTTCTCAGCAGCTTCTTCTCCTGCGTATCCTCCGTTATTTAATGTTTCCTGAGCTTTAAGCTTTTGGATTTCTCTAAGCTTAGCAATTTCTTCGTCACGCTTACCATTGACCAGATCAATTCCTGCAGCTTCTTCTCCGTAAGTGTTATATAAATCATTCTGAATTTCCAGAAGATCTTTTTTCTTATCATAAGCTTCAGAATCAGTTAAAGTCCCAGACTCTATAGCATCTTTAAGTTCTTTTATTTTATCTATATTATCATTGATAGAATCATTTTCGGTATTAAAAGCATCAGCAAGTTCGTTTGCCTTTTTAATTGCGTCTTTCTCAGAATTTATCCACGCAGCAAGCGCAGAAATTCCCGCCTGAACAATCAAACTGATTCCAAACGATAGAGCAATATTTGCAGCTGTCATAGCCGCTGCCTCTACTGTTTTGGCGGCAGCGGTAGCACGAGCCTGATGTTCATAGATTTTACCGGACTTGGCACCGAGTGTTTGTTTTTGCGCAAAATCTGCTATGCCGGTATTTACGGTCCGTATAGAATTATCGAACTCACGATATGCTTTCTGGGCACTCTCAACGGCTTTTTCATTATCTTCTACAGCCTTCTTAGCCTGTTCGTAAGCATTGTTATCGAGAGACGGCTTAAACAGCCCCAGATTATTTTCTGATTCTTTCAGAACTGCCTGCGCATCGTCTATTTTACCCTTAAGCTCAATATAGCGGTCAAATATCTTTTGAATATTAGTATTGTTCTGAGCATAATCAATATAGGTAGAGTCAATATATTTTTGATATCCTTCTTCGGAAACTGCCCTGTTGCCGGCAACACATGTTGCAAGATAAGCGTTTACGGAATCAGTTGCTTCGTTTGTGCCTTCGGCAATGCTCTTCCAGTATTTATATGCGTCAGAAGAAAAGGTTTTTATATCTTCTTTAGCTTGGTCAAGTCTGGATTTTATCTCTTTTTCATCAAGAACAATATTAAACAAATTACCCTTATTTTCCCATCGCTCTTTTATTTGCTTAATAACCGAAGCAGGTTGAAATATATTCAATCTGTTATCATAGTAAAATAATTGTGAGAAATTATTTTATTTAAAGTGTTGACAAAAGGCCTCTTCGGTGTTATGATTTATAATGGGAGGGGATAATATGGAAATGTTTAAAGTCGAATATCAAATATGTCCAAGATGTTTAAAATATCACCCTTGGAGTGCTAATAAAAATTGTATTTATTGTCGTTATGAACATTTGATCACCTATACATTCGAAGCACCTCGTGATGATAGCTGGTCGAGCAAAAAAGATGCAGACGGTCATGCTAATTCCGACGCTCTCTACGGAAACTCTGAGTTCTCCGAAAAGTTCTACAAGCGCCGTCTGAGAGACGAACACGCCATCGAAATGCGCCATTTAGAATTGCAGCGCAACCAAATCGCCGAGCAGAAAAAGGGCACGTCTGTTCCCAGGTGTCCTACCTGCGGAAGTACAAATGTCCACCCAATTTCAACCGGCAAAAGAGCAGCCGGCTTCTTGTTAGCCGGTGTTTTCAGCAGCAGCTTCGGCAAAAGCTATGAGTGTGATGACTGTAAATATAAATGGTAAATAAAAAATCCGCCGAATACCCCGGCGGATTTTATTTGTTATTTGTTTTTTCTATCTTGGATATACCAATCTAAAAATTCAATTGTCTTATCCATATCGATATCTTCTTGATCTATATAGGTTCTTGAATTTTGAACAGGGTTTTTGACTTTAGCCTTAATATTTACATATCTGTTTCTGAGAGATGTCTGCCCAGGTTTAGAAGATTGCCGATAAGAAAAATCGGAAATTATATTAGTATTCCCGGTTAGCAAATTATTAGGTTTACCGTTTCCTGAAACTTTTTTGGCAGATACTATCATTTTACCAGGATTTTTATTTCTATTTCTATATAAGCCCTTCGTATACTGCGTTTTTACCATTACTTTCTCCTCCTAATTTTCGATTTGGGAATATAACATTAAACGAGTCTAAATTTTTCTCTTCGAGTAGAATTGGATTTTCTCCCAATAACACATCTGTTGATATTTGGGCATATCCACTTATAAAAGGTGGGACTTCCTGTTTAATTTTAAAATAATTTAAACTTGGTTGATTGCTGTAAGTATCGAATATTAAAGAAAGTGGAACATATCTTTGAGATTCCATAAAACGATGATATGCACGTTTTGTTGCTGCAACTCTGTCTAAATCTATAGAAATAAGATTAACTGTATAACCAATGGCATTCATTTTTTCGCAAAATTTGCATACTTTATTTTTATTATGTCCAATTTTGGGTATTACCATATTATATTTATTTTCAATACAGAAACGTAGCAAATTATCATCTTTTTGATTAAATATTATTTCATCCGATTCCTCATGTACTAATGAAGCCCCGCCATTGACACAATATTCAGGAAGTTTCCTTTTAGCATAATCACTGTCTAAAATATATGCTCCATAATAATCAGCTATAACATTAGATATTCCCGATTTACCAGAGGCTGGTAATCCAACAATATAGAATAGTTGTGAATCGGCTTGAATATTAGTAGGAGGTCTTGCTCCGCCGCGTCCTAAGTTAATATCATCATCATTTTTTAACCGTACATTATTCTTTAATTCAGATAGAACCCTGCTGCATAATTTTTTTCTCTGTTCTGTAGACCGGTAGTTTATATCTCTATAATCAATGCTGTGCAATGTTGAATGCTCAATATAAAAAGAACAGTTTCTTTCAGCGTCTCCAATTTGTTGGATGGCTTTCCTAATCTCTTTTTCATCGGTGATCTTTAATATATCTTTTACAAATGGCTCGATTTCAACGACTTTTATTAATGGCCTACTTACATTTGACATCGAATATCACTCCTCAAAATTATTTATTATCCATAAGTTTGCCATTATCTTCAAACTCATAAACCTTATCATCAATTTTAAGTTTTCCAGTAGCCATATATCCATCTTTGTTTTTGAAGTAATATGTATCGTTGCCAATCTTGACCCAGCCCCTTTTCATGACTCCATCTGAACCAAAATAGCGAATATTATCTCCAAACCTAACTTTTCCAGTAACCATCACACCATCTTTGTTAAAATAGTATGTTTTCCCTTTAATATTGCGTAATCCTGTACACATATAACCATTTGTACTGAAGAAATATGTATGATTACTTATTTCTTTCCACCCAATATTCATCCTGCCTTTAGCATCAAAATAATAAGTATTATCTTCTTCGTCATTTGCCCAACCTATCATTTTATCGCCACAATCATCAAAATAATAAGTGTAGCCGTCTATTTTCTGCCAGCCTCTCGCAAAGCTATCACCAGTCCAATATTTGTCTCCGATCCACTCAGCATTAGGTTTGGATGACGATATATTCTCATTCTTGTATGATGTGTTTGATTTACCTGAACTTGAATTGTTAGAACTTGAGCCGCTTTTATACGGGCAAACACCATTTTCGTGTAGATGAACTGGATATCCACCACAATGATAATGATAATATCCAAGTCCACTCTTGTTTTTATTATCTCTGTGCCCACCATTGCTATCGGTTCTGCCACTATGAGCCATAACAGGAGATATTGATGTCACAATTAAAGAAATTGCCACCATAAACGAAACAATCTGTCTTTTCACATAGTCCACCTCAAAATGCAGTTAATTTAAATAATTTTAACATATTTAAGGCGAAATGTCAAGAGCTTTTTCTATCTTTTACGTCGATAGATAACGTTGATAACTCCATACTACTTCTGAAAGTGTCTTTACACTTGAGCATGGACGTTCTTGCGAACGAGATTGGACTGTCTCTCAGACAAGTATCCAACGAACAGATTACTTGCCAACCGACTTACAGTCTCTGAACCGACCGCAGAAGGTCTCACCCTTCAATTTTTATCCTTATGGACTTAGCGGCTTGGCTGCTGATTTCACATTATTAACCCCGTTAGCTTTTGGCATAGGGGAGCCGTTTTGTTTTTTCTGAGTTTCCTCACCATGACGAATGCCTTTTCAAGCTGCGCTTTGGTAGAACGGCGTTAGTGATTTCCAGCAATTTTCCGGTTTGTGCATTTGCTCAGTTACCTGAACAAAGGGCATATTAATACCTAAAATGCCATCAGCCTTTTGACCCTTATTCTTTATTGAAAGTCCGGCACTGATAGCTGTAATTATAGTGGGAAGAGCTTTGATCTCATTGAAATATTCCGCCCAGCTGCTATCTGGGGCAATTCTTTCAAATATCTGACTAAATGACAGAAGTGAATCGGTTGCTCTTACGATTGTGTCTCCCGTGGAGACAAAGAATTTTATAAGACCAGAATCAATGACATCGTTGCTTAATTTCTGGTATGATGCTTTGAGTTGTGCTATACGACCCTCAATAGAATCTACATATGTTGTATTTTCGTCTAATGCAGAACCCGCTGAATTTAAAGAATCCACCAGAGCCGAAGACGCAGTAGTCCAGTTATTCAGCAAAGCTGAAACCTGATTTGCTCTTGTCTTGCCTGCAATAGTTTCAAGTAAGCTTGCACGGTTAATATCACTCATATCGGCCCACTTATCGGCTATCTCGTCCATAATTTGATATGTTGATTTAAACGTGTCTTCATCAAGCATGATATCTACGCCAGCAAGTCCTTTGATTTTTTCTCGCAATTTAGAAACAGAATTACACATTCCGTCAGTATCTTCGCCTGCCGCCTCAAGAGATGAAGATGCTCCACGAAGCCTCATTGACAAAGTTTTCAAGGCGTTGCCTGCACTTGCACTGTCCTGTGTAATTTCTGTTATGGCTGTAATCATTGCTGCTGATTCTTCCATTGTATTGTTTGCCGTTGCTAATGCCGATGCTGATTCTCTTAAACCCTGTCCTACATCCGCAGAAGCAAGAGCATATTTGTTACCTAAAGTATTAAATGTATCAACGATCTTAATACTATCCTCAGCGGTAATATTGAATGCTTTCATTGATGATACTATGTCATCTGTTGCGGTATTGATATCCAAATCTCCTACATTTGAATACATTAAAGCATTGTTAGCCAATTCAGAAGCTTCTTTGAGGTTGTAGCCCAAACGGCTAAAATCAGTAGTTGCATCAATTACCTGCTGCATAGTTGATCCAAGATTGCGAGCTTGATTAGCCGCAGAAGTCATAAATTTTTGATATGTAGATTCAGTCTCTTCACTTACACGTTTGAGATTCGTCATTCCAGTATCAAGTTCTCTGACTACAGAAACCATCTGTTTAAGATAGTTTAATGCTTGATACGTAGCTCCGCCAATCATTGCTTTGAGTCCAATCTTTGAAGCAATAAAGCTAAGCTCGTCACCTAAAGACCTTCCAGTCAAGCCCTTGCTCATAACAACAGATTTCAGAGAATTAAATTTCGCAGTAAGTTCATTCAATGATTTTGCTGATCTATCAGCATTTTGAACCGACATCATTAATTTATTAAACTCGGCAGAAAGACCGCTATCTTGATTGATCCTACTGTTTTTGTCTATAAAATCCTGAATTTTAAAGATTAAATCATCAAATTTAGAGCCGAGCTTTTCTGCGGAACCGGCAATATTATCCATACCTTTGAAATCAGAAGTTTTTTTCTTGAGCTCATCCACTTCTTTAGAAATAGATTCTATCTTACCAAGAAACTCATCGATTTTCTTATTGGAACCAGTTGTCAGATCCTTTTGTTCATTTTTTAATTTCTCAATTCGGGCAATTAAATCTGTTATGTCTTTATAATATTCATCACCTTGACCGCCACGATTAACTGTGTTTTTCTTGGCGGCTTCAAGTGTATTTAAAAGCTTATCCAGATTATTGACAGATTTATTGATATTGGTAAATCTATCGGTAGTTTCATTCAAAGCCTTCATTGCATTGATGATTTCTTGAATATTTTCGATATTATAATTCGATGAACCACTGTTAATATTCTGAATTTTCTTATCAAGTGCTTCTATTAGACTGTTATAAGCTACGAGCTGGTCTCCACTAAAGGTGTCATTAAACTTATTCTTTATTTTGTCTAAGTCCTTGCTCATCTTAGAGGCAAAGTCTGTATTTGACATTGTGACTGAATAAGCTTCTGCTGTGCTATCGCTTAACTTAAGAACATCTTGTATTTTTTTCTTAAGAGTATCCCAACTATCAATAATAGCCTTATTTTGATTCAACCATTCTCCTAAAGCATTCGCATCATCAAAATTTTCTAATGGATTTATTTCGCCCAATGTTTTAACTGTATTTTGAAGTTCTGATGAGAGATCTCTGGAAATATTGGAAAGTGCCCCGGAAACATTCTCTTTCATCTTAGATGCAGCATTATAAGCGTCCTCAATGCTCTTTTGAACCTTGTCATATTCATTTAGCTGAGATTTAGACGGCTTAGGAACTTGCGGTTCTTCTTGTCTTTGAGCTTCTCTTACTGCTCTTTGAGCAGCCTTTTCACGAGCATTGGTGATGGCGGCCTCAACATCAGCCTGAAGTTGTTTTGTATCTAAGCTTAATCCAACGTTTTTCATTGCTTCGCCAAGATCAGTTTTCAATCCATTCTTGGCTTCTTTAGTTAGTTTAAATGATTGGATTTTAACATTTTTAATGCCCTGACCAAATGCTTTTGGATCGACTTTTAAATGCTGTATGTTCAGAGTTTCCTTAATATTGTTATTGGTTATTTCAATAGGAACCTTTTTCAACTCGTCGGCGATTTGCTTTTTTAGTCCTTCAACATTAGGCGTGAAAGAAATTGGAATAGGATTATTTTCTCCGAGTGCAGCAACAATTTGCTCACGAATAGAGGCAACCTGATTTTCATTCAGAACATTATAACTTTCTGTCAAGGTGCCGTTAGTTGTGTCTTCAGAAGGTTTATTTTCAACGGGAGTATTGCCAATACTGATTTTAAAAGGCTTTTCAACTTTTGCCTTTAGATCATCAACAGCATTACTGATTGAAGTTACAGATTCAACCTCAGACGCCGACGCCACAGTCATCTCTTCAGCTTCGGCTTTGATTGATTCGGTCTTTTCATTGATGTGTTGAGTTAAATTTGTTACAGCCTTATCAATTTCATCAAAGTTTTCAACCTCTGAAGCTAAGATATTAGATGACGGAGATCCAACTTCTGATTGATTGTTATTGGCCGCTTGCCTCTCTAAAGCTTTACGTTTCTGCTCTTCTCTGGATTTTTCAGCAACTGATATATTTTCAGGGACAGGTGCCTCTTTTGGCTCAACTGCATTGGATGCCTCTTTTTCAGCTTCGGCTCTTTTACGAGCTGCTTCAGCTATAGCATCCTGCTCTTGCTTCTGCTTCTTCAAAGATTCTGAGTATTTTGCTTGGATATTAAATATATCTTCTTCATAATTTTTATATTTAGAAATCTCATTCAAATCTAAAGAAGCGTCCTTTATCTTCCCACGAATAGCCTCTCCACGGTTTGCAAAATCAGATGAATAAAAGTCTTGACCTTTAAATGTATCATACTTTTCCATAATAGCATCAACACTATTAGACATCGACTTTAAGTTTTGCTTTAAAACATTGAATTGCTTTCCAGACGTTACTTTCTGCGAAATCATTCTCTGGAATTTCTGATTATATTCATCAATTACAGCCTCATATTTCTTTGCATCTTCCTTGGCCTGCGCCATTTGATTTTTCTTTTCAGTATTCGTGCCGATTCCAGACTGCAATTTATTCATCAATGCGTCAAGTTTTGTGCTATCCTGAATTGATATGTCTCCATTTTTACTCTTTAAAACAAGAGCAGAAAGTTCGTTAGCTTTACCCTCGTAGTTTTCTACAGTAGCAATAATATCCTTGACACAAGACTGCATATCTTGCAGCCTTTTTATTCTTGCATCGAAATCGGTTTTATCTATTTTTTGAGATGTAAGCTCATTAAAAGCTTGTACTGCTTCAGATAATTTTTTATATGCTTCAGTTTCCTTATAGAGTTCTTGAGTGTTGGCAGTTGATTCCTGTGGATCATCATCAGCAATATCGTTTTGAGGCTTGTTGTTTCCGACCTTTAAGTCTTTAAGTGATCCTGCCAAATTAAACTTTTTATTTGACATCTTCCCTTTATATGAGTTCTTTTCAAATTCAGCAATTTTTTTATCTATCTTTGCATCAAATTGATTTTCAAGTTGCTTAAACTGTTCGGCCAATTCCTCTGCAGTGGTGCCAAGATTTTTCAGACTGCCATCTTCATTGAAGTTCCCTGACATTTTTTCAATTTGTCCGCTAAGTCTTTTTAACCCACTCATACCTTCGGGGATATCTTTCAAAATTTCCTCTGCCTTATTCATTCTTTCCTGAAGTGCTTTAACGGCTTCTCCAAGTTCCTTAATAGTTTCAGGGCTGCCAGCCTTAACAACTTGTTCTCCTTCGCCTACTTGTACAGAAGTAGCTTTAAGTTGTTCAAGCTCGTCTTTGGCACTCTGTGCCTCTGCTTTTACTTTTTCAAGAGCAGAGGTAAGATTATCATAATCTTCTTGGTTTATTACAAAGCCATCGGGGCCAACTATTGAATCGAATTCCAATTTATCATTTAAGTCACTTATTTTTTGATTGAGTTCATCAATCTTCTGCTTGGCAGATTCAAGAGCCTGTTCAGTAGTTAGAAGTTTATTTTTGATATCATCAGGCTGATCGGCAGTTGTGCGATACTCTTTTATTTTGGCGGTCAATTCCGTAATCTGCTGCTTATACTTTTCAACTTCGGCGGTAATATCGGCATAATTTTTCTTAAGTTTTTCAGCTTCTTCAGATGATAGCATTTCATCACTATTTGGAGTGTCACCGGTACCACTTGTCAAGCTATCGTTGCCGCCAGTTAAAGCTCCTGAAATAGAACCAATGCCTGATATGTCAACCCCCATCTTTTTCAACCCAGCAATAATAATTTCTCTTTGTTCATTCAGCTTATTGATATCTTTCGTATTAAATATTGCTTCAACGAATCCCGGAGCTAAAGAATTGTAGCTATTTATTTTTGCTATCAGCATATCAATGTCAGACAAGCGTTCCTTTAAAGTTGAAATTTTATTTTCAGCTTTAGCGCTACTATCAATAATTGCCTGCATATTTACTTCATTTAACGTATCAATGTCATATGATAATGCTTGTGCATGCGCCGCATATTCTTCGCTATAATCATCAGTCTTACCCGGTTCGTTCATATCTCTTGAAAGAGATAGAGTATCTTTAACAGTTTTCAGATACTTTTTATACATCTCCATATCGTCAATTTTCCCGACCTTTGAAGATTCTTCACCCAAACTTTTTAACGCTGTTCGGAGAGCTTCTATTTGCGCAACAGTATCATATATTTCGTTTTCATCTGTGTTATGATTAAAATTATTATAAAGGTCGATTAACTCTTTAAGTTCATCTTTTAACTTCTGCGTTTCATTTGTTGTTTCAGAAATATTTGAACCACTGGTCATAGCCTTAATGTCAGAGTCGGTATAACTCTTACCAAAAGTGTTTGCATCAGTATTGTTGTTTAAGAAACTTATGAATTCTTTAGTTATTTGTTCTTTCATATCCTTAACATAAGCAACGTCCTTTGCTTTTTGCTGCAAAATCGCTTTAACATCAATATTGTTAGCATTAAGCTGCTCAGAGATCTTTTTATTATTCAGCAACTGTTCGATTTCTTTAGGGAAACGGCCATTAAGAGCGATTGTGTCGCTTCCATTTTTTGCCGCAGAAAATGCTTTCGTTTTAAAGTATTTGTTTATATATGCTTCAAGCTTATCTTGTGAAAAATTCTTAGCAAGCTGTTTCATGTCGTATTCCAGTTGATCCTGCAAATTCTTTTTCTGCTCCGCAAAGAATTTATCACCCAGCTGAGTTTTCAAAATTTTGCTCAAAGAATCATTAGCAGACTTATCAATTTCCTTAGCGAATTTATCTATTGACTTGTCGATACCTTTTATATCAAATAATTCCTTACCATCGAATTTAATAGACTTTAGCTCGATTTGATCTATCTCTGCGCCGGTCTCTTTAATTTTTTGGTTTAGCGCAGTTATATCTTCAATAACATATTTTAAACCTGCCATAGCAAAAACCTGTTTGGTTTTGCTTTCTGCTTTTTCAACAAGTTGAATCAAATCATTATATCTTTGTTGAGCAAGTTTCGCATCATTAGCCAACTGCTCTCCTATTTTAAGATTATCATTCTTTTGACTTATTTTCTCAAGAGTCCTTTCAAGAGATTCTAATCCATCTTCGGCACTCTTAGAATTTATGCCGACATCTAACATAAGCATATTTCCTGCCATGTATTATTACTCCTTTCAACACAGGGCAGTCATCTGCCCTTAATTATTAATTTCGTTACATACAATTGAAAGCTCATTCTCGTTGTCGCAACTAATTTGTACTTCAACTTCATCTCCACTCTGTAAATTCAGCGAAAGTAATCCCAGAATGCTTTTGGCGTTTATCATTCTGTCGTTCTTGTAAATCCATATATTGTAAGGTTTGCTTGTAACTCCATGAACAAAGTTAGCTGCTTTTCTTCCTGTTATGTCGTTATGTAAAGTCATTTTAGTTTTTATCATATTCAATTCTGCTCACCGCCCTTCAATCAAAAAGATCTGCAAGCGCAGCGGTTTCACTACGTTCTGTTTTCTGCAGCTGAACATATCCAAAAAGCCTGTTGCCCTTCAAAACATCTATAGCCTTTGTAATTCCGTTATTGGTTTCAAAAATCTTCTTATCAACCTGCTTGATATCTCCATCAAAATAGAGCGTAGAACCTTCGCCGACACGTCCTATAATAAGCTGAACGTGCTGGGCCGTGAGGTTTTCGGCCTCCGATACAATAATAGCAGAGTTCTTGAAGTCCCTACCTCTTATAAAACCTAAAGGCACAATTTCAAGTTTCCCTTGCATCATAAGAATATTCAAACCATCTTTACCACCAAGTGCATCAGCAACAGGAAGAGCAAAATTACAAATTTTCTCCAATTCTGTACCGGGGAGATATCCTATTTCAGGGACATCTTTGACCGAGACGTTATTCCTCAAGTAAATAATCTTGTCAAATTTATTTTGTTTTAATGCCTGCAGAGCATGACAAACAGTTAAGTATGTTTTACCGCTGCCCATCCTTCCAGTAACTAATTTAATTGTTGTATTTTTATCTTGAAGCATATCAAAGGCAAGTTCTTGTTCTATGTTGATCGGTTTAATTTTTGAAAACCAATCATTATTGATGGCTTTATATGTAACAGCAATATTTTTAATACCGTCCCATTTAATTTTATCAACCAAGACTCCATCATGAGAATACAATAAACAATATTCGTTAACCATTAAGCCTAAAGAATTTTCTGCCATATTCTCGTAAAAATTTGCCATTTCGACATCGTTTGCAAAAGTATATTCTGTATAACCTTTGTAATCCATAAAACACACACCTTATTTATTTTTTTTATATTCTTCCAATAAGCGTTTAGCAATCATCTCTTGAAATTCATCTTTATAATTCTGTTTCAGATCGTGCATAGCCCGATTGATAAAAGCTTTTTTTTCAAAACGATTATTTTCACGATACGTTGCCCATTGCTTTTCATCCATTCTTTCTTTGTTTCTATGGTCTGTAAGAGCAGGGTGGATAAGAATATTACCATCAACTACTAATCTGGTAAAGGACAATTCATCGGTTTGTCCTGAATAAGGATCCTTCCAGCCCATCAAAGTTTCAAGCGGCTTATCGTTATAAACACTAAAGGCGCCAGTATCTTTGAATTCTGGCGCCAAGTATTTATCACTACTTACAATGTATTTTTCATCAGACATTCTGCGAGCTATATGCTTTGCAGTCTTTTTCTGTGCTTTTTTAGCAGCAGCATTTGTAGCTCCTTCGGCGTTTTTTCCCGGTTTTATATCTTTCAACGTTTCAGCATGTTTTTTATAAACTTCTTTTACAGCAGGTTCAATATCTTCTTTCAAAGCTTTTTTTACTGCTGTTTTCATTATTTTTTGCAAATCAATTTGTTTGCTCATTTTCTTTTACTCCTATTTCTTCGCCCCATTTTGAAAGTAATTCTACAGTTTCAGGATTATCAAGCTTTTCAAAAATTTCTTCAATAAGCTTATTTAACTTAGTGTTATGCGCTTCGGCTTGTACTTCTTTTTGACGTTTTGTTTCGATAGTATTTTCCATTGTTTCGTATATTGAAGTTACCTGAATATTCTGAAAGAGTTCTTCTCTTAAAGTAAAATCAAGGGTTTTAGAATACTTCTGATCAAGACTCATTTCGGGCTTTACCCAATTAGTAAAATGCTCCATCAGAACATACCAAATAGCAAAATCCTTCATATATGGCAAGTATTCTCCATTGGAAAAGCACAGATCTATTACTTCATCTATGCAAATTTTCATTTCTGCAAATGTTATTCTTTCTTTTATCATAATTATTTTCCTTTCTTTCTATAGCACAAACACAATCCATCATGAATTTCATCTTGAGTTCTGCCTTCTTTTGCTTTCTGCAGCAGACTACAATTTCGTGTATATCTTACACACCCGACGCAACGGTTTTCAAAATTCTTTAACGCTGAGGCATTATCAAAAATACCTATATAGTCTACCGGATATATTTCAAGCTCAATTCTTGGATTGGTTTTATCATAATAAACCGCCTGTACTCGTTCACATACAACGTTGTCGTCAATCCAGACACAGCCACTTTCAGTGATGGCATCAAGCATTACCTTCATGTAATTGTTGCTATCCCGATCTGTTCTGTCGAAATAAAACACACAGTCCACATAATAATGTTGATATGGGTTTTCGGACATTTTATATCCTTGTTTCCGAGCTTGATCTTTTACATACAAAGTAAAATTCGTCTTGTATTTTTTAGCATCCGCCGTAACATAGCTTGCAGCCATTGGTCTGCCGCTTTTCATAATTGCTCTATATCCGAGATAATGATTGACCGAAGGAGGTATCGGCGAAATCAGTTTTAACTTTTTCATTAGTTCACCTCTGAAAAAAATAGGAGATAAACTTTGACATTTACCTCCTAATTTATGTTAATGATTATATTTCTTATTTGATTTATTGCGAGCGGAATCAATATCCTCATTAACTTTATCAATGATATCACCAAGAGGCATATCAGGATTTTCTTCAAAATAATCTTTCAGCTCAACTTCTTTGGTATAATTTTCAACCTCTTTTATTGGCTTATTCCAAACGGTTTCTATTTCAGGGATAGTCATATCTGTTCTTTCGGGGAATTTTTCTTCACGAGACTTACTACGATTAAAAAGAACGAGCTGAACATACTCTTCATAACATTCTCTTGAACAACAGTACGCTCTCCAGCTTTCAGTTCGTAAACAAGCCAAACAAGCATAAAAATGCTTTCTGCCACCATCTTCTCCATGAGTACAGTTAGGATTGCGGCATATGGTATTAGGTTTTCTTATCTCACTCATATAATCACCTCAATAATTTCCTTGTACTCGGGCTCAGAGCCACTAAGCACAAGTACAAAGAAAGAGGGCTTAAAGCCCTCTCCTTTGATTATAGATTTAAAATCAAACTGCGTCCTGATATACAATGAACTCAAAGAGCTCAGCTGCGGAAGTCTGACATGTATCAACAAGTGTGTTGATAGTAAATTCTTCAACAGTCTGATCTCCGCCCATAGAAATGGAGAATTCGCCGGAGAACTGACCTCTGGGAATTACGAACTGACACTTGTACTCATTATCGCAAACATCGGTACCAATGCAGTCAACATAAACTCTAAGAGTCTTGCCGAAAATATCAGACTTATTTACAACCTTAGAGCCATCTGCAAGATAATCGTAAAATGCTACGATCTTAAGGTCGCCAGACTTTGCAATATCTGTAGGCAAAGTGATTACCTGAGTAGTAGGATCATATGTAAATTCGTCAGCAGAAACAGCCGCACCCTGTGTGAATTTCTTACCAAGAGCACCGTTAGAAGTAAGGATACAGAGAGAAGAAATCTCTGCGCCAGTCTCGCCAACAGCCTTGAATGTAGTCTTTACGTTCTTAGCTCCCTTAGCTACATCAAGAATATCAGGCTTTCTTACCTTTACACCGCCCTCGGGAGTTTCAACCTCAGAGCCAGTCTGTGCAGCCATAAGATCTCCACAGATAAGTGCAGAAGTACCGGTTACAGTAGTTGCCTTATTCTTCTTGATCTGCTTAAGCAGTCTGTCACCCTTACCTGTAATATCCTGAGTATCCTCTGAGTTTTCAATAGTTGCTTCCTGAAGCTCATCAAGATAAAGCTCGCAAACACCAGTAGTTCTGTTGTAAGCATGAATGGTTTCAAGGGAAGTAATAGTAAATCCATTGATTGTAACAGCCATGTTTTTTCCTCCTTATAAAAAAATAAGACGGTCGTTTGCCGTCTTTTACTCATAATCAAGCCAATTAAGTTTATCTCCTAAGCCCTTAGCATTAACAGTTCCGGCATATATTCCGGAGTTTAAATTATCGACTTGATATTTTTTAACGATTTGTTTTAAGCTACACATGAAGTTATATATCGTAAGATTCTCTACTGTATCAAAATCGTATTTAAAGTTGGAATTGTTAACCAACGCAATTACCTGCTTGTCCAGTCGAGAATGATATTTTTGCTTCTTTCGTCTTTTAGCCTTTACCTTTTGACGTTCTATGATATATTCTTTAGCAGTTGTGTCTCCAGGCTTGCGATGTCTCTTTTCAATCGAATACACGGTACAAAAGATCGTTGAAAGTTGCATATATATCAACTCGTCAATCGTGATATCATGCTCCTCATCGTACAGTATAGGTAAATCATTTATTGTACTCAAACTAACTTTGAAATCAGCAAGATTTATATTTTCAAACATTAAAGAAGATTTTTCATCTAAAACCTTTTTAGGCATTCCGCCAAAAAGTATCAAAAAAGTTTGAAAATCAGTTATTTTTGTAAAATCCATTCCCGCCTCATCCAATTCAAGCATGATATCTGAAGAGGTCGAAGTAAATAAGCTAACTAAAGAATAAAAATTTGCTTCATCTTCATCTGTTCCGTAAAGCTTAGGTGAGTCACCTCTGATTTCCCCCAGCGTAGGAATATGTACTGTAATATTATCGTTAACTTTAAACTTAGTTTTGTTTAACAGACTTATATCGCTCATATTTTACACCTGCTGTTATTTAAGTCATCGGCAACAAATTTCATTATTCTGCAGCGATGTTTTACACTTATGGCTTGAGCAGTATTACTGATAAGTCTCAGTTCTTTTTTGCCTATACCTTCATATCCATTGAAAAGCTTATCTATGTAAGCGGCAATAAGATCGTTTCTTACGCCACCCGACACATCATCTGTCGGCATAAGCCTTTCATGTGATACTATATAAAATGTAATAGTTAACTGTTTGAATAGGTAGTTTCTGTCGCTATAAACTTCCGGAACATCGACTTCAAATGCAATAAATGTTATCTCTTCTTCCGGAGCGTTCGGATATCTGATAAAGTTGAAAATATTTTTTCCTATCAAGTCTTCAGGTTCTTCGATTTCATCATTATTGATAAGTTCAACAATCTCGGGACAGTTAATCAGCATTGAGCCTATTTGCTGTTTATATTTGATTATTTCAAATGAATTAGCCATATAGGCTCACCACCTTTATAAAAAGTTGAGCTGATATCGTTCCTGTCTCATCAGAGACTTCCAAAAGAACTTGGTCGCCTATCATAGCCAGAACATTGTCAGCTTTTATTTTTATTTTGTTGTCCGCAATTATTGTTTTGAAGTTACCATCATATTCGGGCTTCACAGTGGTCAATTTCCATTGTGAATCTATAGCGATTTTATTGCCTTCTGAATCAAAGAATTTTACAGAAAAAGTTTTATAGCTTCCACCAACTTTTATGATTGGCTCTCCCGTATAGGAAATAACACAGGATCCCTGTTTTACAGTTTGTTCCCCTAATTTATTGGGGGCAAAATAATCCGCAATCATAAGATCTAAGTTGTCATCATCACTCAGTTGTGTCTGAGAGAATGTCAGCGTCAAAACCTTATCTTTTCCATTAAATTCCTTTCCTGAAATATCACCTGCAGTCCAGTTACCACTAAGAACATTTCTGCCGGTCAAAATATAAGCATTGGGCTTATCATTGATAATATCAATTAAAAAGCGTTTATCTCTTCTTAATTTAATCGTTTCTTCATCGCAAGGAAATTTTACAACAAACACCTGTTCGATAGACATCATAACCTTAGATTCAACTGTACCAGATGCGAACTGACTGATATCTTCTGAATATCCATATCGCCCGATTATCTCTCCTTTTTCATTCTGCCATTTTAAATAGATATTACATCTATACATTTCGCCGCTTTGATATATTTCATCTTCGACATCTGTGTCAGTAATGAGAAAATGAGAGTTATTCCATTCGACAATGCTTCCGGCATAAATATGCTCTCCGGGCATAGCATTTATTTTTTTGTGATACTTTTCAGTAGAAGAAGTAATAACAACATTCTGCTGTTCTCCATCGATAAGAACATTCTTGTACCCGGGAGACCTTGGGATTCTTTTATTCATTGAACGTTGAGTTTCAAAAATTGCTCGGTCTCTGCGAGTATCACCTTTTACAGTGAGACTTTGATTATACAATGACCAATTCATTCTTTCACCTCAAAATACTTTCTCTTCAATGTTCCCACGATTCGAATACATCTAAAAATTTCTCGCTTGCAAATTGAGATATCTTCACAGTCTTTTATGTATTCCAATGAATTTATAATGCTAAGATATTGTCCATCATTACGAATAAATAAGATTATATCTTGTCCGCCAGTCATTTCTGAAAGCAAACTTTCGATATAAACTGACACGGTAGGAGAATATTCTTCTTTCAAAGGGAGAATTTTATACAGACGATTGATAAGAATATTAAAATAGTTCTCGCATAGTTCATCAGGAATTGAATTATATTTTGTAGTTATCATGATTTATTCAACTCCGCAATATCGCCATGAGAAAAAGTATAATTATTGATAGCAACTCTCGACTCTTTTTTACTCATTTCATATACATATCGCATTTGTTCAATAAGCTTAGCAGGGGAGTATTCGGTAAAATCCTTAGTGTTCAAACGACTTTCAAGCAATTCATCCGAATACATTTGAGGTTTTAGCCATTCAGTAATCATACATTCAGCAATAATATCTATCATGTCATCGTCCAGTTCTGTCTGAAATTCTTTAACTTCATCGTCTCTGTCAGTGAGATTGGCATATGTCTTTACGGTTTTTGCCACTTTACGACATACGGATGTCATATACAAATACAATATGTCTTCTCTGTCTTCTTCGAGTAGCATTAAAAGGTCATAGGCCTTTACCTTGAAAACAAACGCCTCATAAATTTTTGAATAAGGGGTAGCCATAGCCCACCTCCTTATCTTTCATAAAGCTCACACTTTAAAGCTTTTTCCAAAGCTGTAATAGTATTGATGTTGGAAAGACGACCATCTTTAATCATCTCCATAGCTTTAATACCAACGCAATTCTTAATAACAGGACTCATTGTTTTAATCTTGGTTATAAGTTCTTCTTGATCCATATTGAAAAGGTTTTCAATCTCGTCCGCAGTAATAGCATTTTCATAGAAACGATCCATCTGCAAATCACGCAGAACAGCCATGTCAACTTCAATCCAATTTTCAGTAAAGAAACGTCTATCAGTATTCTTCATAGAATATAGTTCTGCCATTTCCATTGGAATTTCCTCACCAAACTCATGCCATTCCTCAGAATAACCCACAAGTCTTTTACTTACATAAATAAGCTTGCCTCCGGTTAGATTTTTAACCATAACCTGAGCGTCAAGGGGAATTTTTCTGCGAGGAACATAAGTGGCAGAAACAGTTTCGGGCACTGTTTCAGCAGTACCCGAATCCTGTGTTTTCTCAATATCGGCAGTTTTAGCTTTTGAATACGCCATATATTCTTCTCCTTTAAATTCTCAATAGTAATTAAGACATTGTGTAAACAGCAAACTTCTTATCAGGAATAATAACCTGAATGCCTGCATTGTTTACGAACAGATAGTCCTCGGAGAAATCAGCATTCATACCGTAAGTAGGAGGAACAATAAGTGCCTCGCCTTCATTTACATACTTAATAGGCTTAGTGTTAATACCTATGATATAAAGCTGATTGTCAGGAAGCAGGAAAGAATCAGTATTTGTCTTATGGATCTGGTTGATTCTTACCATAGGAATACCATTGAAGTTGCCATAGTAGCCCATGTTATACATATCTTCCTTAGCGGTCTCAGAAACAGTAGCAGTAGTAACCTTTCTGAGAGCTGCACGAGTACCCATAATTATGGGTGTCTGTCCATTGTTTACTTCAACATGCTCGCAAAGCTCAAGAAGAACTGCTTCAGAATAAGAACCAGATGCAGGAATGTAAGTAGAACCGGAATTGTTAACAAGACCTGTCCATGCAGTAAAAATATCATCGTACTGCTTCTTAACAATAGATCTGCCGACCCTATCAATTATATTGTTGAGATCAGCTCTTCCAGACAGCATTCTGTCAAGTTCCTCGTAAACCTTTACGCCGTAAGTCTTCATATTGACAGAAATACGATTACCGCCGCCAAGTCTCTGACGTCTGAGACCCTGAGTACCACGAGCTACCTCGTCAACATAGAAAAGGGAGTCATCAGGAATATAAAACTCATTAGTATCGCCAAGAGCAAGGTTCTTGTATTCAACCATATTCATGAAGAACTCATTACCCTGAAGACCATCAATTACTGTCTTAACAATAGTCTCTTCGATGATAGCAAAGAGCTCGCCGCACTTGCCGTCACGGATATCTCTTCTATCAAGATATTTCTTACCATTATTTGCAGCAACGATAGCGTTATAAACAACCTCGTGAGATTCATCAAGGGAATACTGACCGGCAGGGGTGCCGTTATATGTATCAACTGCAAGCTTTACAATATCATTTACTGTAGCCATTAAAAATCACTCCTCTCAAATTAAAGTGCAAGATCAACGTAATAGAAAGTATGTGCACCAAGGGTGTACACATCTGTGATCTTACCGATAATAGTACCAGTGCTTGCGTCGTTTGCGATTACAGGCTTTGTGGTAGTACCAACCTTAATATACTTACCCTTAGCGGGTGTGCCGGAGAAGCCTTCAGCGGTCATTGAAAAACCATCTCCGCTGTGGAAACGATAGCCACGTATAACCTTGCCAGCCTCGTTAACATACTCTTCAAGACCATGATGTCTGGTCTCATCATAAATTATTTCGGGATTCGCAACGAGTACAAGCTTGGTAATGGGAGTAGAAGCTGTAGGCGCTGTTGCCTTTCTGACTTCTCTCTCATTGTCGATAAAATCGCCAATCTCAACAATTCCGCCGTTTTCAATCTCGGCAGGGTTCTCAGAAACAAAATACTTGAGAGATACAAGAAGAGTGCTATCTTCTGTACCGCTCATACGATCGAGATTTACAACTGTATATACCATATTATTCATCCTTTCTAATATTACTTTGTGCCGTACAAATCAAACAAGTCGCCATAAGGACTGGAAGGTACGGAATCTTTTTCTACGATAGGTATTCTAACTACTCCATCATCTTTAGGTTTTGCTGAAAATGTAAAGCTTGCTTTCGCATCAGCAAAAATACACTTACATTCCCTTTCAAGGTCTTCCTTGGAATACTCATTAAGCTTGTCCTTAAGGGCTGCAAACTCAGCAGAATCTTTCAGATTCTCAGACCACTTGTCAATGATCTCCTGTTTTTCTGCAAGAGCAAACTCAGCTTCAATCTTTGCCTTGTAATCTCTGAGTGAAGTCACCTCTGCCTGCATGGACTCATAATTTGCTCTCATTGTGTCAAGAGCCGCCTTCTCATCGGAAGTCAGTTTTTCAACGAATACTTCATAGGGATCGCCCTCAAAAGTAATGTTTTCGCCATTCTTTGTGTACTTCTGTCTGTACAGAGAATTACCAGACCAAGAAGCATAATCGAAGTATGTATCATATACGGCGTCTATATAATACCAATCATTATTCTCTGTCTCGATAGGTTCAAGAAGAGCATAGAGAGCACAACGAACATCGTCATGAGAGAGCTCAAAAGTCTTTACAAATTTATCATTTGCGGGAGCTCCGCTTTCAACTGAAGCAGGAGTTTCGGGTGCAGCAGGCTCTCCTTCAAAATTTTCCGCAGGAGCAGCAGGCTGCTCTTCGGGTGTAGCGTTTGTTACAATATTCTCATCCATTTGTTTTTTACCTCCTTCTTCAGTATTTTTCTTATTAAATGCGACAAGAGTTTCATTCAGCTCTTGCATGATAATAAGCATTTTTTCGTTGATATTATCTTTTTCTGCGAATGTGTCTGTAGTACCCATTGCATTTTTCATGCCTGTACCAAGCTCATTGTTAAGAAAAGTAATACCGGTGTATTTATAGTCGGTTATGTTATAGATTTTCTTGGCAGCATTAAAAGTAAATTCATTAACACTTATTTCCATAGAAAGCTTGATATTTTTATCACGTTCGATAATATCCTCAGCGTAATTTGAATATCCTCGCCATACATATCCATCTACAAATACATAGTTTTTGCCGTCATATTCAGCTACCTCATAATTGTTCGTCTCAGGAATAACACCAATGGGAACTTCTTTGTAAATCATACGATATTCTCCCTCATTGACCTTATCCTTTTCAATAGACATATCATGAGAGCCAAACTGGGGCTGGCCATTCTCGTCAAATTCAACGTTTGCAAGAATAGGAATGTTTTTCAGTGTATCTTTCGCAGAGTTCATATCATCAACGTTGAAATTTGAACCATTAGGATTCACTCCATCATGACATACTCTGAGTCTCATCTTAATGAATCGGTCAGTGTCAAAACTTTCATCAAGGTCATATGTTACTGCGAGAGAAACATTATTTAATTCGCTTAATGCCAAATTTTTCACCGCCCTTCTCAAAGAAATATTTTGTCTGTAAAAACGTAAACACCATTTTCGAGATTTTCTTTACAAAACTTCCTGATTGATGGCTCGTTTTTAAATATGAAAAAACCGCTACCCATATTAGGTAACGGCTCATATCCAGATTTAATCAAAGCGTCAGCAACACTCTCACTTTGTGTAATAATAAATTTCATACTGTCACCTCGATGCGTTACTGTCATGTTCTCTTGTGTTTTCGTTTGAGTCGGAGATTTCTTCTCCATTTTCTTCGGCGGTCGGGCGACCTGCTTCATCCCCAGAAGCTAAAGTATATGAAGAGCTTAGAGGTATCATTTTTTCGTGCATTTTCAGGAAATCATTTTCCATAAATAGCATAGCATTCATTGCAGGTTGATCGATGCCTACTGAGGCTGCAATAGCAGACTTAACAGGCACTCCGTATTGAGCATCCTTAAGAAGTAAATCATGAAACTGTTGTCTGTGGTATTCACTTATATCCAAAATGGTTATCTGGAATTTCTGTGTGCCACTAAGATTTTTAAGTAACCTGTTTACATTACGTTCGATCTGACGATTGACAGCGAACGTCAGACACTCATCTGCTGTTATTGAAATATTCAACGATGCTGCAGTTTGTTTATCACTGCCAAAAAGCAATGAAGAAACTCCAACATCGTTATAGAAATTTCGGATAGCTTCATAAGTTTTATCCGGATCTTCTGCTCCGGATTTCTCGAAATCAAATACTTGTACATCCATAGGGGTTTCAAAAACGCCAATATTATCAGGCGTAATGTTTGTCAGCTGAGCATAAAATTGATCTGCAAGCGTTTTATCAATAAGAAGATTTCCGGTTTCATCAGTAGGAAGCTTCAATCCAAGAGCCTTGTAATTTCTCAGGATGGAGGCGCCCTTCTGAAGATCTTTATAATCTTCAATGTCGTAAATGCCCACTAAACAGCCGGCAAGAGGAATAAGAGGATAAGTAACATCTTCAGAAATTTTTAAGCAAAACTGTTTCTTTTCATCGAGAAGCTGCCAGCGCTGAGAGGAATCTTTCTTATAAATTTCGTATTTATCAATAAATTCCTGTCCATACGATTCAAGTTCATCTTCTTTTCCACGGAAATAACTGAAATCAAAAGCTACAATATAACAGCCATCGACTATTGAGGCTATCTTAACATAATCAGCAGGAAGCTTTCTTATGTAAAACGAGTCTTTTGTCTGATAAATGTATCCTGCAAAGATATCCTCTCTCCAAGCGATAGTTAATGCTTTTCTCATTTCATGACGCAGATTAAATATCGACATGAAATCTGTAGCCTTTTTATATGAAGCTTTAAAAGCTTTATCATTTATTTCCTTAGTGGCGTCAAACTTAAACGGATACATTATATAATTAAGCGGACACATATGAGCAAAATAATTGACTACTCTACGATACTGTGACGAAACTTCATATAAGTATATCGAAGCATTGCGCAGCTGTTTGGCATTAGTTTCAGGATTTTTAAGATACTTGATAATGTTTTCTTTTGTATATTTGGTATAAATAACGGAAGTGTGAGTATTGCTTGCTAAGTTTAAAATTTGCACGTCGGTCAACTTAGAAAATCGCAAATCTTTCATAGCATTCTTCCATTGTTCGTTGTAGTTTATTTGTTCTGCCATTTTATATCACCTTCCTATCGACATACATTTAGGGCTTCTACATTGAAGCCTAAATGCACTCTGGGAAAGTTTAGGCTTACTCAATTTACGTTCAAGCTCATTTGCGATCTGATTTGCATAAGATAGTGAGCTGTATCGGTCTTTTCGATTTGTTCCGGTCTCTTTGATTTTTATTTCTGCTCCAACAGTCGTGTATTCAAGATTTACCAATTCATTGATTAGCAACGATGTTTGGATATAAGGCATTTTAATGGTGAGCTTATCTTCAGCACTCAAATTATAAAATGCTTTATTGCTTTCATATTCATCATTAAATTCCTCTTCATCAAGAAGAAGTCTCATTTTGCCACGACGAATACAGTCTCTTAAAGCATATGCGCATTGAGAGTTCCATTTTGTGTTAGCTTTTACGCTATATATAACTTTTGCAGGATTGGTGCTTGATCCTTTATAGTGCTCAGTCATCTCGGCATCGTTAATACAAGTGAAAGCAGGATAAAATTCTCCGGTTACATCATCAGTCATATCCTTAACAAGATTATCAAATACTCCAACACCAACACCTTGAGTATCAATAACTATGTAATCACAATCCATTTGCTCAAAAATTCGTCGGATAGTCAGAGCTTGATCTTCTGTATGCCCGCCTTCCTTATTTTCAGAATAAAGAACATTTCTGATATATTGACCGTCCTTAGTAGGAAGTAGCTGCGTAACAAAAATTGATGTTGCGTCATTTTTATTGCGTTTCGAACTCATTACGGCAATATCGGCAGAAAGCAATCTGAGTTCTCCCGGTGTTTTTTCGGGATACTTAATGATTTTGCTTGAGATCTGAGTATATATCTCTTTGGGATAGATTGCTTCTTTGATTCTTCTGGCTTTCATTAAGTCGTCAAACCTGAAAAATGAATCTTCACTTTCGCCCCACCATAAGCAACCGGACTCCATGCTGAATGAAATTTCATTAAAAGTCGGGCTCATCATTTCTTCCAAGACTTGCTCTGGATTCAAAAGTCCTTCTTTGATAGACATCTGATAAGGAAGGCCACATATAAATGTTTTCTTTTTCTGATTCATCAGATCGACAACATAGCTCTGCGCTTCTTTATATGCCCAATGCGACTTAAGCCACACTGAAGACATGTAAATTTCTTTATTACGTTCCTTGGGATAATTAGCATATTCTTTCTTCTTGAAGAAACCAGGCATACGCTCAGAACGCATAAAAGGTCTGAGAACGGTTTCAATAACTTCTTTCTTGCACAGACGGAACTCATCAAGTCGATTTGTTATCCATAAAGCTTTTTATCTTTATGTTCTGGAGATTTCTCTCATACGATTTCTCGATACGTCTGTCAATTCAGACCAGTCCAGCATATATTTTCACCCTCGTTTAACGTTAGGTTTGTTGGGTACTACTCCAACTCAGATTATACTATATATAATCGTGTCGAGCACTCTTGGGGGTATTATATTTATTCAACCCCTATGCGTTACGGTGTTAACGAACCTTGCGAAATCTCGTTAATTACCTCGGTATTAATATGTAATGTGTTTATAATCATTTTTTCAAAATTATCCTTTTCAAAATAAGGCAAACGCAATAAACCAATATTATTATTTTTGCAATAATCTGTTTTTATTTTATCTCGTCTTTGAACTTCAGGTAAATTCATATATTTTGTGGAAAAGTTACCATTAGCAGACAGGTAATGAAATTGCCCATCAACTTCAATACATAAATTATAATCCTCTAAATAATAATCAAATGGTAAACATCTTATATCTTTGCAATCTTCAAAACGTTTTTCTTTTTGAAATTTAATATGGTACTTGTTTAAAATTTCTTCTGTTAAATCCATATAAGAAGATTGTCGTATTGTACATTGAGCACATCCCTTACCACGTAAAAGATTATCAGGCGATATGTAATATGAATGTCCACATTTTTATTGATTATCTCTAATGGTTGGCGTGCTTTCACGTATTCCCCAATAATTATGTATCTATCTGGGTATAATTTATCTACTTCCTCTTGAAGTGTTTCTTTGGTTTTAAAATGATTTTTCCCGCTACAAATATAACATCCTTCCGAGGCAGAACCTATCATTTTATACGCTTGTTTATATATGATATTACCACATTTATTGCATTTGACTTTAAGTTTTGCTGATCTTATAGTATATGGTTCCAATAGAGTCAGATTATCGCCGTGAATTTCATAAAATTCTTTTTCATATTCTTCAGGAAGTTTTCGTGCCATCACTACTCACCTCCTTTATTTAATTAACACATTATTTAATCTTCACCGATTTTACTCGATTACAGACATATGTTTCCATATGTCCAGACAATTTTGTTTATCAGTATATGACATCTGCCGCCACGAGCTGTATCGGTCGTAGTGGTTACGAAAATCATAGAACCATTTTTAAATTCAATTTGAGCATCAACACTATTGAGTGTTATTTGTTTTATCTCCAATCTAAGATTCGGAGAATTCGGCATAAGCTCTGACGTTATCTTCTTCAGAACTTCCTTGGCCTGCTTAAGTGTTTTTGATGCTACACATATTTTGGTGCCGGGATACAAGATACATCTGACAACACAGAATATAGCTGTTAAGTATGTTTTTCCGAGCATTGTTATTAACCACAGGCTTTTTATCCTGTGCTCTGGAGGTTTCCCTCATTTTCATCGGTTGGTTAATCCAACCCAGTTTAGCATATATTTTCACCTTCACCTAAAGTGGTCAGGGGAGCGAACTCTTGGAGGAATTATTGCTCTCGCATAACGCTCATCCTCTATGCGTTACAGGCTAATGTGATATCATTAGTCCTCGGTATTGGCAGTGAAGCTTCTACCGAAATTTCGCTCTTTGTCTTATACATTTCTGTATAAGGAAGCCATTTATAACCTCTTGCGGCCAAAAACATACTGTTCGTGCAGTAATTCATCATCACAAGAATAATCTCTTGGAATAATTTTAGCTCTATTCCCAGATAATCCTTTACAAATCTGTTAGGATTTTCTCTGTAGAATGCTGCACGCTTTGCTATCGTAGTCATCATCTTCTCAGACTTGTCCTGTATTCCTGTATTATACTGTCTATATTTACTCAAGGCTCATCACCGGACCCAAAAATATCTTCATATGTGATCTGATTGATATCTTCTTCTTCAAGCTCGGGACGATTAACAGTATATTTTCTTATTTCGTCTTCATAGAGTTGACTCCAGTTATTTTTAAATCCGAACATCTTAGATAAATGCCCAAAGAAAAAGACGCTGATATAACGTCTGATTCCATCAATATCTTTCCATTTTTCTTCAGGTTCGGGTATAGGCTCTTCATCTTCCCAACGTTTTATCAAGACACCAAATGAAGCAGTGTCACTCATTGTATTTTCGCTGCTTTGTTTAGGCTGAATACCCGCAGAATTCATAAGATCATTCATAGCCTTACATAAACTATCGACCTTATCTCCCTTTTGAATACCTCTCATAATCTGAAGCTCAAGCAAACATATTTTCTGAATAATTGCTTCCATAGCCTTTGCCTGTACAGGATAGGATAGAATCCATTCAGAATATCGGCTATCCAAATATTCGTAATCTTCAGGTTTAAATCCGGAACCCCAGAAAGACACCGTATCTGGATCTATCTCTTTTGAAGAATACATATCTTCATATGTAGTTATTTTATCCTCTTCTGCCTTTTCTTCCAATATAGTAGTGTCATATGTTTTGTTTGCATACTTTGCAGTATGGGTTTTACCAACATAGTATGTCATTCGCTTCAAAGGCTTAGAAGCGCTCTTCATCAAATTGACGATTTCTTTATTATAATATATGTCAAACTTCATGCACACTCTGCGAACCGCTTCTTCTTCGCTGCCAAGCTCTTCGAGATATTCCTCATATAACGAATCCAAACAGTCTTTGCATATTGGAAGCCTGCATCTGTGTCCTACGTGAAGCTTGCTGAAGCTGATCATAAATTCTCTGTCATCGTCCATAACTTGTTTGCCGCATTTTTCGCAGCGATACATAAATGGGACATTCTCGTTACCGGCAGCAATTTGTTTAAGCATCTCAACACGAGTATCTACAGCTTTTTTCTTTTGCTGCTGAGGAGCTTTACGTCCTAAATTTTGCTTTGGCATAGATTCCTCCTTTTTATGAAGGAACTAATGTCATTTATTATTTCTTTTAATCATCCTGTCACGCTCTGCAATGCGTTCCTTCATTTCTTTCTCTAAAGCCTTTTCTTCGGCTTTAAGTCTTTCCTTTTCTCTCATTTTATCAAGATCTTTTTTCTTATACGGCAGCTTTTCTGCTTGGCACCAACGTCTGATGCCATTATCAGTCAAACCATACATATTAGAAATCTGAGTAATGTTATATTCCAACAACAATCTCTTAAGTTCCCTTCTGTTTGGACGGTCTGTTTTACGCTGCGCTAAAGAGCTGCATTCAGAGCAGCAGAATTTAGCATCGGCTCTCTTAGGTTTAAACATTTGTCCACAATAAGCACAGGGAATTTCGGGACGATAAAAATAGCTCGTGTAAACGTTAGGCTCATCGGTCTCAACCAAAGTGCCTCCCTGATGATATCTCGTATGAGCTTCTCGGGAAACAAACACGATTATATTATCTTCGCTGTTATTTAATCGATTCTGATCCTTGTGGTGAACTACTTCGCCCGGCTTCAAAGGTCTGCCAAGGATTTTCCTTGCCACAACTCTGTGTTCGGGGACAAAGCCACGTTTATCAGCTTCAGGATCAGATGGTAAATAAATTGTGCGGTATCCTGAATATGACATTTATAAATCTTCCTTTCATTCTGATATACTATTATATATATTATTTTGCCACAAGGGCGAAGGCTTGTTCGGAGCACAAAGCCTCTGAAAGCTCATTTGGGATGCGATCGGGATTCGAACCCGAGCCGACGCCGTGAAAGGGCACCATCTTAACCACTTGACCATCGCACCAAAATAGTGCGCCCCTATTGGGGCAGCACCATCGTTAATCTTCTTCTTCGTCTTTATCATATATTCCGGGGTTCATATCTCTCTTAAACTTCTGAGTGATACGGAACTTGACCCATCTTGTTTCGGGGAAAATATACTCAACTTTGTTACCATTTTCGTCGAGCATTACTCCGTTTCCGTCAAGACGAAACATTTTTCTGGGCGGCTTGATATAGGGCTCAAGCCAACCAAGCTTAATGAAATAAAGTCCTCTGCCTTCAAGCAAAGTCTCTTTCATTATATTGACAAAGGAGTCATAAGCAATTCTACAATTAGCCTGAGTGAAGCCAGTATCATAAGACATCCTTTTTATAAATTCTGTCTTAGTGATCATTTCAGGCTGATTTTTCTTGGAAGACGACATAATATCGCCCCCTTATTACTTAAACGACTTCTTAAAAGTAGAACTGAACTTGAACTTGGGGACAGTATGAGCAGGGGAAACAAACTTTTCCTTGGTGCGGGGATTCTGTCTTTCACAAGCCTCTACGTCAGCAGTAGAGAAGGTGCCAAAGCCATAAAGCTTTACAGTGTCCTTCTTGTCCAGAGCTGAGATAATTGTGTCAACAACCGCATTAAGCGCAGTCTCAGCATCATTCTTTGTCATGTTAGCGTTTGCTGCGATAGCAGCGATAAATTCCTTCTTAGTCATAATAATTTCTCCTTTTATTCTTTAATATTTGTGTATAGAACATCCGTAAGTCCATATTCTTTATCGAAAATAAAAGACTTACATTGTCTCTTTGAACGATATCCTTGCTCAGTAGTCCACGCTGATGGCGCACTGATAGTGGGCAATCTTTGAATTCTCATGTGATTGTTTTCATCGAGAACCATTTCACTATGTAGATGCTGTAAAAATACTTCAGTATTAGTTACACTGCTCCATACTTTTCTACACTCATCAGGGATGAGGGCAGGAAGCTTTTTAATATCAGCGTCATGTGCGAACACGAAAAGTGTTTTACCAAAAACACGATACTTACGAGGAGCAGGGGACATATCTACCGTTACTCTTTTGTCATCCTTATACCAGGCATAGCAATATTGTGCAAGAGAATATCCAACAGTCTTGTCATGATTAGCATTCACCAAGACAACATCTACAGGTGCGATATTTGCAAGCATATCAATAGCTATAATAGTCATATCGAACAGCTTCTGCATCATATCAAAATATCCACAAGCATTATCTTGCGGTGTTCCCTTAGTAGTTGTTCCGGCAAGATTATCAAAATTACTTTGATCTCCGCCTATAGTAAATATAATCCTACTAAGTTTGATATGTTTCACACGAGACATCACATCTTTAATGACATAGTAAAATAGATTTTCAGCAATCTCGCAGTTATATTCGCTTCCGGTCTCAAGCATACTGGATCTGAGAGCAAAGTGAAGGTCAGATATGGGTAAAATAAGCAGATTATCACCCGTTCCGTAATCTGATGATACTACGGGAATGGTAATATTACTGTATCTTCTATCTAAATCATCGAACCACTGCTTCATGTCAGAGTCCATTAGTTCGGGGACTTTGGGCTTTACAGTTATCTTGCTTGAATATAGTGTCTTGTCTCCACTGTTCCATTTGCTGTTTTTAGCAGATGAAACATCAAAGAAACGTGGATCATAATTATGTAAGCGCAAAAGATAATCAACGTCACGAAGTTTACTTTCATCCTCAATATAGAATGTACGTTCGCTTGTTTCCGATCTGTCTGCGTTTATCGTAACGGTTTCCTTGGTGGATATAGTCGCAGCATTGGTTTTAGGCTTGATTTCCCAGCCACCGTTGATAAACTCATAGAAGAACTTTGCACCTTTACGGGCACAGTCTCTGGTTTCGTTTATACCATATCTGGCTCTCATATCGGCAACATCCTGCCATTCAATATCCTCGTTGTGCTGCTTCTCACAGAGAATATTGTAAAGATCTATATAATATTGATTGTCCATATTATACGACCTCATCAATGTCACAGTCTTTGCCGATGATTGAATCTACAATACCAAGTGCTTTAGCTTCATCTGCAAAGTAATAATTTTCGATTCTCTCTGTTTTTTTCAGGTCTTTCATAGAAAACTTTGTTCTCGACACAACAAGCTGCATCAAACGCTCTTTATATTTTTGACCAAATCTCCAATAGTCATCAACCTTAGAAGGACTGCCATAATCTCCGTCTCTTCCTTCATGATTTAAAAAGAATGCGTTTTCAGAAGCATATCTTTTGTGGCACGAAATATAGATATAGAATCCCATGGACAGTGCATATGATGTACAAACACCAATTACAGGTGTCTTTGAATTTTTGATGCAGTCACAGATTCCCATACCGTCCCACGTAGAACCTCCGGTAGATGATATGTATATGATGATTGGAGTTCTCTCTGTAACGGGTACGTCAATATCAAGTGCATTATATCTCATGATATGATATGAAATATTGGCTCTGGTCTCAGGGGTGATTTCTCCATTGATAAAAAGTTTCCTGTCCTCAATGTCCGACATAACAAACATTTCTTCAAGTCCATAATTGAAATTATTTGATGATGCACATTCAAGAACATTCATTTCACCACATTCGCAGCTCTTCTCTTCAGAAATTACCGCTTCAATATTGTCAGTCTGTTTATTCTCTGTCATGCTTTAGCCCTCACGTATATTGCGATATTCTCTGATGAGTCCGAGATATCTGTTGCTTTCAGGACAATAATATGTCTTGCCGCTCATTCTACTACCCTTTGCTCCATGTTTGCGCTTCGAACAGATGGTAATATAAGGGTCACGCACATGCTTGCAGATAAATAAATATTCGTCTTTACTGATTTGTATCATTTTGTTCATCCTTTTAATCGTATTTTAGGAAAAGTCTCGGTACCACCGAAGGCATAAATTCCTACTATATAAACAACAATCAAAAACGAAAGAAAAACACGCTCAAATAACGTATTATAGCCATTCGAGCGTGTTCAATTTACTATTACAAATCAACTTGAATATCAAGCTTTATCTTGCAATTTGCGCATTCTTGTCTGTTCAATATTTACTTTCACACTACAGTTCTTACAGTATTTTGTGCGGGCATTCCCTTTACACTTTGTCAAGCGCCCACACTCTGCACATCTGATATACTTATGCTTGCCTAAGTAATTCATGTATTCATGTCCAAGCTCCCTGAAATCAGATACTCTTATCGCCATATACGATTCTTCCTGAATATATAGAACCTGAATGTTTGTATTAGTAACTTTCATGCTGAACCCAATCAATCCGGCTCGATATAAACTATTCAGCATTGCTGCTTGTTTTTTGATAGTAGCTGGTACAGCAGCGATTTTGAATATTTCATCATGAGAACGACAAACCCAACCATTGTTGTTTATATTTCTTTTATCTCCGAATTTCGCAAGACACAACAACGTAAACGCAAGTCTTTCGAGAGGTGGAGATTTTAGATTTTTTATAGTTTCCATTTCCGCCCTCGTAATAACGACTTCGTTTATCTCTGTAAGAGGGTATTTATCTGCCTTTTTCACTTTGTTCTGTAAAGTATTCTCCCATAATTTCGAATCATACTTAGGATAATTATTTTGCATAAACTCATTCAGTTTATTATATAATTTTTTTCCAGTGAGCTTTTCAACATTGTAATAGTATCTCGCAAGCAATGATAAGGTTTCAGAAGGCTTTTCGCCAACATTCCCCGTCTCAATGATTCTTTCTGCTTCTGCACGTTCATTAAGTATTATCATTCTTCGTCTCCACCTTTGCTTTCCCAACGCTGAAATTTTCTCCACAATAAATAATCTCACCGTCTTTATCTTTATATACATATGAGATTTCATTATTATTTTTAGCAAGAAGATTATGAATAATCGTATCTACACATATTTCCCATGCAAACTGCTTAGAATGTGAGGACTTGTAGCACATATCAAGGATAATATCACACAATTCGCATTCATTAGGGCAAATAGCTTGACATTCCCTCTTGAACTCATCCCTCATCACTAAAAATTGAATAGATGTTTCTTCCTTATCTAATCTTTGCTGTTTCGATCTAATTTGAAAATCGACTGTTCTTTTTAAGTATTCGTCATACAGTTGTTTGATTTTTGTATAATCGTATTTGCTATATTCTACACCGCTTTTCATTATACTATAATCGAAATCAGACGATGACTTTACAGATGATATATATCCATCAAATTCCTGTTCTATTTTATGACAAATTTTATTCATCGTTGAACTATTATCACTTACGGGTAGTAACAAATAATACCAATGAAGAAAGTCGTTTTGCTCTTCTGTCTTCTCGGGCAGAGCTTCTAACTCCGCAATATCCATCTGATAAAGCATTCTGCATTTTTGATTCGTGCTTTTTATATATTGATTGTATTCGGTCATCTGATCCGGATATATATAATTCGTGAAATATGGCTTTTTATTTGCACAGATAGAAGAGTTGAATTTCTTTTTCAATGTTTCTTTAGGTGTGCTATTATCTTTGACTTTGTTTTTGGACATGTTATACCAATAATCAGGCATAGGTTTGGAGATTATGCCTTTTGTACGATCTATACAATTCTGCTGGTATAACTGTCCACACATTATCCTATATTCCAGCGTCTTGTACTCTTCGCTATTCTTATCAAACAAAGGCAAGAGATCATACATAGCTGTTATGTGATTAGTTGTCGTACCTATTTCATCGCCAAAGCTGTTTTGATTAGCTTCTACGAGTAATTCTTCGGTTATGATCTTTTTTTCTGCTTTTCTTTGAGCACACATTATTGCAGGTAAATCTCTTGTGTTCTCAAGAAGGACTTTATTATCTGTTGTTATCAATGCGTCTCCATCAAAGTCACACCCATTCAGCGCATGGCAGAACGAGTCGTGAGCATTTAACACGTTTACAACGTGTATATATTTATACCATCGACGTATTTCAGGGTTGTCAGCTATCTTCATTCTTCTTATATTATTTGCCGCCGACATAGGAGCCCTAAAGCACACAATTTCTTTCACTCCGAGATCCGCCCAATACTCCGAATAAATTTCCCCGGCATTTAACAGCCCCAGCTTACTCTCATCTGTTTCGATACCGAATGTTTTTTGACATAAAGCAACAGGATCTCCCGAAATTGTCGCATAATTACCATGTATTTTAAGTACGCCGATCTTAGCCTCATCAATTTTTTTCTTGAGCATATAGTTGAGTCTGTTTATTACGTAATTGTCCTTAAGCATTCGAGGGTCTATCATTATTGCCTTAGCGAAATCATTTTCGACAGAATTGATATTATCTGCAGTTAAGCCCATACCTTTAAGAAACAAAATCGTCTTATTCACATCTCCGCTGATAACGTCTTTAATCTCTGATACGGTAGGGGAGATAAGCTCTTCAATCTGTTTATCATTTAGCTCGTAACTTTGAATAAACTGGTAATTAAGATTTCTTTCACTTTCAAGTTTCTCAGGTAAAGCTTTAGTTATCGCAAACCCGTAATGATTACCCGTGCTTTTTTCTATGTAATCCTCTATACTCTTATACGAGTCCCAAAGTTTAAGCATCGATGGAGTTGTTATCATCTCAATATCGTCGAGATTATGTTTATTTCCCCACACATCTTTGATTATCTTGTTCCCGCCGTATTCTTCGCAAAAACTATGAAAATCAAAAGTGAACATCATTCCTTTGAAAAAGGCATTCCTTGTGCAGAACCCAGATACAAGATAATGTTCTCCTATTTCGGAACTCCACTTTTCAGCCAAAGCAGGACAAATAAGTCCGTATCCATCATTAGTATTCAGTTCCACTTCCTGATCCGCAACAGTCATTACCGGTTCGTCGCTGTTGCCATCGTCAAGATTTATTATCTTTTCCCGAAAATGAGTAAAAACATCATCTACCACAAGAATGCCTTTAGGCATCGAAACCGGAGTAGAAGTGCTGCATGAAAGTGATTTGTAAGCCTCAAATTTTGCAGGAACCAGCTTGATACTGAGGTCTCGGTCGTTGTCAAGCCTTCGGGCAAGCTCTTTATGTATTATTTTTCCTTGATTGGATATCTCACTTGCATATATTATCGTGGATTTTTTTACTCCGTTAGTTGTTCCTATCAATCTTTTATAAGATAATCCATTAATTTTGAAACCTGTATTTAGCTTTTTAAAATCTGATGTTTTATCCATTATGACTGCAACATAGTCAGGTTTAAATTGAAGCCGATCCAATTCAGAGTATAGTGCTTTTATACGGCGTTTGTTTGCCAGTGATTTTGGCATTTTCTGTATGTTTCGTATCTCACGCCGAATGGCTTTAATTTTTTCTTCTGTCGCCTGAACGTCAAGTCCGTTGATCTCATCGATGAAGCGCATGACTTCACGATCTCCCAGAGCAATTATTTCGTCATTACGTCTGGCGCCTTCCAGAGACAAAGTTAAGCTCTTACGAGGAGCAGACAATATCCTGCCACTACGTAGCTTAAAGATGTACTTCTGATATGTCTTTTGTTTTGACAGAAAAATAACCTCCTTTTATTTTTTTCCTATACGAGCATATTTTTCACAATAATATGCCCGAAGGTCTTCTGAACGAGTTCTTGCCGATATAGCTTTCCTTTTGATAGAATATTTTCGATATCTGCCACAAGTAGAATGACAATTATAACAGCGCTCAGGACAGTCTTTACATGGGGATGTTTCCAAGGCATTTATCTCCTTTCTAATATGTTAAGCAAGTCTTAATAAAGATCCCACCTATCCGGACAGTCAAAATCATCTACAAACTGATTCGGATCCGATATAGGCTCTATATAGTCCCTTTTTTGTGTGAAGGCTATCTTCAGTATTTTTACACGATTATAATCGTTTCCTGCAAAGAAGATATTCGGATTGGCAAAGAATCTCATATCAGCTTTATCATCTTCGTAATTATAAAAGTATCCTAAGAAACTTTGATTATAACCGTTCCAATCAAACTTAATGTCTCGATATTCTCTCATGAAACGAGCCGCATTGGTTCTGTCATATCCTACCAATTCACAAAAGTCTCCGACGCTCATAGGGATTATTGCATCTTCGTCTGTTTCTTCGGGGTTATAACAAATTACATTCCATTCACGATTTATGTAGGGAATTAGCTGAAATATATACCCAAGATATACGTGCTTGTTCTGGGGGACGGACAAATATAATTTCCTCAAATTATTTATGTAAACACGAACGTATCTCTGCTTCTTGTCAGACGAATCTATCGAAAGTTCTCCTCTGTAAAAATGATCGGTATTAAGTTTGTAAAGTTTTTTCTCTTTGATCAAATATCCTGTTGATACTACTTCAGCTAAAAATCTTTTAAATGTTGCCGGCTTTAATACCATTAAATTTTGCATCTTTTCTCGGGTTATATATTTGCCATTTGATTTTAAAAACTTTCCGTCATATTCTAAGAAAGTCGAAAGATATACCAATCTGATTGCAGTCTGAGGAGACAAGTCCGTCATAGACTTATGAATATTAAATAAGTACATGACAAACTGCTCTTTTTTTGTCAGATATTTAAAACATTCTACCTGCTCATTGTTTTCAGCATATTGTTTTCTGACTTCTTTCTGTTCTTTGGTGATCAATGTTGCATCATCAAATATTTCTCCTGTGTTTGCATCTATATACGATCCTATAAAAATCCCTCCTCAATAATCATTGACAGATTCACCTCGTCAAATTTGAGCCTTTTTTGCCCGATTTCTCGTCAAATTTGAGCCTTTTTAAAATTGCGTTTTTGTTAGGCAGGAACAGGCAAAAAGGCACTTTTTTGAGGCAAAATTACATTGTTCTTTATACCTTACTTCATACGATCAGCTACCACATCGGAATCACTTCCTCTCTTGTCGTTAGGAGAAAAAGGAATTTTTAAGAGTCGGGACGTGAAACGTCACGACCAGTGGAATGAACGTAAGTTCATTACGCTGTATTCCTACTGCAACTTGTTTCCTGCTGCAAAGTAGTTTATTTGTCACTGATTTCATCAAACAACTTGGTCAGTCTTCTTGGCTTGTAGACTCTATTCTCAAGCTGCTTATGATCTTCGGCTAACTTATTTACATTACAGTTGTCATACAAGCTTTTCACAGCCATTATGCTATCTTTGATCTTACGTCTCTCCTGCAGTGTATCTCTCAGCATCTTATAGGCAGCATAAGCATCAGATACATTAAACTTGCTAAATTCAATCAGATGTTCTATGTCTGTTATTTCCTCATTTATTTCAGATAGTCTTCCCTGAAGCTTTGATAAACATCCGTTCTTTCTTGCTTTTAGTTCAGCCATTTCATCAAACAATGTAAGATAATCAATCTCATCGTTATCAAATGTTTCTATGATATCAGTTGTTTCATTAAGCTCATGATCAACTGTTTGCTGTTTTGCATTACTCTGAGTCTCTTCTTGAGGCTCATTATCTTCTGTAATATCCTGTCTTACAGACCACTGAGTGCTAATATTGTAGAATCTACGAGGCAACGTTACAAGAGCTTGTCCTGCTCTCTGAACAGTAGAATATCTTCTTGCTTTGCTGAGATCTTCTGTTACAAACATATATCCATCAGATTTAGTGGCAATGTACTTATTGCCTGTGCCTATGTAATACATTTACTATTATCCTTTCTATACTTATATTTCATTCATCAGTTTTTCTATACATTCGCAGAAAAGCTCATATTTATCAGGGCGAGCAAGAATAACTTCATTCTTGGTTCTTGCGCCGCATCTTCTCATAAGCTGGCTCCAGCTCGCTTTAGTACCCATTGTTCCATAAACAATACTATATGTACGAATGCCATGCACGGCGTCAATATCCTTGAATGTCACAACACGCTGTCCTTTATATTCCTTGATACTGATTGAAGTATCACATATTGTTATCTCGTTCATTATTGTTTAACCTCTCTGTGCTAATATATTAGACTGTTGATGCTTCACGTTCCATTTGTCGATTGCTTCTTGCTGTTCCTTAGTAATAGGATCGTTAAATCTCTGCTTTGCCTGAACAATGTAACCGTCTCGGATCTCTAAAGTTACCAAGCTGTCATTTGGAGTAGCGGCATATCTCATAAACATAACATGGCAATCACCGGATATAACCCTACTAATATATGAAGCAACACAGTTGTTCTGCTGTACGGCTTCATCTTTAATATCTTGAGAGCTCTTGGGATATATGAATACATACCCATCAATTTTGTCTTCAAGAGTAGTATCTATTCTTGCTACAAATTGATCTTCTTGAAACTGCTGTTTTAAACGATTATAGTTTCGACAAGCGATAGCGTGAGTAGTAAGAAAATGTCGAGGGTATTTATCAAATTTAGGACTGATTTTTGACATCATAGTTGCATAATCGAGCACTTCTCTTATGATATTTAAATTACACGCTTCGTAAGTTATCAGGTCGTCTATGTATCTAAGGAGAGCTTTAGGCTGATAATTATATCTGATAAAAGAATCAATATAAAAATCATTATTTCGATAATCATGTTGAGCAAGTATATATTCTACGATAGTTCCAAACGAAAGAGACGTAAATTGCTCCGAAGCTGCAAAATTAAATATATCTGCGTGTTTTTTATAGGATTCATATGTGTTTTGCTGTAAACAGATATTATTTTCTTTACATATCTTTTTTAATCCTTTAGGAATATCGGAAAAGGGTATTGCGTACATATTTTTACTTATATTTGTTATTCCTGCGCTGTAATATTGTTCAAGATTGGAATATAAAGGAATGCGATCTAAAATTGTTCCTATATTTGAAATATTGGATCCGCCCTTTACTTCCCATTCCATAATAGACTGTAAAAATAAACCATAATTTTTATCGGAGCAGGCATCAATTAATTCTTTTATTGAAATATTACGAAGCTGTGTTTGAAGCGAATTGACTTTTCTTCCACTCCATCCGTATGTAGTCTTTGTTGCAAAATCATATTTGCAAATCTTATCGTCTTGATTAAAAATTAAGAACGAATGATCCTTATAAACCGATAATGCCACTGTTATTTCCACCTTTCTTTAATTTTCTTCTTTATACAGCTTCGGAGTTCCATCGGCGTTAACCATAACGATCAGAGCAGTACCACCATTACCATTATGTCTCCCTACGTACATTACCATTGTTTCTTTATCATACCAAATGTCGCAAGCATTATAATAATTTCCGTTATATAATTTTACCATAGGATTTTCGTAAACAGTCTCTTCGGCGATTGCCTCTTGTGATCCGCCACAACTTACAAGCATTCCTGCTGCAAGTACGCAACTTGCTAATATGTATTTTGACTTCATAATATCACCTTATAAAAATTATTGCGGTCAGAACTATCTGTACTATATGCGTGCTCTGATCCTGTATTAGATTTATCTTATGTTTATTAGCCTTCAAGTCATCAACTACTCCGTGAATAATTGCATTGACTATCCAAACACCAACAAACAATTCATTAACATCGAAACTCATTCTCATTGCAATTGGCAGCATTATCATAAATGCCCAGCTCATTGAGTGCATCATAAGAGCAACGATATAATCATATCTGTAAAGCGAAGCCGGAGCATTATCCTGCCACCATTGTTTCTGTTTCATATTTGCCAGAATACCTTGTAAATAGTAATCATCAACAATGTGCAGGAATATCATCAGCAAAAGAGTGGATGCGGTGTTCAGAATATCACCTCATTCATAAATATGAATTTTTGCATCAACGCTTCGAACCGTTGCGCATGAATCTATCTCTACAGCTTCTCCTGTCATAATATTGACACAAATGAAACGCATACCAGGAGTAAGCTTACTGCTTTTGATATAATATTGATTGTCATATGAAAATATATTACCATCAGATATATTCATCAGCGTAATGTCATTCTTTGAGTTAACTGTTATCATCATCATTATCATTCTCCTATCAATATCCATAAAGGAAATTTCTTCTTGGGTTTTATTTCTATAAAGTCCACGGTGTCTAAAGTTCGAATCAGTTCAGACTTATTGCGCCTTATCTCGCTGACCGATGGATAAATGCCTAATTCTACAAGAATTTTAGGCAAATATCTTTCATCGGTATAATATGTTTTCTCGGACTCGCTATCTATCCAATCGTCACTGTTTGCGGCAAATATTTCAGCAGGATCTACAATAGGCGTCCCGATGACAATATTTTCAACGTGTCTCATTATTATCCTCCTCGTCACTTGATGCAATTACACATGCTATAGCAGCAAGCGCACAGCTGCCTGCGAACATCCCAATTACAAAACCTATCCAGAACATTTAATCACCTCCCTCCGTATAATCTGCGACTATCTGAACCGCCCAATAATCCGCAGCATAGTGCTGAACATAATCAGGAATATCTTTAAGCAGGGTTGGCAAGAATGAGTGCTCAACTATATCAATAGCTTTTTCAATAGAACAGCCAAGCCGGTCGCTTACCTCTTCTGCAATATAATACAGCGTCTTATTCATTTTGTACCTCTAAAGTCTCTGGGCTTTTCAGTTCTGCCTGAAGCTCCTCAATAGCATTATCTATCTCATCGGCAAGTCTCCATCTGAAATGACACCAACCGTTGCTGCCATCGTTCGAATACATAGAACACTTACCGTCTCCGCCTTCGGGAAAATGAGCACAATAATAGCAGTCGAGATCGTGTTCGTTGAGGTCAGATGCCATATGATTAATAGTATCTTGGGTTTGCTTCAAGAGATTAATAAGATTGTTTTTATCATTTCTTGTCATAAGCTCCACCTCATATCAGAAACTCGTCCGCGGGTTCATACGGAAACTTTTCAATGTTCGTATAAAACATCGTATATTTACCGTTATCCCAGTCACCGTGATAATGCCCGAAATACCAATGCTTGAAATCAAGCTTGTCGGCAATCTTCTGGAGCCATACCTCCATAGAGCTATCAACAGTAGATTGGTCTATGCTTCGGAGAAACAAATGCACCGGGCGTTCATAATAAGGACAAGTGTGCGAGAGCACATAGTCTACACGCCAATCATTGTCTTCGAGGATTTGATTGATTTCGGCTTTTCGAGCATCTGTTGTCTGTTCCGAAGCAAACCACTGCCAACCCCTTTCGAGACGATAGAATTTGTCTACAGAATAAGCGCCGCCGAGAGCAAGACACTTAGCTCCGTTGAGTTCATAAATACTGCCGTCCTTTGCGAAGATAATATTAGGATATTCGGGTTCGTAATAAGCCGTATCTCCACAGAAATCAATCTGTTGATAAGTCGATATGTTTTCCGGCCTCTCTTCGTGATTACCGTGAATACAAAGTAACGTAACGGGAAGTTTAACTACCTGCTGCTTGAAGTCAGTATCTCGGCTATCGAGGTAATAGTTAAATCCAACATCGCCAAGGATTATCAGCAGATCGTTGCGTGTCGTGTGGTAAACACCGACGGTTTCAAGAATTCGATTGATACTGCCGTGGATATCGCCTGTGATGTAGATGTTGTCAAATGTCTTTATTCGAGCCATTTCTGAACCTCCTTTAATAGTATTTCTCTGTCGTTCGGAAGAGTATTATCTATTACAGACATCAGCAATGATTTGAGGACTTCCCCTAATTCCTTGCCCGGGACAAAACCCAAGACAATAAGATCATCTCCATTGATTGCGAGGTCTTTCATAGAAAAGCATTGTTGTTCTTCGAGAACTTGGTTTAAAACATCTGCAAGATCATCAATTTTCCTCATTTTCTCCCTATCATAAGGAATTTTCTGCCCCCTAATATCAGCCCTGCGAAGATCGATGAGACGCTTTAATTGAACTTCTCCCACTTTGTTTAGCCAACGCTTAACAGCTGATGGCTTTGCTATAAACGAAGAATCGTGATATAAAATCAACTGAACAACAGCATTTCGGGTGTTGCTGTCATATTTCAAGCGCCTCATGATTTTATCTGTCATATCCGCCCCGACAATATTGTGTCCCACAAAATGTCTGATACCGTCAGGTTCGTCTTGGTATGAATGAGGTTTCCCGATATCGTGGAATAATGCCGCCAATCGAAGGATAAGATCGTTCTGACAGGATACTGCTGTATAAAGTGTGTGAATAAGTACATCGTACATATGATGAGGATTATTCTGAGGAAACTTAAGCATATCCTTAAGCTCTGGAATAAATTGTGTTAATACGTGAAAATATAGGACTAACATTGTGACAAATCGATTGGATATAACGATTTTATTGAATTCGCTGGTAATTCTTTCAGTGGATATATTTGCTAAAGAATCCCTCTGTCTGTTTAGTTCAGAAGACGTGTTGTCTTCAATAACAAAACGCAGCTGTGCGGCAAATCGAATGGCTCTAAGTATTCTGAGAGCATCTTCGTTAAACCTATCTGCCGCATTCCCAACGCATCTGATTATGCCACGCTTTATATCACCCATTCCATCAAACGGATCGATAAGACCTTCTTCGTCATTATATGCCATTGCATTGATTGTAAAATCTCGACGTCTTAAGTCTTCTGTAAGATCATCAACGAACGTCACGCTGTCAGGTCTGCGATTGTCGGAATACACCCCGTCGATACGAAACGAAGTGCATTCATACTGCTCGCCATCAATGACTACTGTTACCGTGCCATGCTGCAACCCCGTCTCGATAACACGGTAATCTTTAAACACTTCAAGCGTTTGCTCCGGTCTCGCAGAAGTGCATATATCCCAGTCATGAGGAAATCTGTTCATTAGACTATCTCTAACGCAGCCACCAACGATATATGCCTTGTAGCCTGCATCTTGAAGTGCATGAATGATTACATTTGCATTGGGCGGCATATCAATTTTATACTTCATTTTTTATCACTCTTTCATTGACACTCTGAACGAAATCATTTATTGCCTTGTAGTTTGGCTTAGGTGGAAGCTCAGTGTGCTCTTTCGCATACTGATATTTCTTTTCATATTCGTCTATCATCTCATAGAACTCGGGAGTGGGCTGCTGATTTTCATCAAGGTACTTGCCGTTGCGGATGTCCATCAGCAGGTCATGATCCTTTTCACGGTATGTTATTACGCCTTGTCCCTCAAGAATGTCAATACACATGAGATACAGACGAATCAAGTGCATCATATGCTTGCCAAGCTTTCCGTTTTCGATAGCCTTGTTGTTGCGACAGCCGATGTTATTGTAAGACTTGATAATGCTCTTCATTTCATCCCACATTCCGGCGTAGTCTCTGATAGGGTAGTGAGTCAGGTTAGCATCCATGAAAATCTCAGTTTCCATATCGGGACTTACAGCCTTGTCAATATATAGTCGAAGCTGGCCTGCGGGGATACCGTATTTTTCTTCAAAGTTTTCGGCAACGTGAGACAGTGTGTTATAGATATACTGTTCCAGCTGTTCCTGACCAACAAGGCGATTGGCTTTATTTTCAAGGCGACGAAGCTGGGCGGTTGCATACCCACCGAAGCTGTATGCGGCCTTCTGGGAAAGAAACAGATTAACGTTGTCAAGAAGCTCCTTCCCGATAGGGGAGACATAGAAATAATGCTCTGGCTTGTTTCCCAGCATCTCGATGGTGTTGGGGTTACAATTAGTGAGCAGTGAGACCAACTTGTTGAACGAATATATCGTCGTGTCGGTCTCCTCATTTACAAACTGCTCGAAATTTTCGCTGGTAAGCAGCTCCCTTGGAGTATTCAGAGCACATCCTCGGATATCCAAGTCACTGGTGGGCGTATCCGTTCCGTAAGCGTGGGAACCGCCGACTGTCAACAAGATGACATTAGAGCCAAGATGTGGATTATCCGACAGGAAGCTGTATTCAGAGCTGCGGAGCGCAGACTTGATTTCGTTTATTGTCATAGTATCATTCCTCCATATAAATTTCTCGGTTGAGAATTCTGCAAGCTTCTTTTGCTTTATCTTCGGTAAAATAAGTAAGAATATGTTCAAAGCAATACCAACGAGTCCAGTTAAAACATTTATAATCATTATCATAATAGACAAACCATTCGTCTTTATCCTCTTCTCCAAGCCACACCAGTTCGTGAAGATACATTAGCTTATTCTGAATACGCAAAAACCTGTGGTTATCGCTTAACCATTTTATTACATCTATTTTATTTATCATTGTTTACTGCCCCGTTTCAATTGTTGCCTTTTATTGCAACCACCTTTTTCCAATTCGCCCATGTTACTATCCTTTCATCATAAATTTCTCTCGGTTAAGAATTTCACAAGCCTTTTCTGCCGCTTTTCTATTAAAATAAACTACATAATCCCTCTTAGTATACCAACAATTATAATACCATTTATCTGTGTCATAATTGTAATATAAATAAAATTTGAACTCATTTTTGTTTTCCCAATTGGGAAAATAATCAGGACACAGCAACTCGTGAAGCTGCATCAGCTTATTCTGAACACGGAGAACGTTGTTGGCGTACCATTTAAGATGTTCTCGTGTTGTATTATTTGAATGATAAGCATTATTAAAATCTATTCGATGATTATCCAGTGCATTATTATCACGAAAGAAAGTGTCCATAACGCCTCCTGCCGAATCAATACACATATATGAATCGTCAATTTCGGGTATCCACACGGGTTTATTCTTCTCGGCAAGTTCAGCCTTGAGTTTTTCGATTTCCTCTGTCATTGCCTTGCAGTTGGTTTCAAGTTCTGCAATTTTTTCTTCTGTTGTCATAATTATTTATACCTCCAATCAATTGCCTGCCCGCATTTTGGACAACATTCGGATTTTATCTTTTTCCCCGCTTTATCAACATATTCAACCAGACCAAAACAATATTTACAAATAGGACAGCAGAAATATTTATCAAAAATAAGATATCCTTGAATAAAATTTTCTTCTTCCTGTGTTATGGGTTCTGCCGGTACTTCTTTTTTCAGTGCTTTAATAGCCATCTCCATTGCTACAGCATAGTCAAGTGGATAGTTCCACTCGACCTCAGCTATAGCAATCTTGAGAGTATCTATTGCTTCTTGTGGAGTCATTGCCATCACCCCTTTTTCTGCTTGTTGGCTTCATACAGCTTCAACATATCATCCGTGTCGATGTCTTTCAAGTGGTACTTCCATACATCTTCATCTGTATATTCAAAGCCGATAGCTTCGGCAAGGGATTTAAGCAGATAGAAATATGCAGTTTCAACTTTGTTGTAAATATTACATTCATTTTCAGCAGCTGAACCAGACCAGCCATGATACCCCATATCACCCATTGACCAGCCGAGGTCATAAAGATAATGACCGCCCTCATTGCCAAGCACTTTATGGGTGCCGTTTTTGAAGTATGTATTGCCGGTTTCTTTGGGACTCAGATCCCACCACATTATCTGCTTGAACATTTGGCGATATATGTCATAAGCGCCGGACATATTTGATTTATTCATTTTTCATCGTCTCCTTTAAAACGAAATATTTTCAGGATTATAAAATTGCTGAAGCTTATGAAAAACATCTTCGTTTTCTCTCAACGCCTTGTAATAATCGTTACAATAAACGCTCAAAGTTGCTTGGCAGCCATCATAAAAATCCACTATTCGCTTGCATATCCAAAGTTTTTTATCACGATCGTATTTTATTTTAAACCAATGATCGTTTTCACTCCAAGGACTATTAAGAGCTTCTGTTGCATATTCAATGTCCTCATTATCTGCGTCGTTCGTGTTGTTGCTTATTTTAATTATTTTTAATGCGTCATCTAATTCAAAATGCTCCCAATCATTATCAATGTAAAGATCAATCTCAATCATTCTTATCACTCCTTCTTAAAAAAGCCCGCATCGTTCGTCTGATTTTTGAGGTCTGCGACCTCTTTACGCAGCTGCTTGATTTCATGTAAAATTGCGACTTTGTTGCTGTAGCAGTCTTTGTAGTAATCTTTATTGAATATCCAAGCATTAGCATCTGCACATAATGGGATGAATACCCAAAGTGTTATAAATGCACATATGATAATAATAACAATAATTACACCAATCATTATCCATTTCTCCTTCATTCAAACATTATCCTGCTATTTACATAGCTTGTATCCTGTGAGAAAATAGGTATTTCTTTATCAATAACCCAACGAGAACGCAGTGCCACGCCATCTCCAGTTTCAATCTCATACTGTTTTTTAATACAGCAAGAACCACGCTTTAAATGAGTGGAATATTATTCCAGTTGATACCTTTTTCCTGAAACAGCATTTCCTGAAGCTCTGAACAATTCTTGTTTTGCAGCTGTTTGTGTGAGAAATTTGCCTGAGCTACAGACTGAATAGAATTGCGAGTCGCATCCTGTTGTCTCCAGAGAAGACAATTATTGACTTCTTCTTTTGGAATATTGAATACTCGGCTATCGAAGAGTGCTCCGTGGAAACTTGCGCCGTCATAAGCGATTTTTATTTTGAACCATTCTCCAAGCATTCCTTCATTTGAATGCACACAGTCATAAGTATCCATAATCCATCGGTTTTTATTTTCACAAAATTTTCTGTTAAATTCCAATGTTGCCATACTTGCTGAAATACTGCACATCTTCTGAATGTTATTATCAAACCAAGCCTGAGATGTAAGCTTCTTATAATCACAAAGTACAAGAGTTATTTCATCAGACTGGGTGTAGCCGAGAACACAGCCTTCGATGTTTTCACAAAGATATTTCATTGTGTCCTGCATAGTCTCAACGAGAATATCATCAAACGGCTTAACAAAGTTCCTTGTAAATGTGTGAAATGCTTTGCCGTCAATCCTGATGATAACAGGCGTTCTGCGAGTAAGATGTGTGCGGGTTACATTTTCATATGTTTTCATTCTGTCACCAAGACTATCATTTTTATTCATTATTCATCTCTCCTTATCCAATCCTCGACACGCTTGTCGTTATCGGATCAATGTAATATTTGTAAGCCAATTGTCTTGGAAATCCGACTGAATCTGGCTGCCACATCAAATATTCCCACCAAGCGGGTTCGCCATCATCTGATATCCAGCTTGGATGTTCAAACATTTTGGTATATATTCCATCTTTGTTTGAAAATATATAAGTTTTTTCATAATCTGACAATTTAACAAGAACATCATTGATCTTAACTCTTTTGGCAAGTCTGCAAAGCCACTTGTTAAACTCTGCAAAAGTCGTGTCAAACATTCGGTCACGGAGTGCTCCATCGACTACGATGATATATTTGCTCTGCGTTTTGAGCCAGCCGTATTTTTGGCTGTGAGCACCGTAAGAATTGATGAGCTGGTTTGAGCAGTTTTCAAATTCATCAACTGAACTACTGGAGTTATAACCTTTGGTCTGAATAAGATATGTCTCCATATCTCTTTCTGAGCCCGTGACCAATGGCAGATGATCGAGAACTGTGCGGAGAATATACTCTTTCTCCGCCTGAGTTCTGCCAATCGCATTGACCGTGATAGTGCCATTGATATAAGTCCACATACTCATTTGAATTACCTTGACCTTTCTATAATCTCTGTTAATGTTCTTGGCGTGTAGTCCATATGCGGCATCATACAGCCGACATTGTAGCATTCGTATGGGAAGCCACGCTGTTTCATCATAGTTTTGTAATCATCGAATGGGCGTGTGTCACGACCGGCGTGAATGTGCCCATATAGATGAATTGTGCCGTAGTCACAATTTCTCCAATGTGCGATGGGATAGTGGCAAAGTACAACGTGTTTGCCATTGTCTTTGATTTCAGCATAATCCTTGATCCATACGAAGTATTTTCTCATATCGGAGTTAATTCTGTCGTGGTTTCCTAAAATCAAGAATTTGTTGCCGTTTAATGCTCTGAGGACTTCGGGAGCTTCGCCGTTATTCCAGAACATGTCTCCCAGAATGTAAACATCGTCAGTTTGTCCAATGGCATTGTTCCAGTTACTGATGATGATTTCCTGCATTTCCTGTAAATCCTTAAATGGTCGCTCGTCGAATATAATCGCTTTCTCGTGGCCCAGATGAAGGTCGCTGATATAAAACTTACTCATCTGTCATACTCCTTTTTAAATATGTATTATCTGTCTGCTGTAAAGCTTCGAGTTTACGTATAAGCTCCCGATATGGGAGAGCTTCGTTTTCTTCGTGGCAGTAGTAAGAAGTGGCTGCCATACAGCCATAGATGAGAGTTTCGATTTCTGCGGACGTGAGAGTGATGGTTATTTTGTTCATGGTTAATTACTCCTTTATATATAGTATAGTTAGTGGCGCTTCTGGAATGAAATAGCGGTCGGAAAATCGATTTTTTTGAAGCCAATAGGTTCAACATAGTATGCTTTGCGATTGCCGGCAATATCAAACACAATAACATCGCTTACCGAGAGAGAACGGGCGTGATAATCATTCGGATGGTGTATATTGAGAGTCTCGTAGAGCACTTCAAGTGTTCGACTGTTGACATCGCCCGAGATCTCTCCCTCGTAAACCGGAATATAATCAGCAGGCGAGAATTCGGTTTCATCGTAAGGCATGAAACAATAGGGGATCGATACTGGGCATTGGAATATAGTGTATATCATTACAAATCCTTTCTAATATTGCATAGCAGGGATTTTAAGCCCCGCCAATGCGGAGTGTGTGACGTTGTGTTTCGTGTTAATCGTACCCCGGGGGTTACTCGGCATCGAGCTTAAGGGCATCAAGCAGCTTTTCGAGCATCGCTTCGACGCTTTCTGTTTGAGGGAGAGCTCTGGTTGCCGTGCCAGCAACAACGTTTCCCATGTCTTGATACATGACGGACAGATGATCACGAGTGTGTCCGGAATAGTGGAGCGTTGTGAGCATTGAGTCGTGGTTGAGCATTTCCTGCAGTGAAGCCATTACGTGGGGATCATCATAATGCTGAACAATTATCCAATATGCGAACGTCTTGCGAAGCGAACGAACGTTGAGACTGAAGTTGCATGAGAGCTGAGGGGCAAGCGCTTCCTTTGCTCTGACCAGGAGACGACGAAGAGAGTTAGTTTCAAGAGGCTTGTTTTCGTCAGATGAGGCTCTGAAGAGATAGTCATCGGGGTGGACTACGGCAAGACTGCTCAAATATTCAGCTATTGCTGCTTTGGCTTCGGCATTGATGATTGGGTGGTTCATCTTGTGAGTCTTAGATTCGAAAGTTGATATCTCATCAGCAACGAACCCGTCGTTGGTTACTACATCACGAACTTGCAGGCGGAGTAAGTCTTTACCTCTTATACCGATTGAAATGCCAAGGACAAAGAGTGCATAGTTACGGAGGGAGTGCTCGTGAAAGTAGTTCTTGAAAAGCTGAATGTCTGAGAGCTCTCGGAATGGGTCTCCCGGTGTTGCTTTGCGCTTTCCTCGGGCCGTGTAATTAGAGGGGACAGGTTTCGGACGACGATCTATGTTGATAACATTGGCGAGAGAAACTACGGGCGAATTGGCTATTGCGTACATATTAGTCAACCCTTTCTAATGTGTTTTAATACTCTAATTATAGGCTTTTTTACTGGATTTGTCAAGCATTTTTGGATATTGCAAGGGATTTTTTGCGTTTTGTGCAATGTGACGAAGTTTTTGAGTGTGAATTTTTTGTAGAATGTGACAAGGAATGTGGGAAGAGTTTGTGGATTGCAACGAAAAGAGGTGTGAGCTGTTGAGCGTAAAAAGAGGGACAAAATGAGATTTGCGGATCGGAGCTGGTTGAGTGCGATTGGGTGGGATTTTTGAGTGGAGTCGGGGCTGTGCGGAGCGGTTTGATGGGGCGGTTTGTGAGGGGTGGTGAGCAAAAAGTGACTACGAGGAAAAGTGAATTTTTAACCGAAAATTTCTTGTAAAATACACCCCTTTGTCCCTCTTTTTCGAGTAGTAGGACAACGTAGGCAAGCCAAAAACGGGGATTTTGCAGTTGTCTATTGACATATTGGATATTATGAGATATATTATAGCTACAGTCAAGGGAACGGCAAAAGACAATAAGGCTCTTGGCTGAACATTCAAACAGCTCTGATTAAAACAGAGCTTAAAAAAATACCACACATTGCACGGCGTGGGAGCTAAACGGTGTCTTGTGGGCGTATCTTGAAAATTGAATAGAATATGCAATACTCGAAACCTATGGAGTTAGTGAGCAGAGGCGAAACGGCGCCACTACTTGAATACTCTGACGACGGTTTAAAAGTTGCTGTAAAAAGCGTAAAATGCGTATTTCCAACCAATACCGACGGACGACAGCCAACCTATTCACATAGGGTCGGACTATCCCAAAAGGACTCCCAACACAATAAAAGTGCGGACTGTCGTAATAGGCAAGTTGGTGTGCTGTATCTCACAATAAACGGATGTCCGTTAGCCATATGCACCTTGCAAGTAACACGGCGCTTGCAAGCTCTGTCCATAAGCCAACTACATAGCAAAAAAGAGCGTCGCACCCCACAAGTGCAGACGCTCAAACTCTCCTACAGAGGGGAGGTGTATAGTTATGGGCGAATACTCTTCATACAGTTATGTCACTTCCGACAGTGACGTAACTGAATACGTTAGTGAAGAAGAGGCATGGGACTACTCTGATGACCCTGTATTCACTGACTAAACCATACCATGCACTAAGTATAGCACACCCCGAAACTTTTGTCAAGGGGTGTTGCTGTACATCTGTAAATTTTAGCATATCCAATAGGGTATGAGTATGCCACAACGTCTTGCGACACCGTGGGTATTCGTACCTTATAAGACGTGCTAAACGTCAAAATAATTGGGTAAAAACGCCCTATAAGCATACCTTGCAAAAGCAAGGGGAAGGAATTTTATGACATACAAATCTACAAACGCCATACTCTCCGCTATTCTTACTGCACCTGTCACCATAAAGCCTAAGAACGGCACTCCCTACACCACCACTGTAGGTGAGGACGGCATTAAGCACCTGCCCAAGCCCTCCGATATCGCCAATGAAACTGCCGTAAAGGCATTCAAGGCGGTAGGCAACGCCTACGACTTCATTGTCAAGTCACGGACTGCCCCTATGGGTTCTGATACCGCAGTGCAGAACGATGCCAAGGCAGAGGACTGCATTAAGGAATACCTTGTCGGTATCGGATTGCCTACAACCTCCGACTGTATCAAGGCTATTTATGCCATTGACGCTCTCAAGGCGTCGAAGGTCAAAGGCACAGACAGCTATGTGCCCACATCAACCGGAAGGGCAACCTTCCAGAAAAACGTACTCAAAGTGACGTGCCTTGCGGTTGAGCTTGGCTCTTGGAACCTTGAAAAAGTAACCAAATCTACAGCCAAGGCATCGACATTCGATGAGCTTGAGCAGGTATATATAGTCAATTTTGGCTTTACTCCCGAAGTAGCGAGGGAGCTTGTAGCCAAAGCAAGAGCTGCCAAGGCATCCTTTTAAATGTGAGTAGGTGATACTATGCCCAAATATCACCGTCCTCAACGACGGGCGCAGGTCGTCCTGTTGGGGTCAACGACCTAAAACAAATGGCTCCAACCCACTAACCCTCTGCGGAGATGAGCGCCGACAGGGGTAATTTTATCGCTCACAGACCTTGGCAACAGTCGGGGTTGACTTATCGACCAGCTCATGTCATTAAACCGAGCAGAAAGGAAACTACTATGGAAGCTATAGAAGCTATTTATAAGAGAAGACCATATCAGATGGAGGTAACATTCTGCAAGTTCGCCAATATTGGCGGACGCACAAGAGTTGTGCCTGAACATGGGAATATCCTCAGGGGAATCCCAGTGTTCACTGACGACAAGGGTAGTAGTTATGTTTATATGGTAGATTCGTACTACCGTAATGATGCTGGCTTTTTTGAGGCGTTTGCTGAATACCGAAACTTCGCCGACCTCGGCGATATAATGTATCGAGAAGTGGGGAAGGAGTGGAAAACCTACGACCTCGACATAGTGGATGAGACCATCCACCATAGTCTCGAAAAATACACCTGCAAAATTTCCGATGGTACAATTTCCATCATAAGAAAGGTAGGTGAATAATCATGTCAAATCTTGTTTTAAACCTCTTTTCACTGGGCTGCAAGTCACGGAGCGACATTACGCTTCGCAGAGACGCTATGGATTCGTCCATTGCATTTATCAAGTTCGCAGGTCATACCTACGCTGCGAACTGGGATGAGTTTCGCATCCTCAACTTTGAGTGCCCTCTGACACTCATTGTCTAAAGGTTATAACTGCCAAGCCATATTAGAAAGTGAGGTGATACCAATGCACTAACACACAGCAGCTTAGCGGGGTGCTGCTTTATCAATCACCCCACCCCATGCAGGCAACTGCAAATACACATTTAAAAGGAGTATTCTAATATGAAAGCAAAAATCAAAAAGGTTTACACTTTTTCAAAGTGGGGACTCAAAATCACAGCTAAGAACGATATTATTGCAGAAATTGCAAAATACGTTCACCTCAACAACGAGGGCAGGACACGCCCTCTCCCGTTTATGGATGTTGATGTTCCCGATGATATTGCCAAATACATTGTAACAAAAGGAGATCACGATCATTTTATTTTTGAGGGGTTCAACTTCGACAATTATGATATGGCAATTGCGTTACAGCTTTTGCTGTTAAGACATTTTAAATGGTGTGACAACACCAAATCGCCGGATAATTGTAGTATGACAAGCCTCTTCAAGTTCCATTACGGCGTAATGACAAATGGAACCTTTGGGACGGCTTTAAGCTGGAATCTTGATGCTGATTGTCCGATAATCCCATTCCTTGAAAATTATGAAGTCAATATTGTAGATCGAAATAAATTCGATGCTATGAAAAAGAAATATAATATGGATGAAGAATTTCTTGAATCTAATGCTGATTATCTTTGATTTATAACATCTTGTAAATAAAAAAATGAAAGGAGTATTCAGATGAATATAAAAATCCGTCTTTACACAACAGCCGAGGCGCTTGCCTCACTTATCAATCTTATGATCGACGGCGATGATATGATCGATTCAGTCGAGTCAATTGCAAAACTGCTTTCTGATGTTACCGAGGATAGCGATGTTTTCGAGCTTCTCGAAAACTATGGTTTCAAGTTCGCCCTTTACCATACTACGGGTGTCCGTTACTGGTTCCGTCTTTGTGAACTGTCCGACTCCATTGACGAGGAGGTGAACTGCAATGCGTAAACAAATGCGTAAACACCATTATGCCCCTGCAGAATGGCATGTGCTTTCCGTCGCCATATTTGCGGCAACAGCAATTCTTATTTGTTTCATATCCCCATGGGAACAGGACATGACAGGAATCATCGTTTTTCCTGCCCTGTTCTGCGGGATAATCGCAAGATGTGTATATGACTGGCTGTTTATTATCAAGACAGTCATTTTTACAACTGTAAAATACGGTTGCGAACACATATTAAAAAGGACGGTGAAGTACATTGGCTGAATACTACAAGCAGGAATTGGCGATGCTAACAAAACAGCTCGCCGACCTTAATTCCGACCTCATATCTGCAAACAGCAAATATGAGGCTGCCTTGATAAGAGATAACATCTCAACCGTTAAGGCAGAGATAGTTCTTTGCAAGCGTGACCTTGCAAGAGAAACCGCATAAGCCAAAACATATTAGAAAGGAAAATTATTATGAAAACCACAAACAACAATTTCAATTTCTTTACCTCTCACGAAGCCGCCGAGTATCTCGGCATTACCTATTATCAGCTGAAAGAGCTTGTCCGTAAGGGCAAACTTACCCCTGACTTTCGGGGCAATCGCAGACGCCCTAATCTTTTTAGCGTTACAACCCTCAATGCTTATCGTGACGGCACAGAACGCAAAATCACCACTCCCGAACCCGTAACCGCAAATCCCGAATCCGAATACGCCTCACCGATAGACTGCCTTATCGCTATGAACGAGGCAGCTGAGAAAGACACTAATTTCAAGGCGTATATGGAAATGCGCCGGTTGTTTGAAAATATGAATGAGACTGCGCTTCAGCACTTCTTTGCTCCAATGCTGAAGAGGTTCAAGTACAGTTACATAACTGAAAACGTCAAGTCTGTCCAATCGCAGACTCTGACTTGCATCAATAAGGGCAAACTCAGAGGACTTGACAAATACAAACTGAACTTTAATGCTTTCCTTCAGCTCTTAAAATTTTGTGCGGACAATAACTGTCCGACTAACTACAGAGATTTCCAGAACGGAAATGCTCAGGAAGGAGTGAATACATAATGGCAATCGACTTTAACAAGCACATCTACGAGGGCTGGACAGTCGGTGACTTTATCGAAGAGCTCCAGCCCGAGCTCGATATGATACAGAACGGGCGGTCGTGGAAGAAGCCTATGACCACAAAACCCGAACTCCGCAAATGGGTCGGTGAGAACCAGCCTTACTACAAGAAACCCGTGTCCGAAGTAGTCAATTACTTCTGCAACAGATATGCAATCAAGTGAAAGGAGAACGCATAATGAAAACTGCAAAACTTATTATTAACGGTAAAGAGATCGAGGTCCAGATTTCCGATGAGCAAATACAGGAACTGACAAAGTCCAAGAAGGTCACGGGATTTGAGAGGGCAGAGTTTGGTAATACTTATTGGCTCAAAAGGGACGGGGACATATGTTCATGTACCGAACATCGCCTGCTCAATGACGACTACAACTATAACTGTTCAAATTATTACACTGATGAGATCCTTGCCCAATGGTGCCGCCGTAGCGACAATCTGACCCACAAAATGAGGCGTTGGGCAGCGGAGCATAATACCAAACCTATTGATTGGAATAATCCAACAATAATAAGAAGATGGTGTGTTCTCTACGATCCAGCAACTCATGGATTCGATATCAGACCTTTAAATAGACTACTTCATACAGGCGAAGTTTATTTTAGTGACAAAGAAATTGCCGAAGCTGCAATCAAAGAATTCGGCGACGAGATAAAGTGGCTCGCTGAGAACAGATCGAAGTGGTTCTAATAGCCATATACAACTTCAAACTATGAGCATAAGCCCATCAGCCCGTCTGGTGGGCTTTTCTGATAGCTTGACTATCAAAAATTTAAAAGGAGGTACTTATTATGAGTACAAAATATGCAGTTGGCGATAAGGTCGTCATCGTTTCCAGATTGGTAGATTACATGAATCCCAAAATGGATATTTATCTGGGTAAAACAATGACCATAAAAGAGATAACGAGGGAAATAAATTTCCCTTATTTTATGGTCGAAGATCAGGCAACCAGAGACAGCGATTGTGGTTGTTGGTATTGGAATGACAATATGATCGACCATAAAGCAACAGAAAGACTTCATCGTAAGCTCGCTCTTACAACTGTCACTTGCTCTCACTGTGGTCAGGTAATAGAGGGGGTCGAGGGTATCGACTACATAATTGAGGACGATAATATCCTCTGCAAAGACTGTATCGAAGCAGATGAAGACAGCAAATATACTTTCTGTTCCGATTGTGGAGCTATAATTGCAAAAGAAGATGTTTACAAGGGCTATCACAATAGCGAAGAAGTCACGGTCTGCGATGACTGCTGGGATAATTACGTGCTGTGTGATGACTGTGGCGACTTCTATCACGAGGACGACACAGAAAGCGACAGACATACTTGTGTCTGCCGTGATTGCTACGATGATAATTATTGTCGTTGCGATGGTTGCAATTCCATAATTCGTTGTGACGATTCATGTTGTGTGCATACCAACGACGGTGACATATACGTCTGCGACGACTGCCTCAGCGATTACAACTGCTGCGATGAATGTGACGAATATTTCGATGATGAGTCTTGCTACAGAGACGATGAAGGTCATTGCGTTTGTGATAACTGCTTTGATAGGCATGGGTACCGTCGTTGTGAAGAGTGTGATACCCTGATAAGGGAGGATGAAATAAATTGGAGCGACGATGACTATGCCTATTGCGACGAATGCTATTCTGAGCATTGTCATAGGAATAGCATTCACAACTATGGCTATAAACCCACCCCTATTTTCTTTAAGTCCGACAACGAACGAAGCAAGCTCTTTATGGGCGTAGAGCTCGAGGTGGATAACGGTGAGGATGCAGGCGATACCGCATTTTCCATAACTGACACTATGGAATTTGATGGCGATGACCACGTTTATTGCAAACATGATGGTAGCCTGAATGACGGAATTGAGATAGTATCCCATCCTTGCACTCTCCGTTATCATATGGAACAAATGCCATGGCAGGATATTATGCAGATCGCTCTTAATAATGGTTTCACAAGTCATAATGCAAGAACCTGTGGGCTCCATGTTCACGTCAGCCGTAACTTTTTCGGAAGCGACGAAACAGAGCAGGATCTGGCGATTGCAAAACTGATAATGCTCATTGACAAGTTCTGGGATAACGTCACAAAATTTTCCCGTCGTGGGCAGTCAGAGCTTAATCGTTGGGCTCATAAGAACGATATCGACATAAAAGAAAATGACCTTGTTGATGAAATCAAGGAAAAGATGAGTAATCAGAAATCGCAGGGTCGATATCACGCAATCAACCTGTGTAACTACTCGACTATTGAGTTCAGGCTGTTCCGTGGAACTCTCAGGTACGAGACGTTTATTGCAACCCTGCAGTTCGTCCAGACCATGTGTCTGTATGCAAAAAGCGTTTCGCTGAATGACATATATTCGGTAACGTGGAATGACATTTTCCTTAATACCGAATTTACAGAACTCAGGAGCTATATGCAGAGCAGAGGCTTGTTGCCTACAGCAACTATAGTCGAAGACGAAGAATCCTAAGAAGTTTAATTACATATTAGAAAGGAAAATGAATCATGTGCATAATTGCATCATCTGCCATAGGAGTAAACCTTCCCACAAATGAGACTATAGAAACCATGTGGTTTAAGAACCCGGACGGAGCTGGATTTATGTTTAACAAGGACGGCAAAGTCATAATCCGTAAAGGTTTTATGACACTGCCCGATTTTATGACTGCAATCGAAGAGCTTAAAAAGGAAATCGACGTTGTAAATACGTCAGTCATAATGCACTTCCGCATTGGAACTCATGGTGGAAACACTCCCGAAAACACTCATCCTTTCCCTGTTGTGGGAGTTGAGAGTATGCTTAAAAAGCTGACAGCTCAGTGCTCTATCGGCATGGCTCATAATGGAATTATCGATTCCGTAAAGCCAAGGAGCTGCATTTCCGATACTATGGAATACGATCTTGAGATACTTTCAAATCTCAAAAAGCTGGTGCCGGATTTTCATAAGCAGCCTGTGTGCCAGAAGCTCATCGAGGAAACTATAAACGGCAGCCGCATGTGTTTCTTAACTCCCGATGGCGAAATTACATATATCGGAGATTGGGTAAAGGACAATGAAACAGGCATCATGTATTCTAACTCCGGCTTCAAACTCTACAAGGATTATGATTGTGAGCGCTCATGGAGAGGATATAGGAGCAACTGGGCAAGCAAAACAACGGACGACTACGATGACGAAGATGATTTCGACTATATGGATTACATGACAAGTATCGTAGCTTCGCCGCTTAATGAAGGTTATATCATATTTGAAAATGGCGAAATGATAGAGGCTGAAAGCGACATCTTCTACATTGATGAGCTCAACAACGTTTATCGTTTTGATTTCAATATGGAACTTCTCGTTCTGGTGAAAAATGCCGTTGCTTATACTCCCGAAGGGACTTTTGCCCGAATGGACGAAAACGAGTGGGAGATGCTTGACGCAATGGATGAGGACGACTTCGATTACTTTTTTGGAAATGAATAATTTGAAAAGGAGAATACGATTATGGAATTCAAAACTAACAGATATTATAAAGCAACTATGAACTTTGGGCCCTATGATGAGTGTGATACCGCCGTCGAAGTAATTGCACTGTGCGATGCGAAAGATAGCTTCATAGTACTTCGTGTTTTAGGCGAAGCTCATAACCCATACGAATGGTTCAGAATGAGTTCGGATAATGTAATCACAGCTGAAGAAGTAGGTTTGAAGTATAGTGTTAGCCCCGAATTTCTGCCGGGGCTCAAAATAAGACTTACTGATAATGCCAAATTTGGTACTATTATAAATCCCATTGACGATTACAGAATTCTTATTGATATAGACGGCGAAACCGTTGAAGTTCATGATTGGGAATATGGACTTTGCCCAAGCTGTTTTGTAGATAAGCGAGTTGTGATAACCAGAGGTGACGCCGCCGGTATCACAGGTGAGATTGCAGAAATCAGAACTGATAAAATCACCTTCACTAAAATTTCCCGAACAGATATCGATCTGTCAGATGTTGATATCACCGACCTTGATTTCGTTGTTCCCATAACTTCAAACAGCTATGTCAAAGTTAAAGGCTTAGACACACTGAGTCGAGAATTTGATGCTAAGAGGTTGACATGCCTGCTAAAACAAAAGAGAGGTTCTGACTATATGTTTGTTACCAGTATATCATGGGGCAACGTGTATGGTTTTGATTCTGACAGCAATCCTTGTTCTGCTCCACTCTCAATAGTTGAACACTGTTCGGAGCGTTTTGATTACTCTGCCGATATATATCGTTTTGGCGACATTGTTTTTTATTGTGGCTATAAGGGAAGAGCAATTTCACAATATGATGACTTTGTTCTTTTAATGTTCGATGACGAGATCCCCCGTAATTCGGATTTCAATTTTGGATTTAATATTGACCCAAGACATCTTAGGTGGGCAAGCGCTTCATGCGCTATGCTGCTGGAAAGAGATGATAGTTTCCGCCTTGATAAACCTTCTCTCTCAACCAGTCTGACCGAGGCAATCAAAAAGCTTAACGGCAACAAGCCTAAATTTTCCGTAGGCGATAGGGTCACTATCAGAGACTGCGAGGATATGAAAATAGCTTTCGGAGAAAATGATAACGGCGAACCCAAAACCAGATGCCGTTTTACTTCCGCTATGCACCACCTTTGCGGAAGAACAGCAACTATAAAAGCCATTGATAATGCAGGACATATTACTCTCGAAGACTGGAGCGATCCCGATAATACCGATTTCATATTCTCAACAGAATTCATAGTGGGTGGAGACACAGCTTTGAAAGCTACGAGAAGTGACATTGAAAATATTGTTGGGGATATACGCATCGGAACAGCGGAAGACAGCTTTGCAAATATACAGCTTCCACTCATATCATATGGAATTGCTCGCAATGGTGCTGTCTATAGAATTATTGCAAATAAATATACTGCGATAATATTTGAGGGCGATTTTTCAAGAGAATTAACATCGGAGAATTTCAAATGGTATGATATTTCGTGTATCATTGCGGCAACTGATGATGGACGTCTCCCTTTGAATACATGTGTGGCAAATGTAATATGGGAAAATAAGCCTACTTTTTCTGTATCAGATGTAGAGCTGCTCACAGGCGTCAAAATAACAGACTAATAATTGCATTTTAGAAAGGAGATAATAACATGACCTTGTTTGACTATGTTAAATCTCAGCCTTATGGGGCTGAGATAACTGTTTGGTATCAGGATTACGACGACTCATATCCGTTTTCCCTTTATAATCTTCCGGACAATACTGTCGACGACGAATACAATACCCCTTGGGATAAGGCAATGAGGATAATTGCAAAGCATGTGGACGTTCTTACGGAAACAAGTCATGGCATTACAACCAACATAGTCGAAGTTATTTACGATAATCTGAATGACAAACAGTGCGCTGAACTTAATGCTTTTAATATGAGTTACGCCCGAGCAATTTTTGATGGATACGTAAGCGACGAATGGATAACAAGTTTTGCTCAGACTGTCAGGTAATAAGCGGGTGATAATTTGAAAACAGGATTTGATAACGGCATATGCGCTGAGTGTGCTTACAACACAAAAGGCAGATGTTCTATCTGTAAGTCGTCTGTCAAATATATAAAAAACTGTCCCGAGAATTACAGTTATGAGCTTATGCGGGAGATAGCCGAAGATATCTGCAGGCGAAGAAAAAGAATACCCCATGGAGATGTATTATCAAGGGAGTGGTAATTTGAGTTTTGTAATTGCAATTATTGTGCTCATTGTAAATCTTATCGAAACCGAGTAAGGAGAAAATTATTATGGTAACAAAAGAACAGCAGCTCGCAGAAGCAATCGAAAGAATGAAAGCACTGAAGCTTCATAAAAACACAATCGCAGACTTAAAGCAGGGGAGAGTAAACGTCAGCAAACAGATGGGAGCTCTTTATTGGGCGAATGAAGACGAACAGAAGATAATCGAAAAGTTTGAAGCCGAGCACAATGCACTTGTATATCACGCAGTCTATACTCCCACCGAGTTCGGGCGCTGTTTTTCAATGCTGTTTGTCGGACAGTATGAAGATGAGTGGGAACTCGACAGAAAGGACATTAGGAACTACACCCCGATCGCAATGGTCATAAATCTTGACGACGAATGGTGTTCCGATATGGGAAGCATCGGAGTGATTCCGATGTTCGGCGGACTGATAAGAACTGCATAAAAGGGGGACTGCAAATGAAGTATCTTGAAATAACTCTGCACGATAATGATTTTTATAACGAGCTTGAAAGTCTCGGCAAATATCTTACAGATATAATTGCAACTTATAGTGATGTATTTGACCTTGATACTGCAAGGATATGTCAAGAATCCCTTAAAAGGGGAATTGTAAAATATCTTGCTGCCGCAAATCATATCGACAGCGTTATAAGATTACACAATGCAAATGTTGAAACAGATATAAAACTAATGGCTGCATATATTGATCGTTATCTCAGAGTCTATATTGTTGATCAGGATGAAATTCAGTGTAACTGTGATTCTGAAGTCTTGTATGTACCCATTTGTACACTCGAAGATCTCGAACATGGTATTAGTTGGTTTATTGTATAATTTGAAAGGAGAAAATAACTATGGGACTTGATATGTATCTTAATATAGCAGGAGAAGACGACGAGCTTATCTATTGGAGAAAAGCAAATCAGATATTCAAGTGGTTCGAAACCCATTGTGCTAACGGCGAAATCGAAAATTGTGTGCCTGTTCCCGTGACTGAGTACGACCTCTTGCAGCTGCTCGAAGATATAAATGTTGTTCTTGATGATAACAGTAAAGCACCCGAGCTGTTGCCCACACAGGAAGGCTTCTTCTTTGGTGACACTTCATATGACGAATACTATTTTGATGAACTTGTGCGAACACAAGATAGTATCGAAAGTATATTGAATGAAATAACCGAAGAAACGGAACTGGAATTTGTAGCTTGGTGGTAAGGAGATGGAGCCTATGATAGTTGGCTATGCAATCGTAATTCGTGGAAAGTACGACGGCATATATGAAATCAAAATGTATGATGATAGAGAGACCGCAATTCAGAAACTTGAAGAAAGATTCAGCAAAGACTTGAAAGATTTCGTTGGAGGAATAGAAAAAGTTTACAGAGCTGATGATGATTTCAAACAGATTTTCACAGCCGACGAAGATATTATAACCTATACAATTGAGGAGGTTCATAATGGTGACTAAATCATATTGATGAAGATGGTTCAAATAAAGGAGTTGATATATGTGAAAATTATGTCCGCAAAAGAAGTTGCAACTTTGATTGAACAAGGAACGGCATCTGTTGATTTCACATTTGATGACGACCCATATAATCCAAGCGGCTGGTATGGCATTAAAACGTGCAGCGAGTTTGATGGATACAGTTTGCTGTTCGGAGATTATGGCTATGGTATTATCGACGTTGCTCATCTTGATAATTGGAGTATTGAAGAAATAACGCAGACCGTTCAGCATTTCTGGGATGCGGAAATGAATGTACATATTGAAAAGGTATGCGTTGACGATGGTAACAGCGTTAACGGATTATGAAAGGAGAAATCATAATGGAATTGATAGGTTATGCTGTAATTATTCGTAGCGCTTACGACGGCATTCTTCTTGTTCAGCTCTGCGATGATTACGATACCGCAGTTGAGGAATTGCAGAAGACATACGACCTTGACTTATTAGAGTACGGTAATCTTCACATATGCGTAGATGAAACGTGCGGCGAAGGAGAGAATATGAAAACAATAAGTCTGACCGACGGTAACATCATTACATATACAGTAGAGGAGGCTTATAAATGAAGAAGTACAGTGTAACACTTTTAGTAACTGGATATACAACGCTTCACATCGAAGCTGAAAATAAAGATGCAGCGGTGAAAGCGGCAGAGAAATCATTTTATAATAACTGTAGTCTCTATCTTGACGATGCAGAAACAGATACTTGGGAGGTAGAAGAAGAATGATTGTATATAAAAAAGTACGATTGATGAAGGACGGGACGCTCCGTCCTTTATTTATCGGTAAAGACAAGCCGTTTATAATCGGCAAGTGGCAGCACTGCGAGTTCATTCCAACTAAGGGGTTTGCGCCGAGGTCAATAGTTACAACCGATAATTCCAAAATCGGCGGCTGGCACTGCTGCTATAAGCCACTTGCCCCGCACATAGCAGACAGGCTCAGCAGCGGAGAGCAGCGGGTTTGGCTCGAATGCGAGGCTCGTGGTCGCAGCACAAAGTATGACCGTCCCGAGTCTCAGGGCGGCGAATGGTTGCTGGTAGAAGAGATAAAACCGATAAGAGTTCTCACCGGAGCAGAAGTGAAAACGATAGTTGCAAAGGAGAATGTTGTATGAAAAGCGCACCGAGGCGTCACTTATATGATTGCAGCTGCATTGCTAATCTTATTCGCAGCTACATAAAGAAGGGTGGCGAGGCTATAACCATAAAGGAGGGTGTACTTGGCTATGGCTTTATGATAATGTTTGGTGAGGGCTTAAAGATGGCAATCGTAAAAGAGATTGCTCTCAACGAATGGTCGTCGGCACATACAATACGTATGTACAATAAGATACCCAAAATGTATCAGAAAATGATAACCGAATATAAGGAGAAAGAAAATGAAGACTGAGAAATTCACAATAGTGAATCTCAACCGCACCGAGATGGAGGTCGTGAGAGAGTATATAAGAGCTCTCAACTATCAGCACAAGTATCATCAGATAGAGTTTGACATCTACTGCACAGCACAGGATAAATTCAGTGTCGCAGTTGATAACTGTGTTTCGTCAGAAGCCCGTAGGATAACTGATTTTATGAAACTCATGTTCCAGCTCGAAGAGGAGGCATCAGCAGTATGACATTGTATGAGTACATATTATCAAACCCAGATGGCGCCGAGATAACCGTATTCGATGATACATATGACATTGAGGCATACTTCTACAACGACATCAACGATGTCTTTGAGTGGCAGCTTGCGATGATGAAAATAGCGGGCAAGCTGACAGTAGTAGGCTTTAGAAACAATGGTGTCGTAGTTGATCTTACGGAAGTCATCAAAAGGAATATTAACAACGGTAAATTCAAAGACCTGTTTATCAGAAACAACGTAGATGCAATAATGAGCGATATCGAAAACATCTTTGCAGGCTGTGTAAGTGCTAACTGGCTTTCAGAATTTGCCGACTCGCTTATATAAAAGGGGGATTTGGTATGAGTTTATTCGAGCTGAAAGAGCAGTACAAGCAGGCAATAAAGAACAGAGAGATACCTCGCTACTGTACATTCGAGGAATACGCAGATATGTACGGCGATGAAGAAGATGATGACGCATCATCAACACACGGAGACTACTCACCGAGTAATCCATGGGACGCACCGGGAATGTGTATATCCGATTTTATATAACTGCAAAGCCGCTGTTCTCCGAGAGTTCAGCGGTTTATCTGTTCCGAATATCCGCATGAGGATGAACGGAAATCATAATTACAATTAAAAAAATGAAAGGAGAAAGTTAAATGAAACCGACTAAACTTGAACGGTTTGTGAACGACCGAGAGCTGCATGAAAGAGCACTTTCGCACATCGACCGCAAGGGACTCAATATGTGCGTGCTGTCCACGTTTTCGCAGGACGCAGTGTGGTCTCTTGCAGGCGACATTATCGCTAATTGCAAAATAGCTTGCGTAATTACATAGGAGGACAAAACAATGAAAAAGGTATTATATTTTGAGGGTGCTGGCTGTGTACCTGCTGGCGAAGTCGCAAATTGCCGTATTCGTACAGCGTTCACTAATGACGATGGAAAGAAGATTTATATTGAACTTCTTTCTTATACCGTTACAAACATTGACCATAAGAAATGGAAGCGTTATTCTGAATATGAAGTCGGCACGGTTTTAGGTGTTTGCGATTATTGTCATTATATTACAGACGATCCCAGCGTTGATGACTGCAATATGTCTCGTTTACTTTGTGAGCGTAACGGAAAACTTATTTATACCTATGAGGGCATAAAGGATTTTATCAACAAGAATTGCAATGCCTCATTTGATGAAATTGCAGTGCTTGACAATTTAGCAGGTTATAGAGTCTTTAATGATAACGGAAAAAGCAACACACCAGAAGCATATAACTACGGCGACATTTTCGCATACGATGCTGAATTGACAGAAAAACGTATTGCAAAAGTTGCGGAATTATCGGAGTATTTCAAGAGGATTTTTAATCAGGAATACGACAATACAAGTTACTACATTGAAAATGGTGTATTAACAGTATGCTTGAATGTACCGGACAAAGTGAGGGAAAAGGCAGGCTACACAAATCGCCGTTTTACAGTAGAAGTATAACCCAAGCGGAATAAATCGATTAATGAAATAATTGTTTGATGGAGGAAAAATATTATGCCTAATTGGTGTTCTACTAAAATAGAATTTACAGGAAACTTCGCAGACCTTACGGATCTGCACAATAAGATAGTACAGTACACATCGTCAAATGCAGAAACTTCAGGCTTTGGTGAGCCTTGGCTCGGTAATGTGCTCATCGGGTTCGGCTTCGGCGACAGAATCGATAATCCCGAAAACATTATCCGCTGCCGTGGATGGATCGACGACGTCGGAAATGTAACCGACAGACAGGATAAGTCGAGTTTTAATATCTTTGCCGAAACAGCATGGAGACCAATGATCAAAATGTGGCGTGAGATAATTGCAAGGCATTATGATAATCGTATTTCCATACATTGGATAGCCGAGGAGGAGGACGGCGGGCTGTATATGACCGATGATATAGGTTGGTTCGGCGCTGATTATTACCATGTTAAATGGAGTATTGGGGAAGACGAAGATTACGAAGGCGATTATTTTGACGGCCCAGATGAAGTAGCCGAGCATATTAATGGCTTAATTGCAAAATACGATTTAGGTATTGATCTTATTACCGAAAAGGATATCAATACTGCGGACGATGAAGGCAAAAATATTTATTTAAGAGGAAATCACTGGTATATCGGTGTCATTATTCTCAAAGAAGCAAACGATAATGATGTTAAATAAGGGGTGAGGCATATGAACACATGTAAACTTTGCAATGGAAATTTCGATTTCCGAAAAATGCAGATCGCTGAGTTTTTAGGCAGAACAGAGATTTGCTTCGGCGGAAACCTGAATAATTCTAACAGTAAAAACAGATTTAAATATTGTCCCGAGTGCGGCAGAAAACTGACCGATAACGACTTTGGAAAAGAAATATTTATGTGTGACTTCAAACTGACTGAGGGTGGCAAGCGTAAAGTTGATAATTTCATTTCTGAATGTCGGGCGTTCCGAAAAGAACTGCTCGATGCAGGCAAAGACACGGCAAACGTAACAATGATACCCGATACAGAAGATATTCTGAGTGATATTGAGTGTTGGTTTGTAGATGGAGACGAAAGATATCATAACAGCTGGGGCGTAACTGATAATTACGATTTGGATATTAGCCTTTACTATGGAGAAGATTTCATTAAAACAGAAGGAGAGTGATAACAATGACAAAAAGTCAAATGGAAAAGAAGCTTGCAGAATATTTAGATGATAGATATTCTCTAATGTTTCTTAATATTGACACGTTTATATCAGCAAGAAACGAAATTTTTTATCATGGTGCGTGTGCTGCTATTGCTCAAATCGGCAGCTGGGAACGCAAAGAAAACGGAAAACATTATGTAGAATTGGATTAAACAAGGAGGCAGTCTATGATAAAACCGGGTACAAAATGGATAATAAGGGAACTGACAGATGTATGGAGTCATCAGCCAAACGGAACTCTTCATAGCTATGACTATTTCGAAAACGAAAATGGACAGTGGATATATAATATCGACTTCCATTATGACGGCTGCTTCGCTCCTGTTCAGCTCAAACTTCCAAAGAGAATATCCATAACAAGAGCCGTCCAAAAAGCGAGAAAGATTTTTGAGAACACTACATACTGCGACCAGCCTGACTGGAACGATTGATAATTGGAGGAATAAAATATGGATTATATTTACCACAGATTTAGAGACGGCAAAGAAATAAATGAAAACGATTGGTACGAATTGCTAAAAATAGATGTGGAAGAAGAGAGCCGAGACCATGAGTGGGATCTTAAAACGGCAACTTATACCGACGTATTTAACGGTAGAGATGTTAATCTAAATGGACATTTATATCAAATTAAACTGGAAGAGGTTTATGACACAGCTTGCGAATTATTAGAAGACCTGGTTGACTCCGGAGAATACGATATTATTTTAGACGCTGTTCAGTATTTGTCTGAGGATGAACTTAGAATGATTTTTTCTAAATTGAAACGTGTGACAATGAATAACGGAAAAATATCTTTTTGGGAGGAATGAATTATGAACAATAACTGGATCTGCACAGATGACAGCTCAATGCAGTATGTAAAAAATCTTGGTGATAATCGCTTTCATATAATCGATACGATATGGGTCAATACAGGGGCAGCTGTCGAAGATGATGCAGATACTTATATCGTGGTTGACGGTATAGTTAACGTCGATGAGCTGACACTTGCAGAAATAAAGGAAACACTCAAACTATTTTCACTCGAGGATATTTACAGAGTGTATAATTACGACACCGAAGTTATCAATCAGATAATTGCAGAATGCTATTTTGAATCCGGTAAGTGCGGTTACGACAGACAAAGTAAAGTCATTTCACTGAAAGAGGCAGAACAGTATATAAATAATATAGTAAAAGGAGAATGAAGTATGTGTAAAGCGGATATAAGAATTAAGGTCAACGGCGGATATATAATTGCGCATCGCAATGACAATCGTGATTATGATGGAATAACTATTATGTTTGAAGCAGACGACGGAACGCTTGCAGATATCATAGTTGTGGAAAGCAAATCCGAGAATGATTATAAGCAGACCGATGTTTATTGCTATGAAGACGTTTCTTCCGATGAGTTCACTCATAAATTCACGATTGATCATGAAAAGATATTTTGAACAACCCTCTATGGACTCTGAAGTGCGCATAAAACGGGGCGTTTCCGAACAGCTAAATCCCAAAATTCAAATAATTACATATTAAATAGGACAGTCAACAATAAGGAGATGTTTTCTATGGATATGAAACTGTGCAGCGAGTGCATGAATCGTTCCATCATTATGATGGAATCCAAAACAGGCAAGGAGTATCGAGAATACTTTTGCTCCGTTTCGGGTACCCGGTTGAAATTCACTAAAGAGTGCCCGATGAGTTATGATTTGCAGGAATACGAAAATCTGATTGCAAAAGGCGAGGCTTATGATCAGCTGAGGTACAGAAAAGAAATGGAGGCAGCAATATGAATAATAAGTTCATAAAGGAAATCGCAAATTACATGGTAAAAACAGGAACTGCAAAAACCACATCCGGCAATTACATATTTTACTTTGATGATCTTGCAAAAAGGTTCAGAACAAGTAAGACGGTCATATCAGCAAATGCCGAGGCTATTCTTGACGAACTGATTCAGCATGAGGAATTCTGTTTTGATGGTCAGGAATTAGAGCCGGACTGTTTTAGCCTGATATTCTATCTTAACTATTGTCCTAATTGTGATGAATACTAATATGGAAAGGAAGAGTAATGATGAACGAATATATAATCGTGTTTGATAGCGGAGCCCCCTCGTTTAAGTGCGGAATCAAAGAAACCATAACTGCAATTTCTCCTGCCGATGCTGTTGTTAAACTCATGCAGTCCGTTAAGGTAGATTGTATAACCTCAATTCAGAAACTTGATAACACAAAAGAGGAGTGTCGTATATGAAAAAGATATCTTATGCTGAACTTGTTAAAAATGAAAATCTTATTCTCTGCAATAACATCACGAATCTTGAACTTGAGCTTTATTGCGGTAATGATTACGACGAAGAAAATGATTATCCTTACGATATCTATCAGTATTATCTTATCGACCAGAGTTTTGCCGATTATCTGGCAAGAGCAACCGATGAAATTGTATACTATTGCGATGAACTGGATCTTTATGTATGGGGAGTGACTCACTTTGGCACTCCTTGGAACGGCGTCTATCTTAACGTCAAAACCTTTGATGAAATGTGCACTGACGGTATATATGTTTAACTGCGGTCATGCTTATATTCCCAAATGAAATCTGCAAATTGTCCATAGACCCGGCACTCTAAAGATGACTTAAGAAAAGCATTACGCTGATACAGCACTGCCATTCTCTTTGCCCTTATTTCAGCTGCCGTTTTGGATATATTGCAAATCTCAGATATTTCATCTGCCGAATGAATATCACAGCCCCAAAGCACACACGCAGGAGCAAGAATGTCAATCGCAAATCTTTCTGCTTCATACTCGTCATCGGTGGGGATTATAATATGACCCAGCTCGTGAGCTATAGTGTATCGTCGTGCTTGATATATTTCGGTATCTCTTACAATAATATAATATCTGTTGTTCTCGATAACTGTTTTTCCTCTCTGCTCGGCGGCCAAAACATAAGGACTGTCAGTCGGCAGAACAGAATTTTCTATTACTTCGGAATTGTAATGATTGCAAATCTGAGACAGTTTGACAGGGAGCGCTTTAATGTTGCAGTTGATCAAACATTGCCACGCTGCATTTCTGGCCCGTTTATATTTTTCATACAAAAAAATCACCTCAGCAGTTATTGTTTGTAACTGCCGGGGTGATTATTAAGGAGGGGCGTTAGTAATTGTTAGTAGATTTGGAAATGTTGCGTAAACTGTAACTGCGGGCGGCAAGCATCTGAGGTTCTTCGTTCATATAGTACCCGATGACTTTGCCAAAAATTTCGATCTTGTGGTCTGTAGTTATAACCGAATATTTAGAATTGTAAGAATGAAGACCATCTTCCTGATAGACTTTAAACAGGGGACAGCCATCAACTATGGCAATAACTTCATCTCCGTATCGGATCTCACAGCTGCGATTTACCCAAACAATGCAGCCATTGGGATATTCAGGTTCCATGCTGTCTCCGTCGATTGGAATTCCACAATCCGCACCGACAGGAATCTCGTCAATGGGAAACGACTCTTTTTCAAAAGCATCATCTTCCGTAAATGGGAAAGAAACACCTGCGCCTGCTGCGATAACTGCAACATCCATTTTGCGCATAGAGATTTTTCGTCTTTTGTTTTGAGATTCTCCAAGTCTATCGGATATTTCAGAACAGCGACCGATAAAACGCTGTTGTTCATTATCAGGCAGCGAGTGGAAGACATTTAATAATGCTTTGTCGTTCTCAGATAATGATATTTTATCAAACAATAGGTTGTCAACGGTAACGTTAAGGTATCTTGCGATTTTAACTACAATATCAAGAGTTATCTTAGAAGTCGGTTTCTTTTCCCACTGGCTGAATAAGCTCTTGTTACAGCCAATAGCAGCTGCAACGGAAGCCTTAGTCTTTCCGCTGTTTACTATTTTCTGTATTATGGTTTCACTGTATTCCATATTTCAATGTTTACCTCGTAAATTGTTGTATAGTTTCTTAATTGTATCTTTGTCGATAATAAACAAAGATGAATATAATTTGAAAAAACACTTGACTTTACGTTCAAAAGCGTATATAATCATATTATAAGTTGAATATTCTCAACTTTAGTATTATTATACCACATTTCGTGATAAAAGTCAAGTAAACTAATTATTTCTTGTCATACACATTTGCTGTCCGATTTCCCGACCAGATCGTGTGCTATAATTAGTATGGTAAAATATATAAGGAGGTCTAAAGATGCTTATAAAAGAATATTCTGTGCGAGAAGTGCAGGATATATTATCACGGAATGGGTTTACATATCTTAGAACTCACGGCAGTCATCGTATTTATTCAAACGGTAATTGCAGCGTTTCAATTCCGTCTCAGAAAAAGACAGTTAATAAAATGCTGTTTCTGAGAATTATTAAAGAAAACAATTTGATATTAAATTAAATGGAGGATTTTACAAATGGAAAACATGAATAGAATTATGGCACTTTCCCAGATGAATGATGCAGTCGATTTTGCAACGGTCGTAAGAGAAGCGGCCGACAAAGCACAGGAAAGGTTTGATGAATGGTCTGAAAAAACTCAAGAAAGCGAGAAGGGCGAGGCAATGCAGGAATATATCGATCACCTTAATTCTGCCGCCGATGCTTTTGATGAAGCCTTTTCCGAACTGAATGAAGCTTTGGAAATGGACGTGTAAGAGGGTGTATATATGGAAATAATTATACTAATTATCATTTTTGCATACCCTTTAATTTTCTTTCTTGTTAAATCGGTTGAAGACGACGATGAAAGAGAAGCTAAAGCCGCCGAACAAGCTGCTCGTGAAGACTTAATGAGGAGACTTGCAGAAGCAAGAAAGCACAATGCAGAATTGAGAAATAAGAAAGGAGAATAATAATGCTTGGATTGGTAAGTACTATTTTTACATGGCTTGGTATTGGCGGCGCTGTGGTGCATGAAAAGGTTAAAGAAACATGTGTAGATGCAAAATTAGAAGCCGCTAAAGAATCCAGAATAGCCGCAGCTGAATATGCCAGAGTCGGCAGCATTGAAGAAAAGATTGCAAATATTAACAAGGCGACAGAGCTTGGGCTTATTTATGATGAAAAATTCCAAATAAGTATAACATTGACGATTCTCGAGTTTGCGGCACGTCGTGATGAAGATATCTCTTCTTCAGATATTAACAGGTTTAATGGAACCGTTTTTTTTAATGGAGATCAATTTCCATCTCCTTTACTCGATAAGGAAAAAATAGATGCTGTTCGTCGCTTTTTTGATTATCATGATTTTAGGATCATGGCATATGTTGCAAAAAACAGTGATGAATCAATGTATATCGAAGGACTTACGTGTAGAATTCTTAATATTCTGGGGTATTATTATGATGAAATTGTAATGGAAAAGCTTAGTCATGCCTCAGAGTTTAGGCTTATGGCCAAATGTGTCTATGACCCTTATGATAGAAGTGGCCCCTTTTCTCCCCGTCCCGGGTATCTGGAACTGTTTGATAAATACTATATTTTTTATATAAATTATCGTCAATCCGATCTTAACAAATTTTTGCCATTGGAAAAAGCAGAAAAATTAAGGGAGGCAAAAGCCGTTGGGTTATATTACGATAGCGATGTTCTGGAAAGAATTACTTACGGAATTGCAAATCGTCGTCCCAATAATGCTCGAAACCTATTTACCGAAACACTCTTTGGACAGCCTCAAAAGCATTTATTTTACTCAAGGGAAGAAGAAATCATAAATCAAAATTTTAAAAACGTTTGCAAAGTGCTGGAAGTCGTATTGTGTCTTGAAGATTCTATTTATTTAAAGAGATTCATGTGCAAGCTGCTGAATTGTCTTGGTTATTATTACGATGAACAATATATGCAGAACTGGCTGGACACAAAAGAGTTTTGCCATGCGGAATGTTCCAAATATAGAATGGATGAAAAAGCCAATAACCCCAAGTGCCTTCACCCTGACAGCAAAGAAATCCTGGAAAGAAATGCAGATATGCTGGCAGAAGAACTTCCACCCGACACATGGAACAGAAATTATCAGAAAGGCAGCGAGCAAGTATGAGATTAATCGATAACTTCAATCTTGAATTCAGCAAGAATATTATCACATCAACGAATATTCACAACGGATTTGCAGAAATGAAGCTGGACTGGTTCCAGCTTCCGCTTGCAGTCCGGGAAAGATTGGTAATTGATACTTTAAAAAAGGAACTCGACTATGATGACCAGTGGTATTACTTTAGCATATTTGTTCCGCTGCTTAATGGAATACCAAACTTTGGAGATACATACTATTATATAGATGAATACGCTCCCAACGAACAGATGTACGAGGAGTTTGTAAAAACAAATTTTGATTTTCCGGGCTTCGTTAAAGCTTCCGTTGAAATAATAGATGTTGTTAATCTTGCTTCGGCTTTGTTGCCAAGCAAAAATATGAAAAAGCCCGCTTGATTCTATGAAAGGAGAGCTTGTCAATGAACGTTAAAACAGGAGATGTAGTCAGAATAACACTGCCAAATGCCATCGGGCATCAGCAGGGCGGAGAAAGATATGCCGTCGTTGTCTCAAACAACATTGGAAATAAAGTTTCTCCTACAGTAGAGGTTCTTCCGGGAACTACAAAAAGAGACGATAGCACACTCCCAACCCACGCCCATTTTAAAGCCGGAGAAATTCAAGGACTACCAAGAAATACGACTTTTGAAGCCGAAAGTCAATGGGTTATTAACAAGTTTCAGATAATTGAAGTTGTTGGACATCTGAGCGATAAACAGCTTGAAAGAATTGCGACAGCTATGATAATGGCGACTCCTCTTGTCTTAAAAGCTTTCGAGAGCAATGTGCATAAGACACAGCGCTTTCAGAAAATCCTGAATTTCTCTTGACATATTTGAAAACGTGTGTTATAATGAAGCAAATACAAGCATATACTACTTTATCATAATACATGGAGTGTGATAACATGAATGTGTCAAAAAGAAACGAAGCCATAGCGATATTAAAAAGACTGTTTTCGACAAAGCTTAACGTATGCCAAGATATTTATTCCGCTGAGCTTGTGGATACCGGCAAAATGACATGGGGAGAACTCGGCCCTCTTATGTCTAATCCCGACTTGGAAAACGTATCAGATATTGTGCTGTGCTGGCTGTATGAAGCTGTGTCAAAACATAGCGCCGCATTGAAAATTCCTGATGTTTCACATTTTTTTACTGCCTCGGAAATCACCGAGGCTAATTCTGCTTATATCAAAAGAGGCTATTCCAAATTACCGATAGCCTTCCCAATACTGGCAAGGCTTACGGATAATGATAATTATCTGACAGCGTTATCCATACAGGATATTGCGAATCTGAAATCTGCCGGTCTTATACAGTGGAAAGAAGGAATGCAAAGAGAAACTGTCATTACCAAGCTTTCCGATAATGACTTTATAAGTCATATCAAATATGATGACAACCGTGCCAGAGCAATCGGAAAGTCTATGAGCGACGGAACGTTCTTTCCAAATTCTCTTCGTTGGCATATCGTGGCGGACGAATCTGACTATGAGGTAAAAGATGATAGAGTTATATTGAAATCAGGTTATATTGCCGAGATCGATGGTCAGCATCGAGATAAAGGCAGCGAGTATGCTCTTATGAATAACCCGAATATTATAATGACTATGCCCATTGTTCTGACAATAGGCTCTCGTGCAACTGCTCAGAGAATCATCAATCAAGACGAAGAACGTGCCCCCATCAATAAGAGCGTAGTGGCTCAATACAAATATACTATGGGAAACAATGTTCTGAAAAAGATTATTGGCGGCGGCGAGCTTGACGGCATTTACAAGTTCTGTGATACTCAGCAGGGAATTCAGGTCGGTCAGGGCTTTATTCTTAAATCGGATTTTGCAGCTGCTATTGATAAATATTATTCTGCAAGAACGGTCAAGGAACAGAGTAAAGTTGCAGAATGGCTTATTGAATTTTTTAATGAGCTTGCAAGTATCAATTATGATGCGTTTGTAGGTTATAAAAAGAGTATCTCTGCCAAAAATTCTGTATTTCCGATCTATGTTTATTTAAGTAGTAAACTTCAGAATCGTTCAGGCTGGGAAGATGAACTTGCTGCTGTTTTCCCTAAATTGGATTTTTTAAATTCAAAAAAGAGTATAGAAATAATCAATAAAGAAATGGGGGAGAAGAATGTATAACGAGGAAAAAAAGCTGGAATTCTTGGCAAGCATGAAAGAAGGAAGCTATACGGACATGTCTTGCAATACCTATATGTATAAGTTCGAAAAATTTTCCGACACTGAAGAGCTTCTTAAAAAAGACCTATATGATTTTAATTATAACGATTTTAAACTTTTGTTTGAGAGAAATAAAATCATTAACACCAATACCATGCTTAACAGCAAGAGTATTATAAATAGGTATATAGAATGGGCAACCAAGATGGGATACTGTTCAATCGATACCATAAATGAACTTAAAAGAGTTATAAGCGAAGACATAAATCCAAGATGGAAAATCATAACTGAAATGTTTGCAGACGAAAATGATTTGTTGGATTGTATCAGCAGTGTTATGATGGAACAGGATTCCTCGATGATAATTTGGTATCAGGCTTTTTATGGTTTGTATTGGAATGGATTATGCAATGTAGAAATCTATAATCTGAAAAAATCAGACGTGCAGGGCAATCGTATAAAAGTTGGAGACGATACTATTATAGTATCAGATCGTTTTGCTGAAATAATTAATGAGTATAAGGACATGGATAGTGTCGTAATAAACGATAGTGTTATGCCATTTGCTCAGTCTATTTATCTGATAAGAGCTAAGAATAAAAAGAATTCCCTTGGCCAGATCAACGATAATTTCCATGCTCAGCGCAGAAGAGCATGGGACAGAATGGAGGTTGATATTGATAATAAGTATTATGGTAAAGTTCTCGTCCCCACTTGGATAATGAGATCCGGTAATTTTTATCGTGCATATCTCGACGAGCAGAAGGGAAAGGAAATCACATCAAACAATATATCGGATTATTTTAGAGTGTTTGCTATTTCAAATCAGAAAAAAATTGGTTATAGCACATATCGTGATTATCAGAATTGGAAAAACGTTTTCTATAAATGATCCGCTGCCTGTGATATGGCAGTACATAAAAAATTTTTAGCAACATCCACAATCGCTTGACAAGTTTAAACTCATCTGATATAATATAAATACAGTCAAGGGAGAACGGTTCAGAAATGAGCCGTTATTCCAAGAAGCCCAAAACATATTGGATATAATGAACAATCTTTCCTCAACTCTTGATGGGGCTGCTGGGTGGAATATCGGAGATGTTATTTAACCTGTAACTGTAAGTTACAAAAATGTTCATAATTATATTTTTGTCAGGTATAAATTGCAAAATCAAAGTATGAAAAATTATGAGTCATTAGCTCAGTCGGTAGAGCAGTAGTCTTTTAAACTATTGGTCTGGGGTTCAAATCCCCAATGGCTCACCAAATATATGTTTTTTATACTATTATTCATTGGTGCGAAAACATATTGGATATTTTACAATTTAAAAATTAAGGAGGAGTCATCATGACCAACGAAAAAATGACAATCACAAAGGCACTTTCCGAGCTGAAGGTGCTCGGTAACAGAATCACAGCAGAGATTCGCAGTGCGACATTCTGTAACGTAAGCAAGCATACAATGCGCACGCTAAACGGCAAAAATATCACTGACGTAAAGGCAGAGATGCAGGGCAGCTATGATAAAATAGTCGCTCTCATCAACAGGAATAATGCCATCAAGAAAGCAGTGAATAAGGCAAACGCTTCCACAATCGTATCTATCGGTGGAGAGCAAATGACTGTCGCCGAAGCTATTTATATGAAGCAGACGGGTATTGATTATATGAAGGCTCTGCTCAATACCATGACAACTCAATATACAAATACACAGAGCCTGCTCCAGAATAATAATGGAGAAAAGTTAACAAGGGCTTGTGAGGCCTATATCGTTAGCCTTTATGGAACAAACAGCAGCAATAACACTATTTCCAGCGAAATGGTGGAGACCATAAATGCGGCAAGAGCGAAATATATTGATGAGAATACTTTTGATCTCATCGAAGGTATTGATACAAAAAAAGCAATCGAAGATCTGAAGAATAAGATCGACGCTTTCGAAGCTGAGGTGGATGCAGCCATTACAGTGGCAAATGCAACCACCGAAATTGAAATCAGTTACTGATTAAGTTAATCATCCATCGTCAACCGAAAATACTTAACTGGTTTCAACTGAACATCAACAGTCTAAAATGATGAACAAAACAATTTGAAACTGCAAAAGCTTTCAAATGCTAAAGATATTATTCAGATAAGAATATCGAGTATTTATGATGTTTTCGGGCAGAGTTTAAAGTTCGAATAATAGCTGAAAGTTTAAAATTCAAAGCTTAATTGTTTTAAACATTAAAGTTCAGAATTTATGGTAGCAGACGTGCGTACTTGATGGCAGACTTGCTGCACTTCAAAGTTCAAATTGTAAATTGTAAATCATAAAGTTCATAGAAATCCCCGATATAGGTTAAAGCGGCGAATCCATCGGCTGTGTGTGATCCTCGGGGCTGGTTGATGGTGGATAAACATTTATATACCCCCTACGATGGCAAGCTCCTCTTAGCGTTGAAGATCTCATGTGCAGTACGTCAAGCTGCACGAATGCAACAATAAGCCTAATTTGGTAAGGCAGGAGGTTGCTAACCTCTGAGTAATCATCGTATGATGGTGTTCGAGTTCGAGTCTCGGTTGTTGCGCCAACGGAATTAGTGTAATTAAAAAAAATAAATAATTGGTAAAATGAAATCTGAAGCGAACCACTGTGCAAGTACCTTTATTCATGAGATTGGGGAAAAGTAGTAGCAAAGAGCCAATTACATAACGCCGGTCTTCCACCCCGGAATTGTTGGTTATACTCCAATCACTAAATCCTTTTTTATTTATTATTTGATGGGATATCGCCAAGAGGGAAGGCAGTAGATTTTGACTCTACCATTCCGTGTGTTCGAATCACACTATCCCAACCAATATCCATACCCTCTTAGTCAAGGAGTTAAGACGTCGTTAAAACGAAGGCATTGGGTGCAAATCCCGTAGATGGATATGGATACAACAATAAAGCACCCTACACCTTAACATAATCTCGGAGCAGTACGCATAATCGAAGGTCGGTCAGGGTGCATATATGAGCCGTTGCTTGGGGTAAGTACCCGAGCGGCTCACCAATGATACCGATAAGCAGATGCAGACTGAAGCTTGTAGGTGAAAACTCAGTGGCCAAGGTCATCTGTGCTGCATAACAGATGATAGCAAGGGGTAAAACGTGGCGGAGATTATCTTAGTGTCACCCTTGTAACTGTAAAATCCACATCAGCTTGCGGTATGGCGATATAGCTGTCTGAGTGGTTGAGGTTCGGACATTACCGATTCCGATATAAGACCGCACGGGTGCTCCGCTGCCCATTATGATTTAAACGCGGCCTTTAGTTCCTGATAAGATCGACTCCCTGACGAGGGATAGGTCTGGCAAGTTTAAATACAGCTTCGGCTTATTGGAGACGCCTACGGGTGCAGAAGCCAGAACTCACAAGATAACGTTAAAACAGAAATGTGAAAAACAGGTTTTGCAGGGGTTCCTTAATACCGCCGTATAGAGGGTGTGATGAGCAAGGATCCAGCTCGTTGCGCAACATAAGAAATGTTGTCACGCCGTAAGACCCGAATCGGCAGATGCCGAAGCTGGACATCGTGGCAGCCCGGAAAGACGGGCACATAACTCCCAGTAGTCCAGAGGCAGGAGACAAGGGACTTAAAATCCCTACAGGATGGGTTCGAATCCCATCTGGGAGACCAACATGCGGGTGTGGTGAAATTGGCAGACACGATAGACTTAGGATCTATTGCGCAAGCGTGCAGGTTCAAGTCCTGTCACCCGCACCAGATGTTAATAATAGCTAACGTCAGTTGCTATATTATTAACGAAATATGCGAGAGTGCTGGAATAGGCAGACAGAGCAGTCTCAAAAACTGCTGCAGGAATGCGTGTGGGTTCGAAGCCCATCTCTCGTACCAAAATAGCGTAGAAATATTGGATATGGAGGTTATTGCAATGTTAAAACTTGAAATAAAATAAACCAGCCGCAATCCCATTGGCTTTAGACGATGGGTTAAGCTCGCTGTGATATAACAGTGATGTAGAAAGGCGGTAACAAACCAATGTTTAAATCATTCAAATATAGGCTTTATCCAAATAAAACACAAGAAATACAAATTCAGAAAACATTCGGTTGTTGTAGATTTGTTTATAATCAGACGCTTGCTTATAGGAAAAATCTTTATGAAGCAGAAAAGAAATCTATAAACAAGATAGGTTGTAACAACTATGTTAATCAAGTTCTTAAAAAAGAATATGAATGGCTTAAAGAGGTAGACAAATTTGCTCTTACTAATTCTGTTTATAATATGGATAGCGCATATCAGAAATTTTTCAAAGAACATTCTGGTTATCCTAAATTCAAAAGTAAGAAGAATAATCATAAATCTTATTCTACTAACAGTACAAACAACAACATAGAGGTTGATTTCGAGAAGAACAGAATTAAGCTTCCAAAACTTAAATGGGTAAAAGCAAAAGTTCATAGAGTATTTGTTGGTATAATTAAATCTGCAACTTTATCTCAAACGCCAAGTGGCAAGTATTTTATTTCTATTCTTGTAAATTGTGAGAATTTTCAGATGAAGTCTACTGGTGCTATGGTTGGTATTGATTTAGGTATCAAGGATTTAGTCATCACATCTGATGGTGAAAAGTTTGAAAACTCCAAAACTCTTTACAAGTATGAAAAGAAACTTGCAAAGGAGCAAAGAAAACTTGCTAAAAAGACAAAGGGTAGCAATAATAGGAACAAACAGCGTATTAAAGTCGCAAGACTGTATGAGAAGATAACAAATATCCGTGTTGATAATTTGCATAAAATTTCTCACAAACTAATTCAGGAAAACCAACTGATAGTGAGTGAGGACTTAAAAATTAGCAATATGGTTAAAAATCATAATCTTGCAAAGAGTATTTCTGATTGTAGTTGGTATGAACTTACAAGGCAGTTACAGTACAAGGTTCACTGGAATGGTAGACAGTATATCAAGATTGATACTTACTTTCCAAGTAGTCAGACTTGTAGTGTATGTGGGTATATTAATAAGGAAACTAAGGATTTATCTGTAAGAGAGTGGACTTGTCCTTGTTGTAATACACGTCACGACAGAGATATAAACGCTGCTATAAATATTTTGTATGAAGGATTAAGGCTGATTAAATCAGCCTAAATAATAATGTAGTACGGTAGGAACTATCGGAATTTACGCTTGTGAAGTTAGTAGGTTACGAGGACGATGAAGCAAGAAGCCGACTGGCTTTAGACGGTCGGTAGTTCACAAGCAGTATTCAATTCTGTTTGATTGGGTTGGAGATTGTGATGAAGTCAACTGTGCCCAGAGTTCATCGTTCACCCATAGTGGCGATTTACATATACAAATCAAATCATAAGGAGAGATGGTTGTGAAATCCATCAAGGTAATCTTTTACAGTATTTGCCGTACAGCTGCTTAATTCTTTTGGCTGTGCGGCTAAAATTGACCCCAAAACATATTAGAAAGGATAACTGCAAATGACAAATAATTATAATGCTTCGAATTATGCCAAAGGCTCCGATGGTGCAAAGCTGAATGACGAAAATCTTAAGGAAATGAATGCTTCCGGTAAGTGTAATACTTGTAAATATTTTCAGTTCAGAGGTTACAAATGTACGAAGAAGACTGAGGAAGGCAATTTTGTTCGTTCTGCCATGATGCCAATTACATATACCGAAACAACTTCAAAGGGCAATTTTATCAACGTGTTAAAGCCCTCTTCTTGCAAGGATTATGAGAGTAAGGGTAAGCGCAAGATTGAAAAGACAGAGGAGGCGGCCGAATGAAACTTCTCGTAGTGGTTGATATGCAGAATGACTTTATCGATGGGTCTCTCGGTTCTGATGCAGCACAGGCAATCGTTCCTAATGTAGTTGAAAAAATCAAATCTGCTGATAAAAACACGGCAATTTTATTCACAAAAGATACTCATTATAACGATTATGCTGAAACTCTTGAGGGGAGAAAACTTCCTGTTCAGCACTGTCTCGCTCGTTCTTTCGGCTGGATGATAAATGATGATGTCGCTGACGCATGGTATCACTCCAATACATATGCAATATTGGAGCCCGAAGTCAGAGAAGGGAACATCGTTCTTAAGAACACATTTGGCAGTACCCAGCTTATGAGTTTACTTATTCGTGAAGGTAAAATGTTCGACGAAATTGAATTTATCGGGCTGGACACCGATATCTGTGTTGTATCCAATGCCCTCATGGTGAGAGCTGCACTTCCTGATATGCCAATCGTTGTTGACGCCTCCTGTTGTGCCGGATCAACACCTGAAAAGCATAAGGCGGCACTCGAAGTTATGAAGAGCTGTCAGATTGATATCATAAACGAGAGCGAGGTATAACTATGATTTACATAAATAATGCACCTTTTGGAGATAAAAGTTTTCCTAATGGTGAAACCATTTTTGATATGGGAACTTATTATGTCAAGGATGCAGTAAATGAAATCAAGCTTGTATATGAATCGGACGCTGATATCTTTAAGCTCATTGTGGCCAAGAAGTGTCTTGATAAACAGTCAAAGGAAAACAGAGTTGATTACGGTTGGGATGAAGCAATCATAACTCTGACCATTGCATATATGCCATATTCAAGAATGGATAGGCAGATGTCTTCAATGGCGTTCAGCCTCAGATATGTTGCAGAAGTTATCAATTCCCTTAATTTTGATTCGGTAACAATACTTACACCTCACTCGAATGTAACTCCGGCACTTATTAACAATGTCAGAACCATATACGATATCGGCGTTAATGAGGCATATAAATACAGTTCCCCCGATTACGTATTCTATCCCGACAACGGAGCCTGCAAGTCGTTTGGAGAACATCTCAAATACACTAATTACTTTTACGGTAACAAGAAGCGTGAGCTTTCAACTGGAAAGATTGAAAAGTATGAGCTGGTTAATGCTCCCGATATTAAGGGCAAGAACATTCTGATAATCGATGACCTCTGTGTTAAGGGCGGCACATTTATTCTTGCAGCTCAGGCTCTTAAAGCGGCAGGTGCAGCTAAGGTAGATTTGTTTGTAACTCATCTTGAAAAGGCTGTGTATGAAGGAATACTGCTCACGACAGACTGGATTGATCATATCTATACAGTCAATACACTGGAAATCCCCATTGAAAACGACAAAATAACAGAAATAAGAGGTAATTTCATATGAATGAAATAATGCCAATGCTTCTGGGCGATTTTTATAAGATGACCCATCAGGCTCAATTTAGTCCCAAGCTCACTAAGCTCGTATCCTATATGACACCAAGAATGTCCAGAGTACACGATGACAAACTCGTCTTCTTCGGACTTCAGGCGTTCATCGAGAAGTATCTTGTGGAATATTTCAATAACGAATTTTTCAATAAGCCTGTCGATGAGGTCTGCGCTGAGTATGAAAGAGTTCTCGGCAGCACTCTCGGCAAGAGTACATATGATACCGCAAAAATCAGAGCTCTTCACGAGCTGGGCTATTTGCCTGTTAAGATATCGGCACTTCCCGAGGGAACCCGTGTCCCCATGCACGTTCCTATGTTGGAAATAAGCAGCACACACCCTGACTTTGTATGGGTCGGACAGTTCCTTGAAAGTCTTATGAGTGCTTCACTCTGGCATCCAATGGTGTCTGCAAATGTGGGTTATTGGTATCGTCAGATCGTTGATAAGTTCTACGACATCAGCGTTGAAGATGACGTGCCCAGAGCCAAGGCTCTCGGAGACTTTTCATTCAGAGGTCAGCATAGTCTTGAAAGTGCGACTGCCTCTTCTGCCGGTTGGTGTACTTCGTTTCTGAATACAGCGACAGTACCCGCAATTCCTTGGCTGGAAAAGTATTATCACTGCGACTGTACGAAAGAGCCCGTAGCATACGGGGCAGTATCTACCGAACATTCAGTGATGACCAGCAACTTCTCTATTGACGGCGACGAGATTACATTTCTCCGTAAGCTGCTGACTGAGCTTTATCCCAATAACAGTTTCAGTGTAGTATGCGATTCTTATGATTACTGGAATGTAGTCAATAATATTTTGCCTCAGCTAAAGCCTGAAATTATGGCTCACAACGGCTGTATGCTGATAAGAGGGGACAGCGGAGACCCTGTTGAGATAGTGACCGAAACTGTGTTTGCACTCTGGGAAGAATTCGGCGGAACAGTCAACAGCAAGGGTTATAAGGTACTCGACCCTCACGTTAAGGCGATTTACGGGGACAGTATCACCGTTCAGCGCTGTCAGCAGATATACCAGAGGCTCATTGACAACGGTTTTGCCTGCAATAATGTAATCCTCGGTGTCGGCAGCTTCTCAATGATGTGCGTTGAAGAGGACAATATGCTCAAGCCTTTTACCCGTGATACATATTCAATAGCTATTAAGGCGACTTATGGTGAGGTAGATGGTAAGCCCATAATGATTTTTAAGAATCCCAAGACAGATACGGGATTCAAGAAGTCCCAGAAGGGTATGTGCTTTATCTATAAAGAGCACGGCGAGATAAAGTATCAGGACGGCTTTACAGCTGAGACAGTTCCTGTCAATGGCTTGTTCCGCACAGTGTTCGAGGATGGTAAATGCTATAATACTCAGACGCTTGCTGACGTTCGTAATATGCTTCACGGTGAATAATTGAAAATGCGAGGAAAATAAAATGAGTGATGAAATCATAAAGATTCTTAATGCTCTTGCTGAAAAGTTTGGCATAATGGTTGATTGGTCTCAGCAGAATATACAACCTTATTTGCAGGATTTGATGTATAGAGTTATACAGTATAATTTAGCAACAAGCGTTATTTGGGTAATATTTTGCATATCTATAATAGCTATTTGTCTGTTTATTATAAAGAAGAATAATAAGAAATTTAGACTTGATGAATATGACTGCATCGAAGGAAGCTTTTTAAGCCTGACATACGTTATCGTTTCTTATATATTGCTTATTATATTTGTTATTTTACTTCTATTTGAAATAGAAAATATTTGTCAATGTGTTTTCTTACCAGAAAAGATAATTATAAATGAAATACAATCAACAATGCAGTGAGGGAAATTTCTATGATAGAAGGAAAGATTAACGAAGATGCTCTTGGTCCTATGTTTTTATATAACCGTCTTAAAGAAGCTTATTTAGAACATGACCGCTTGATAATCGCATATGACATCGACGATACCGTAAGACCTTATAAGAGCAAAAGCTGTGAGGAGACCAAGAAACTCATTCGCCGAGCTAAAGAAGTTCTCAATCCATACTTTATTATTTATACAGCCAATCCTCATAACGAAAAAAATATTCAGTTTCTTCATGATGAGAATCTTCCATTCGATACTATTAACGAGAATATCCCGGCAATCGGCAGATATGGAGACGGCTTGAAAATATATTATAACTTATTTCTTGACGACAAGGCCGGACTTTTTGAGGCTTGTAATGCCCTGGCAACTCTCTGCTGGCAGGTGGAAATGGGATATGTAAAAAAGGAGTGATATTATGGCACAAATTGGAATCAGAAACAGTTATAAAATAGTCACATTAGGAGATATACCAGTCGGAAATTTATTTATGAAGAATGGTTCTTACTATATCAATACCGATATACGTATTATTCCCAATGTGAACTTGCCAACGATTGATGTTAGTGACTATTCTTGTGTTGTTAATCTTCAATCTGGAGCGGCTTCCTATATGAGTGATGACGAAATCGTAATAAAAATTAATAATTCTATAACTTTGGACGAATGAGAGGAAATTAAGATGAATGATTTTAATGCAAAGAAGATAACTTCCAAGATTATTGACTGGATCCGCTGGTACTTTGACAAGAACGGCGATGAGAATACAACTGCCGTCGTCGGTGTTTCGGGCGGCAAGGATAGTTCTGTGGTACTTAAGCTGTGCGCAGAGGCTCTTGGTTCCGAGAGAGTAATTGCAGTGCTGCTCCCCAGAGGTAAGCAGGGTGATATCAGATATTCTTACACGGCTTGCACTGTATGCGGAATTCCCGATAAGAACGTGTATGAAATTAACATCGAGGATGTTTGCAAAGTGGTTGATGAAACTGTGCAGATACACACCATTGGATGCCCTGAGAATAAGATCAGGTGTATGAATACGAATTACCCTGCCAGAACTCGTATGACAATCCTTTATTGCGTTTCTGCTCTTAGGGGCGGCAGAGTAGCCAATACCTGCAATCTCAGTGAAGATTGGGTCGGCTACGCAACCAAGTTCGGTGATGGTGCAGGTGATTTCAGCCCTCTCCACGATTTTACCGTTCAGGAAGTTAAGGCAATCGGCAGAGAACTTGGGCTTCCCAACTGCCTGATCAATAAGGTACCTACTGACGGTCTCTGCGGTAAGACCGATGAGGAGAATCTCGGTTTTACATATGAGACACTTGATAAGTACATTCGCACAGGCGAATGCGACGAAGATACAAAGAAGATCATAGACGGAAAGCATTATGCAAATCTGCATAAGCTGAAGCCTATGCCCAAGTTCAGATACAGACCCGACCTTGACGGAAAGGCGGAGAAGAACAATGAAGTCACATCAGATTGAAACAGTTGATAACAATATCGCAAAGCTTCAGGCAGTTTATAAGACACAACTGCAGAAGCAGTTTAATATTGGCTTTTCTTATGGCAGCCAGGCTTTTTGTCAGGTCATTAAGGATAAAATCAACGGATTTACAGGTGATGATAGATCAGCATTGATTGCAGATATATCGAACTTTGTAGATATAACGCTCAAGAATTCACCACAGGAAATTCAGAAGGCGATAGAAGAAACACAGAAAAGAGCAAACTGTTTGCTCGGAAAGGACAATGCGAATGAATAATAGATTTAACTTTGTGGGAAACATATCGATTCCCAAGGAAACTTCAAAGAAGCCTTTGCTGTCAACAAAGACAATTGAGTATGTGAGAAATGGCAAGAAAAACTCTATGGAGCTGACTTCACTGAACTTTGGCATCAAGGAAAGCGACACCAATATGGCATTTATGGAGGTGTCGGATAGCCCCAGAAGCATTATCAAGTCAAAAGACACTGATAATAACGATATTGAAATTGATTGGGACGATCGCAAGGATCCCGATATTGTTGCAACAGTTGCAAATTACAGAAAGTACATTGTTAATCTGGGCGAAGAGTTTGATGGCCGTCAGGAATTTCTCACGCAGTTTGATATGATTGAATTTCTTGCAGAGAAGCTTCCTGAATACAAGGGCAAGATTCTTGCTGTGGGCGATTACCAGAAGACATATTCGAAGGGTAAATGGTATGAAAAGTTCAGACTTCAGAACCTGTACGCTGTCGAAGAGGATAGAAAGAGCAGACTCGGACTGACGTTTGATTTCTACTATAATAAGGACAGTATTGATAAGACTGATTTCAAGGATGAAAAGAAGATCTATCTTGATGGATATATTAAACAGTACATAAACAAAGATGAGGGCAGTAAGTATATTCCCATGCAGCTTGTATTCAATGCAAGCAAGTATGATATGGAAAACGAAAAGCATAAGCAGTTGTTTGATTATAAGATGTCATATATGGACATTAAGAATAAGAATATGTGTCATCTTGCTTGGGAAGTGGTTCTTCTCAGGGGCGCTGAAGCTGTTGATTTTACATATGATATGCTTACTCCCGCTCAGAAAATGCAGGTTGACCTTGGTGTCAGGGAGCTTGACGATTTTAAGCCCAAGAATGGTGTACTTGGAGATAAAGTAAACGAGTACAGAGTTTTTGAGCCTGTATTGAAAGACTTCGGCAAGGGCGATGATTTCTCTGATGGACTGGTCGAACTTGATATGAAGATGTCTGAGTTCGAAGACGAGATTTATGTGCCTAATGCCGTCGAGGAAAAGCTTGACGAAACCGAGGACGAGCCTAAGAAGTCAGCGAAGAAAGTCGATGATGATGTTCCCGAAGCTGACGGACAGGACGACGAGGCTTTTGACTTGTTCTGATTAAGGCAATGAAACACGAGAATTATCATAGCGACACCATAAAATGTCGCTATGATTGTGGCAAAAGTTGTTACAAAACAGGAGGAATTACATAATGGGTAAGTATGGTAAGAAAAATTCAGTGGATCTCAATCCACTTCACTACAATATCGCTTTTCTTGGTGAAGGTGGCATCGGAAAGACAACACTGTGCTATCAAATGTGCGAAAAACTTGTCGGAGATGAGGGATATATGCACTTTGATATCGGTAAGGAAGATGGAGCGGATGCTATTGAGGGAGTAGTAACTGAAAAAATTGAAAATTGGGATAAATTTGAAGAGGTTATCGATGATATTGTTGAAAATAAAGAGACAGATTACCCACATCTTCAGGTTATAATTATTGATACATATGATGAGCTCATCCCCATGGCAGAGGACAAAGCAGTAAGAATATGGAATAAGAGAAATTCCGATAAAAAAGCTGAAACAATAAATGGAGCGTGGAATGGTTTCGGAAAAGGGCAAGATAAAGCTGCCGAACTAATTCTTAATAATATTTGGAGACTTAAAAGTGTAAATGTACACCCCATTATTATATCCCACGTTAAAAGGTCGGATATAATCGATCCAATTACACAGACAACATATTCAAAATTGACAGCAGACGCTCAACAGAGATATTTTAATGCCATAAAAAATAAGATGCACTTTGTTGGTTTTGCATATATCGACAGAGATATAATCAATGAGAAAACAGGTAGAAAAGATATTAAGGGCAAAGATATTACTACAAATAAAGTAATGGCAGAAAATCGTGTGATTAGTTTCAGGGACAATAATTATTCAGTCGATAGTAAGTCTCGTTTTGCTGATATTGTCGATAAGATACCTTTCGATGTTGATGCTTTTATCAAAGCAATGCAGGATGCTATTCTTGCTGAAAAATCAAAGTCAGGCAAGTCAGAAACTGAAATCAAAAAGGAACAGTCTGAGAGAGATAAGGCTGCTGCCAAGGCTGCCGCCGAATATTCGAAGTCGGCTAAGACTAACAAAATCGACCTTGACCGCAACGAAGAAATCATTGCCGAAATCAAGTCTCGTTTCACCGATGCAACAGAGGAAATTCAGTCTGCCGTCAAGTCTAAGATGACTGAAGTTGGTCTTAAGAACTTCAAGGACACCGAAGTCCCCACTGCATCACTTGAAGCAGTGCTTGCAGTGCTTGGTTAATGTCCTATGGGTAGACCTTGTAAATGTCATATAACAGGCGTTGAAGGGAATACTGACACATTCGTAAAAATCGGAAGATTTTATTATCAGTCTCAGGCGGTATATGATCAATACCGCCACGAGATTGATACCCGCAACGCCATTGTATCAAAGATAGCATATGATTTTCTTGGGTATCAAACAGGGCAAAAGTTCCCATCATATATTCAGAAGAAGTTAAATGAACTGAGCTTTTATAGTTACGACGTAATCCTCAAGACTATTGAAAAGATGCAAGATAATATCCTGCACTACACAAACAACAAAGAATTTAAAAACGAATCGGGTAAGATATCGTACATATTCGCAATTATTAGTAACAACATCAACGATGTAAACAAGTCGTATCAATGGAATAAGAAGTGTGAGCAGCAAAAACATAATACCGAAATCATAGACATTCCTGAATCAGTTCCTGCATCATCAAATGTCAGAGACATAACGTCATGGTTGGACGGTGATGATATTTGAGCAAAGAACTAAGTGAGTATCCAAAAGAATTAACCGATGGTCGCAATGCAGTCGAGGCAAGTTTTATCTTCTGCCTTTGGAAACAGCCAGACTTATATAGTGATTACGGTGCTTTAAACGACAATAATGACGAAACGATCAAGACAGAAGACGGAACTTTCTATTATTCTCTTGGCAAACAGCTTTATAAACAGGGCTTCAAGGCTTTTGATAATGTTTCGGTTTATACTTTTCTTGAAGATAAGCCAACAGTAAAAAAACATTTTGAAAAGCTTGGCGGCTATAAGACAGTTGAAGAACTTCGCAGTCTTGTAGACGTTGAAAACACCGATGCTTATTTTGACCAGATTGCCAAAATGAATACGCTGATGATGCTCCACGATAAAGGCTTTAATGTGCTTGATAATGTCAAAAAGCTTATGAAGATGACTAATCAGGAAGTCTATGACTACTATGACTATCTGCTAAATTCTATTAGCTTAAATACGGGACATGACTCAGTAATTGAAGATCTTGTTATCGATCAGGCCTATATAGACAAGTGCGATGCAGGCGAGGAAATGGGTTTGAACTATGGTAAGGTTTGTCATATCCTAAATTATCTTACTATGGGGCTGCCGCTCGGTGAAATGACAATGATTGGCGGCCATTCAGGCGCCGGAAAATCAAGTTTTATATTTGAATGTATTGTTCTTCCTCTTGTTGAGCAGGGGATTAAAGTAGCAATAATCAGCAACGAACAGAAAATTCACTCGTTTCAACAGCTTTTACTTGTACATATTCTTACTCAAGATCTTGACTATTGGGAACTGACAAGAAAGAAAATAAAAATGGGACATTTTACAGATTCGCAAAAAGAAATGCTTGAACTTGCTCGTCAGATATCAGCTGAGAAATATCCCAATATTAAGTTTGTCAAGCTTTTTGATACCGATATGGCAAAAACCAAAAAGATAATTCGTAAGCTTGCTAAGCTTGGCTATCAGGCGGCGATTTATGATACCCTAAAGGTTGAAGATACTTTTGATCGCTCAACATGGGAGCAGCTTCTCATTCAATCCCGTCAGCTTTTTCAGCTTGGAAGTAAGGAAAACATAGCTGTTGTTACTACGTTTCAGCTTGCACTAAGCACCTTGAATAAGCGCTGGCTCGATGCGGGATGCCTTTCCAATGGCAAGCAGGTCAAAGAGGTATATTCCGAAATGATATATCTCCGTCAGCTTTGGGACGATGAGTACACAGGCGAGAAGCATGATTGTAAGGCATATAGATTAAAGCGTGATGCTAATGGAAAGCTTACCAAAGTCAAAGAGATGATAACGCTTGATAAAGATAAGAAGTATCTTGTAGCCTTTCTTGATAAAACTCGTAATGACGAAGATAAACAGACTGTTCTGTATGAATGGAATGGCAGATTTAATAAATGGACCGAATTAGGATATTGTACGATATATAACGATCACGCCGCATAGGAGAAGCTATGAACGTAATTACTATAACAGAGTTTTTATCCGGTCATCCCGATTCTGTCAGCGAAATTCTCGAAGATATAGGCTTCTCGAATATCAAGTTTGATACCGTCAAAAAACAATTCCGTTTCGCAAGGGGAGAGGGCAATAATCCTACATCTATCCTTATGAATTTGGACACGCTGAAATACTTCTGCTTCAGCACCAACAGTAAGGGTAATCTCTATACTCTTGTAATGGAACGAGAGGGAATGTCGTTTCCCGAATGTCTCAGATATATAGCAAAGAAAGTTGGCATTCAGACAACAAATTCAGTCAGTAATATTAGGCTCCCATTTGGAGGTTTCTTTAAAAATCTCCATAAAGAAGTTGCCGAACCGGAGAGTGTGGTGCAGACATACTCTCCTTCGGTGCTGAACGATTTTGTTAACGCTCCCAATGTGCTTTTTTTCAACGATGGCATCAGCTTCGAAGTGCAGTCGGAGTTTAATGTCGGCTATGATATTGAGACAAACCGAATAACGGTTCCAATCTGGACGTTCAAAGGTGAATTGTGTGGAATAATGGGAAGACTTAACGATAAAAACTGTGCTCATGAAGATAGATGGTTGCCAATTATTCCGTGTTCGAGAAGCCTGACGCTCTTTGGATTTCATCGGAATTATCAAGCGATACAAGAAAAGAATTTATGTATCATATGTGAGTCAGAAAAAGCTCCCATGCAAGCGGCTTCGTTCGGATGTAATTGTGTTCTCGGCTCATCAGGCTGTCATATCAGTCAAACGCAATCAAAATATATAAAGTCGTTGATGACAGATAAAGTGATCGTTGCTTTCGATGAGGGACTGGATGAAGAATTTGTGAGAGATGAAGCCAGTAAGCTTGTCTGTGATAATTCCATTTTAAAGAATAAGGTCGGATATATCTGGGATGATGATAACGAAATTCTGGAGAAAGACAAAAAGCAATCAATAACAGATTTAGGCAAAGAGAAATTTGCTTATGCAATAAATAAGAAAGTGAAGTGGTTGTAAATGGGGCAGAGAGAATTAGACCCTCGATTGAAAGCACTGTTCGACGCTAAGAAGAAAGTGTATTCCATTTCAAAGCTTAATACGATCGATCAGTGTGAATATCAGGCATATTTATCATATGTCAAGCACGCAAAACAGAGCAGTAGCTGCTATAGCATTCTTGGTACGAGAATCCACGATTGCCTTGAGGCAATTATGAACGGCGAGAACACTGAAGCAGCTCTACTTCCTGCTCTTAATAAGGAGCTTGAAGATATGGATATGCTTGGAATTGATTTTCCCAACGATAAAAACGGTGGTACGAGCATTCGTGACAACTGGATAGCTGATATGAAAGATTTTTGTACAGGCTTCGTAAAGCCAAAAGGAAAGTTTGAAACAGAACAGTTGTTTATATACGATTGCGGCGATCAAACCCATTATCTTCAAGGCTATATCGACCTCATTAGGTATAACAATGATGGCACATTGAGTATCTTTGATTGGAAAACGTCATCACAGTTTACGGCAAAGGATTTGATACACCATGGCAGACAGCTTGTACTTTATGCAATGGGCAAAGAACAGGAAGGCTATACTGTTAAAAATGTTGCTTGGATAATGCTCAAATATGCCGAAGTCAGTTGGAACGGTAAGGCTCGTAAAAATGCTAAAACAGAAACTCGCATTAAGAAGATATTCAATAGAAGCAAAATACTTAAAGAGCTGAAACCGTATCTCGAATCGGATCTTGAAAATCTTGGCTTTACGGAAATTGATATTGAGATGATACTTGATGATGCTGTAAAACGTAATTCTTGGGACAAGCTTCCCGAAGAGGTTCGTAAAAAGTACACGATTAAGCCTTATGTCAGATGGTATGAGATAACTGATGAACTTAAGCAGGAGACATTGGATTATATAAAAAACCGTATTGAGCAATTTGAAAGTAAGAGCGATAATGAAGTTGACTGGGAACCTGTTGAAATTGATAAATCGTCAGAGTTTTTTTGCAGCGTTTTATGTGGATACAAACATATTTGCAAGTATATTGCTGATTATAAGTGCACTAAGGAAGAACTTAAGCAGAACGATGATGACGATTTGTTTTAAGGAGTGGTTTGATGCAAAATTATCACAAACACACAAGTTACTCCAATATTTTCATAGCAGATTCAGCCGCTTCTTTGAAAGAATATGCCAAACGTGCTGTTGAACTTGGACATAAAGTTATTTCATCGGTAGAACATTATTGGCAAGGGTATTATTATGAAGCATACGAGCTTGCCAAAAAATATGATTTAAAGTTCATTTTCGGAGCAGAAGCTGGCTGGGTCAAGGATAGAACATCAAATGATCGTACAAGATGTCATATTATTCTGTTGGCACGAAATGAAAATGGAAGACGAGCAATCAACGACATTTTATCTGAAGCCAACTTAACAGGATATTATTATGTTCCACGTATTGACATTGATTTGCTTTTATCTTTACCACCTAAAGATGTGTTTGTTACATCTGCCTGTATTGCTTTTTGGAAATATGATGATGCCGACGATATTGTTCTGAAGCTTTATAATCATTTTAAGGATAATTTTATGCTTGAAGTTCAATATCATAATACTGAAAAACAAGCACAATTAAATAAACATATTCTCGAATTATCTGAACAATATGGAATAAAAATGATTGCTGGGCTTGACAGTCATTACATACTTGAAAGCGATGCCTGGAAACGTGAAGATATATTAACAGCTAAAGGAATTCATTACGAAGATGAAGATGGATGGTATATGGATTATCCTGATGATAAAACCGTTATGGACAGGTTTCTTGCTCAGAACGTGCTTACACGAGAGCAAATTCAAGAAGCGATGGATAATACTGATATTCTTCTTACGTTCGACGATATCATTTTGAATGATGACATTAAACTGCCGTCGGCTTATCCGGATAAAACTCAAGATGAAAAGAATAAAATCTATAGCAGATTAATAACAAAACAATTCAAAGAATATATGAAAGCAATTCCTCAATCTGAATACCAGACTTATTTTGAAGGAGTTAAGCATGAAGTTGAAGTATATAAAAATACTGGCATGGTTGATTATCCGTTGCTTGATTATAAGATAGTGCAAAGGGCAATCGAAAAAGGCGGAGTAATTACTGCAACCGGTAGAGGATCTGGTGTAAGTTTTTTCACAAATACTCTTTGTGGTTTTTCAAAGCTTGACAGATTTAAAAGCCCAGTTAAACTTTATCCAGAAAGATTTATGTCTGAAACTCGTATTCTTCAGACAAGATCTCTTCCAGATCTTGATTTAAACGTATCCGATCCGGATATTTTTGCTGAAGCCCAGAATGAAATCCTTACAGAAATATACGGGACATCAGGTCACGCATATCCAATGATTGCATTTGGAACAGCCAAAAAGAAATCGGCTTTTAAGCTTTACGCTAAGGCTCAAAATATGAATTTTGAACTCGCCAATGAAATATCAAAACAGATTGATGAGTATGAAGAAGCTTATAAGATGGCTGATGACGATGAAAAAGATGACATAAATATTTATGACTATGTTGACGAACAATATCATCAGTACATAACTAACAGCCAAGAATACTGGGGTATTATAATGGATAAGAAAAAAGCTCCATGTGGATATTTGCTGTATTCTGGCGATATTAGAAAAGAAATCGGTCTTATTAAATGTAAAAGTGATTCCACTAAAAAAGAATATATAACAGCTGTAATTGACGGTGCAATCGCTGAACATTATAAATTCCTCAAAAATGATTTGCTGAAAGTTGATGTTGTTTTACTTATCGACAAAATATATAAGCGTATTGGTATTAAACAGCATACTGTAAATGAACTTGATGCTATTGTAAAAGATAATCAAAAAGTGTGGGATATTTATGCTAAAGGTTTGACGATTGGTGTTAATCAAATTGAAAAGGCAAGCACCGCTAAGAAAATGATGAAATATAAGGCAGCCAATGTTTCAGAGCTTTGTGCGTTTATTGCTGCCATACGCCCCGGCTTTAAATCAATGTATTCAACTTTTGAAAAAAGAGAACATTTTGAATACGGTATAGGAGCAATAGATAGACTCATACAAACTCCCCAGTTTCCGGAATCATTTATTTTATATCAGGAAATGCAAATGAGCATTTTAAATTATGCAGGTTTTCCAATGGATGAATGTTATGGCATCATCAAAGCCATTGCAAAAAAGCATCCGGAAAAGGTTAAACCACTTAAAAGTAAATTTATCGAAGGCATTAAGAATCGCATTGTTTCTGAAGAGCATATGACAGAAGATGAAGCCGAGGAAAAAAGTTTGCAAATTTGGCAAATCATTTCAGATAGTTGTCGCTATAGCTTTAACGCTTCCCACTCACTCAGCATGGCATATGATTCTTTATACTGTGCATATCTAAAGGCTTATTATCCTTATGAATTTTATGAAGTGCTTCTTGAAGAATTTTCAGGAAAAGGCAAAAAAGATAAAGTTTCTGCTTTAAAAGCTGAGATGCTTAAAGGCTTTAATATCAGAGAAGGCGAATATAAATTCGGATTAGACAATAGGAAATTTGTTGCAGATCCTGAGAGGGGAGTAATCAATCCGTCTCTTGTGTCTATTAAAAATCTTAGTCAAAACTTAGCGGAAAACCTATATACTTTTGCTCAAGGCAACACATTTGATAATTATTATTCTCTATGGAAAGCTTCAAAAGAAGCAAAAATAGTAAGTTCTGATCAGCTTAAAATTTTAATTCAATTAGATTATTTTAAAGATTTCGGATCAATCGTAAAGATTGAAAAATTTATGAATGCTGTTAAAGAACTCTATGGCAGGGCTTCATTCAAAAAAGCAAGCCTTCCGATAGAATATGAAGAAATCATTGCAAAATATTCTAAGGAAACCGACAAGACATATAGCAAATTCAACTATGATTCAGCGTTGAAAGAAATCTGGAAGGCTATTCCCAACAATAAGACGCCGTTATCTACGAGAATATCATATGAAAATAATCGTCTTGGATATATCAAAACAATAATACCTAAGTTAAACGATGATTATTATGCTATATCTGATATCAATATGAAATATGCAAATAAGACAATAGCTGCATATCGTCTCAACAGCGGAGAGATCGTTACGATGAAGATTAAAGCTAAAGTGTTTGATGCAAATCCTCTTAATCAATATGATATCATCAAAGCCATTGACATTTCCGAAGAACCCAAGTGGGGCAAAACTCCCGAGGGTGAATGGTATCGTAAGGAAGAAACAGAACTTATTCTCAAAAAATGGGCGAATGTGAGGTGATGAGATGCTTTCCCATTATAAATATACTGATAAAGAAAAAGAAGAGTTGATGAAGTCGCTCACGATAATCGTTGATTCCCGTGAAAAGGTAAACAAATCAATTCTTGATTGGTTTGATAAAAATCACGTCCATTATGTAGTTAAAGCTTTGAAAAACGGCGACTATAGTTTTTATATTCCCGCTAATGAAAAGCTGAATATAGATCGAGATATGTATTTTGACCGCCAAATTATGGTTGAACGTAAGGCAAGTCTTGAAGAAATCAGCGGAAATATAACTCAGAACAGAGCGAGATTTGAAGAGGAGCTTGCTACATTCTCCGGCAAAAAATATCTGATGATAGAGAATGCAAATTATGCTGATATCATTCAGAAAAACTACAAGACTGATATTTCGCCAAAAGCATTCCTTGCAACGTTGCATACATATAACCACAGATACGGACTTGAATTGATGTTTATGCCCGACGCAGCGTTCAGCGGTGTTTATATTTATGGCGTATTATCGTATTATCTGAAATCACAATTAAGATAACAGGTGCAGCTCTCTGGCTGCATCTGAGAAAGGAAATAGATGGACAAGGTATTTGACATATTTAAAAAGCTGCAATCAACTACTAAGCGCAACGCAAAAATTCAGATCCTTAAAGAGAACCAAGATAACACTTTGTTCCAGACGACTCTGAAATGGCTCCTTAATCCGTTTGAAATCACGGGTATCAGCACCAAAAAACTCAATAAACAAGTTCCATATAACACCTCTCCTATTCAGACTTGGAGAGATATGATGGTGTACTTGTCCGAAAACAATACCGGTAAAGACACGGATATTGCTATCGTGCAAGGATTTATTGAAAGCCAGCCCGAGAAATATCGGGATTATTATAAGCAGCTTATTACTAAATCACTAAAGCTTGGAATAGATGCGAAAACGGTAAATAGCGTTTATGGGAAAAATTTTGTACCCGTATTTGATTTGCAGCTTGCAGAAAAGTATTTTGAAAAGCCCGAAAAGGTAACGGGTGAATTTACCCTTACCGAAAAACTTGACGGATATAGATTAGCAGCAATTATACATAATGACAAGGTTGAATTTTATTCTCGTCAAGGACAGCCTGTCGAGGGGCTTATCGAAGTCGAAACAGATTTGTCGCAATTTTGTAAAGAGAAGAAGATACATAATGCTTTTTTCGATGGTGAGCTTGTCGCTATAAACTGCGAAGAACTTACTTCTGCTGAGAACTACAAGATAGTAACTACTACGGCAAGAAAGAAAGGCATTAAAACCGGTCTCAAATATATGGTGTTCGATACACTTAGGTATGAAGATTTCATTAAACAGACCTGCGACATAGAATACTGGAAGCGCAGAGCGTTACTTGAGAAGATATTTGAGGATAACAAGTTTGCCCATGTGCGTCTCTTGCCCGTTTTGTATCAGGGTTCTGATAAGGAAATGATAACTGAATATCTGAACAAAGCCCGTGATAAGAGCAAAGAAGGAATTATGATCAACCTTAACGAGGGCAAGTACGATTTTAAAAGAACATATAACTTGCTCAAAGTAAAGGTAATGCAAGATGCTGATCTCAGAATTATAGATGTTTACGAAGGCATAGGTGAAAACACAGGTAAGCTTGGTGGAGTTGTCGTTGAATTTATATATCAGGACAAGCATTATGTTTGTGGCTGCGGCAGTGGTTTTAACGAAAAAGAACGTGTGGAATATTGGAAACACCCCGAATTGATAGTAAGCAAGATCGCTACGATATCGTATTTTGAAATTACTAAGAACGATGAGGGCGGATATGGTCTGAGGTTCGCCATTTGGACACATCGTATCAGAGACGACAAAACAGAAATAAGTATGAATTAACACGTTGAAAGGAAGTCATATATGAGTAAAGATTGGACAGGCAATAAGAAAACAACATTCGTTACGCTCGGTGCAAGTAATCACACCGACCACGATAGAGCTGAACACGATTATTACGCTACTGAACCTAAAGCCGTTGAAGAACTAATGAAAGTAGAAAAATTCAATGGCTCTATCTGGGAAAATTGTTGTGGTGAGGGTCATTTGTCAGAGTCTATGATTAAAGCTGGCTATGATGTTGTAAGCACGGACTTAGTTGATAGAGGTTATGGAGAAGGTAATATTGATTTCTTCAAATGCAATAAATCTCTTGCTGACAATATAGTTACTAGAGCGTATCTGAAAACTCAAAAGAGTTGTATTATTTAGACAAAAGCCAAATGG